>PPYE01758815.1_pt1 | contig 30343 bp, 17 predicted proteins | sample 1559881 | NCBI WGS metagenome assembly PPYE01 (sample SAMN08240022, study PRJNA423297) | Human gut metagenome, whole genome shotgun sequencing project. | reverse complement strand
CTATTCTTTCTCTCCATTTTTAACATGAAAATATATTGAGCTATAAAAAAATAATAGTTCCTGTAAATGTTAATATACACTCTCGATATCGTTTATAGTTTTTTTAGAAAGACATGTTTCTCTATGGTTCGAAACCCTTTTCAACAGGCTTATTTCTTTCGAAATATAGTATTAATATCTTAATAAATAGATGGTTGCTAAAATTTTGCTAAAAGTTAAACTATAGAAAAAGCTTTTTTTGTAAAAAAATAATTTTGATATTTGCAACATCGATTTAGCAAATAAAAGTTCTTTTACAACAAAAATCGTTTAAATAAACTGTTTTTGTGCTAATATAATGGGGGTTTCCATTATTTTTTTCAGAGTTTACTAAATCGAATTAGCAAAAAATGTAAGTAATGAAAAACACAGGAAGATGAAAAAAGGCTATGTAATAGGAATCGACTACGGTAGTGACTCATGTCGGGCACTCGTTGTAGATGTACAGGATGGTAGGACGGTAGCTTCGTCTGTGTGTTACTATCCGAGATGGAAAGCGGGTATGTATTGTGATGCGTCGCAGAACCGCTATCGCCAGCATCCTCTTGATTACATAGAAAGCCTCGAATGTGCTGTAAAAGATGCGCTAACCGAGTGTGGTAAGGAAGTCGCTTCGCACGTGAAAGGTATTGCTTTCGATACTACCGGAAGTACTCCGGTTATGGTAGACAGGTCAGGAACACCTTTAGCATTGTTGCCGGAACTATCGGAAAATCCCGATGCCATGTTCATCTTATGGAAAGATCATACGGCGGCTCAGGAAGCTGCGGAAATAAATGAACTGGCCCATTCTTGGCCGGTAGATTATACACAATACAGCGGTGGAAGCTATTCTTCGGAGTGGTTCTGGGCCAAGGCTCTGCATGTGATGAGAAATGATGCGTTGGTAAGGGAACAGGCATTTTCTATCGTGGAACACTGTGATTGGATGCCGGCATTGCTTACTGGAAATACCGATCCTATAAAAATGAAGCGAAGCCGTTGTGCGGCAGGACATAAAGCTATGTGGAATGCAGAGTGGGGAGGATTTCCTTCTCAGGAGTTTCTTTCAGCTATCGACCCGTTGTTTGATGGATACCGTTCGCACATCTCCAATGAGACTGACACGGCTGATACCCTTGCTGGGTACCTTACCGAAGAGTGGAGCACGCGTTTGGGATTGCCCAGACAGGTTGCCGTGGCCGTTGGTGTCATCGATGCCCATTCCGGAGCGATAGGCGCAGGAATAGAACCCCACAGCATAGTGCGCATTATGGGAACATCGACCTGCGATATAGCAGTAGCCTCTTATGGAGAGATAGACGGTCGTTGTATCGGGGGGATTTGTGGACAGGTTGACGGATCGGTGCTTCCCGGAATGATTGGAATGGAAGCCGGACAGTCCGCTTTCGGAGATATATACGCATGGTTTAGGCAACTGCTCATGTGGCCTTTGTACCAGGTCGGAAAAGACGCTCTTGCTGAAGAACTGTCAGACTCGGTCATCCCTATTCTGTCAGCTCAGGCGCAGGAATTGCCTTTATCTGCAAAAGATTTGGTGGCTACCGATTGGTTCAATGGCAGACGCACCCCGTATCCCGACTTGCAGTTACAGGCGTCCATTACGGGACTTACGCTGGGAACCACTGCACCGGTCATTTTTAAAGCATTGGTTGAAGCTACCGCTTTCGGATCGCTTGCCATTATAGAAGATATGAGCCGTAACGGCATTACCATAGATACAGTTATCGCTGTGGGAGGAATATCTCAGAAGTCACCTTACGTAATGCAGGTGCTGGCTGATGTGCTGGGTATGCCTATAAAAGTCTCAGTTTCCGGGCAGGCATGTGCTTTCGGGGCTGCGATGCTTGCCTCTGTTGCTTCTGGTATTTTCCCTTCGTTGGAAAAGGCTCGTCAGACCATGAATAGTAACTGTGCTGTGAAGTATTTTCCCTCTGAAGCACGACATGCCGTATACTTACAATTGTATACCCGTTACAAAGAGTTAGGATGTTTTTCGGAATCATCACAAAAATGATATGAAAATGAAAGATAGAAAAACGGTTACATTAAGCGATATTGCCGAGGTGTTGCATCTTTCACCTACTGTTATCTCTATGGTGCTTAATGGAAAAGCACGTAAATACAGAGTTAGCGAGGAAGTAGAACGGAAAGTAATGCATTGTGCCCGCGAGATGGGTTATCGTCCTAATCGTCTTGCCCAGAGTCTACGTACCGGAAAAACCCGTACTATAGGACTCATTTTGGGAGATATTTCCAATCCGTTTTTTGCCCGTATGGCCCGTTGTATCGAGAGAGAAGCCGCGAAGTATGATTATCAGGTTATGTTTGCCAATTCCGACGAATCGGCAGATAAGTTCGAACGGTCAGCACAGCTTTTTATCTCCAAGCAGGTCGACGGAATGATAGTTGCACCTACCGAAAACAGTGAAAAATCGGTGCGCAATATTCTCGATACGAAAATACCGATCGTGCTTGTCGATCGTATAATTGATGGGTTGCCGGTCGATTATGTGCAGATTGACAATGAAGATGCCACATACCGGTTGACCAATAAGATTATAGATAAAGGATTTCGTAAAATCGCTTATATGACCATTTCCCACGGACTGTCTAACTTTGTAGCTCGTTACGCGGGATTCAAACGGGCGCTTCAGGAAAGAAATGTTCCGTTCGATGATTCTCTTTTTTATGAAGTCGATTTTGAAAATTGCCAGAAAAGCGTGCGCGAAGGAGTATATATGTTCCTGCGTATGGGAATAGATGCGATTTTCTGTGCTTCGAACCGGGTGGGAACGCAGGTAATGATTGTGTTAAGAGAACGGAATGTCGAACTCTCAGATCATTTTACGGTAGTCAGTTTCGATAATCCCGATGAATTCAAGCTTGCTTATTTCCCAGTTTCTTGTATCGAACAGCCGATAGAAACTATCGGGGAAAAAGTGATGAGTATACTTATTTCGAAAATAAACGGCACGAGTGATAAAATAGAACAGGTCACTATTCCGGCTCGTCTTATAATGAAATAAGTACGGTGAAATTTTTTAATATTATGCTAAATCGTTAAAGTAAAGACAATAATATATTTACAGACTAATTAGAAAAGGGATTATGAGTAACAAAATGAATTCTCCGCTGTCGGGAATTATTCCTCCGTTGGTAACACCTTTATTAGACAATGATGTATTGGATATCGAAGGTTTGGAAAAATTGATTGAACATTTGATTGATGGGAGAGTACATGCTCTGTTTGTATTGGGAACTACAGGAGAAGCACAGAGCCTCAGTTATAAACTGAGGGTAGAGATGATAAAAAATACATGTCGCATTGTGAACGGAAGACTTCCAGTACTGGTTTGTATCTCAGATACGTCTATTATTGAGAGTGTAAACCTGGCACGTATTGCTGCTGATAATGGGGCCGATGCTGTGGTTTCTGCACCTCCCTATTATTTTGCATCAGGGCAGCCCGAGCTGGCTGAGTTTTACGAAGACCTCGTCCCTCAGTTGCCGTTGCCATTGTTCCTTTATAATATGCCTACGCATACCAAGGTAAATTTCGCACCTGCGACCATACGTCGTATAGCCGAAGATTTCAGGGTTATAGGATTTAAGGATAGTTCGGCCAATACCGTTTATTTCCAGTCGGTTATGTATGCCATGAAAGACCGTCCCGATTTTGCCATGTTTGTAGGGCCCGAGGAGATTACTGGAGAGGCTGTTTTGCTGGGAGCCCATGGAGGAATCAACGGCGGTGCTAATATGTTTCCTAAATTGTATGTATCCCTCTATAATGCAGCCCGCGAACGGAACATGGAAGAATTGTTGCGTCTGCAGAAAATCGTAATGCAGATCAGCTCTACCATATATACGGTAGGACAACACGGATCGAGTTACCTTAAAGGGCTCAAGACTGCCCTATCTTTGTTGGGTATATGTAACGATTTTGTAGCTTCACCTTTTCATCGTTTCGAAAAACCGGAACGCGATAAAGTGCGTAAAGCTTTAGAGAACCTTGATCTGAATCTGGTGCTGAAATAAAAGTTATATTGAATTTTATCCGCGATGAATTAAGGAATACTCCGTGCAGCCGGAATAGATGATATATCACTGTAAAATCAAAATAATTTTTAAAACTATAAAAAATAAGACCATGAGAAAAATCATTCTTTTGTTGATTGTCGCTCTTTTGGGAGCCTGTCATACAAATCAGAAAAAGCAAAACGAACAGACCGCAGGACATGTGAAAAGTATTTCCCTGGAAAATGGCAACATGGTGGTCACTTTCGAAGCCTGTCCCGATTCTTCTATCGATATGCAGGCGTGGCAGGAACATTACAATAAGTACCCCGAACGCTGGGAAGTTGCATTCGATTATCTTTCTGGTATCGACCCTGACAGTCTGCCGTTAGGACGTACCGACCTAAGCGATGAGGTATTCGTAGCTGTGAGTGAATACACGACCAAAGAACCGGCCGATGTCCGTTACGAGGCACATCGCCAGTATATTGATTTACAATATGTGGCCTCTGGAAGTGAATATATTGGAATTCAGAGAGATACAACACAACTCACCTGTGTACAACCTTATACCGAATCTAACGATGTGGCGTTCTATACCGGAGAGGGAGAATTAATGAAAGCTACTCCCGATCGTTTCTTTATTTTCTTTCCAAAAGATGCGCATCGACCTTGCTTAAAGGACAGTGAACCTGCATTATTGAAAAAGATAGTGGTAAAAATTAAAGCAGACTAAGAAATTGTATTGGATACATCAAGAGTTATTTTTTAACCGATTTTTTGTTTCTGGAGAATTTGAGATAACCGGTTTTTAAATTCTCCAGAAATAAAAAAGAAGAGATAAAAAGCCTTGATATAGCCGGAACTGTTAGTTTTTAGAATATAATTATATTATTTACTTGAGTCTGTAAAGTCTATTATTGCGGGGCTTATCGCTCTGTTTTGAGAATTTTTATCTTCCGTTTTTTGAGAAGAAAAGTTATTAAAAATAGCTTCGATATCCTTTCGGAATATTTTCAGCCAGACTCTAAAAATTGGGAAAAACAATGAATACGAAATATCCTAAAATAGGAATCAGACCTATTATTGACGGTCGTAGAAAAGGAATACGTGAGTCTCTCGAAGAAATGACGATGACCATGGCACGTAACTTGGAACATCTTTACAATGAAAATTTGTGCTATCCCGACGGGACTCCCGTACAGTGTGTAATAGCCGATACTACCATCGGTGGGGTTGCCGAAGCTGCAGCCTGTGCCGATAAGTTTGCCGGTGAAAATATCTGTGCTTCGGTGTCTGTAACACCTTGCTGGTGTTACGGTTCTGAAACAATCGATATGGATCCGCTTATTCCTAAGGCTATATGGGGATTTAACGGATCTGAGCGTCCGGGAGCTGTGTATCTCGCTGCTGCCCTTGCTGGGCACAGTCAGAAAGGACTTCCGGCGTTTGGTATATACGGAAAAGACGTGCAGGATGCATCTGACACGTCTATACCCGCTGATGTTCGGGAAAAACTGCTGCGTTTTGCCAGGGCAGCGTTGTCAGTAGGACTTATGCGTGGAAGATCTTATCTTTCGATTGGTTATTGCTCTATGGGGATAGCTGGGTCGCAGGTTGATGCACTCTTTTTACAGAAGTACCTTGGAATGCGTACCGAATATGCCGAGTCAGTAGAAATATTGCGGCGTATACAGTTAGAAATATATGACCACGATGAGTTTGAAAAAGCGATGCAATGGACAAAAGAAAATTGTAAAGAAGGGTCTGATTACAACCCCGAAAAAATCCGTCATTCCCGCGAGCAGAAAGATAAGGAATGGGAATTTGTTGTAAAGATGACGATGATCATTCGCGATATGATGATTGGTAATCCCGTACTTAAAACGATGGGATATGAAGAAGAATCGATGGGACACAACGCTATCATGAGCGGTTTCCAGGGACAACGTCAGTGGACAGATTTCCTGCCTAACGGCGATTTCAGCGAAGCCATACTCAATTCATCTTTCGATTGGAACGGAATACGCAGGGCATTTGTCGTTGCTACCGAGAACGACCATCTCAATGCCACATCCATGTTGTTCGGTCACTTGCTTACCAACACTCCCCAGCTTTTTGCCGATGTGCGTACATACTGGAGCCCGGAAGCGGTGAAACGTGTTACTGGAATATCTCTTACTGGAGAAGCGGCTGGCGGTTTCATACACCTGATCAATTCCGGGTCATGCACCCTTGATGGCTCAGGACAATTGACCGAAGGCGGTAAGCCCGTAATGAAACCCCATTGGAAGATTACAGACGGAGAAGTGCAAAAATGCCTTGAGGCTACAACTTGGTATCCCGCATCGCTCGAGTATTTCCGTGGTGGTGGTTATTCATCCAATTTCATGACGAAAGGAGGCATGCCTATGACTATGACCCGCCTTAATATAGTAGATGGGCTCGGACCAGTATTACAGATTGCTGAAGGGTGGAGTATAGATCTGCCTCGGGAAGTATCCGAAGTCATAGATAAACGCACCGACAAAACATGGCCTACCACTTGGTTTGTTCCTCGGCTTACAGGAAAGGAGCCTTTCGACAGTGTCTATTCGGTAATGGGCGGATGGGGTGCCAATCACGGGGCACTCAGTTACGGACATATCGGAGCCGATCTTATTTCGCTTGCCTCCATGTTACGTATACCCGTGTGCATGCATAATGTACCCGACAGTAAAATATTCAGGCCTGCCGCGTGGAATGCCTATGGTATGGATAAAGAAGGAGCCGATTATAGGGCTTGTAAGGAATATGGTCCGTTGTACCGGTAAATATTGTTAAAACTTTAGCAGTTACATAAAAGAATAAATTTTTATATGTATTATATATCATATATTTATCTCCAGAAATACATTCATCACAGTACACAAAATATATAGTACATATCAAAAAATTATAGTTTTTGGAATTATCAAGAATCTATTTATAATACCAATATGTATATAAACAAAGGAAAAACAAATTATTCCGGTAAAAAGAAAAGTGCATTTGTCTATGCTTTCCTGTGTTTGGTCTTGTTATTGGCTACTTTTCCCGTAGCTGCACAAAAAGCGCAGACGGTTGCATTCAGAGTAACCGGTAAAGTAACCGATTCCTCTTCCGAACCCCTAATAGGCGTAAATGTAGTAGAAAAGTCGAATCCTAAGAATGGAGTAATAACCGATATTGACGGAAATTTTTCCATATCAGTATCTTCGTCAAATTCTATTCTTGTTTTTTCCTATGTCGGTTTTGACAGGAAAGAGGTAAGCTTTGCAGCCTATAAACAGGGTGAGCCTCTGACTGTTGTCCTGAGCGAAGGAAGCAAAAAACTCGATGAGGTAGTCGTTGTAGGATACGGTGTACAGAAAAAGCAAAGTATAACCGGAGCCATCACCTCGGTATCGGGTACTGAACTGATAAAGTCTCCGGTGTCGAATGTCAGTAATGCTATTTACGGGCGTATGTCTGGGGTTACCCTTGTACAGCGAGGAGGTGAACCGGGAAAGGATCAGTCCGATATACGCATACGCGGTATCAGCACACTCGGGTCAGCCGATAGTTCGCCCCTTATTGTTATCGATGGGGTGGAGCGTTCCTCTATGGACGGTATCGATATGAATGAGATCGAAAGTATAAATGTACTTAAAGATGCCTCTGCAACAGCAGTATACGGTATACGGGGTGCGAATGGCGTAATCATACTTACTACTAAAACAGGAACCGAGTCGAAGCCCATGGTAAGCCTTAGTTGCAACGTAGGAGTACAGACACCGACTACCTTACCCGATTTCCTTGATCCGTATGAGTTTGCCCTGCTCAAAAATGAAGGTATGCGTAACGACGGGTTGATTCCACTGTTCAACGAGGACGATGGTACACTTGAAAAACTTCGTGACGGTACCGATCCCATATTCTATCCTTCCAAAGATTTTTACAAGAGTTTCATTAAAAAAGCCTCGATAAAGCAACAGTATAATGTAAACGTGTCGGGAGGAACCAAAGTAGTAAAATATTTCGTATCGCTCGGTTATCTCAACCAACAGGGACAATACAATACATCATCTCTTAAGGACCTTAATGTCGGATATGACCCTAATCCTGTATACAAACGTTATAATATACGTTCTAATTTTGATTTTAACTTTACAAAAGATTTTACCGGAAGTATAAAATTGGGGGGGCAGATTGCTGATTCCAATTATCCCAATAATACTACCGAAAGTCTTTTCTCTGCCATACTCAACTCCCCGCCAATGATAGGATGCGGGGTTGTCGATGGTAAGCTTGTAACAGGATACCTCGACGATCCCCTCTCGTTCATGTCCGGACGTGGTCTTTCACCCGCTTCTGTACTGCTCAATAACGGATATTCGACACAACTCGAAAACACATTCAATATAAATGTAACGTTGAAATACAGGCTTGATATGATTACCAAAGGATTGTCGGTAAGAGCAATGTATGCTTACGATAATTTTTTCAGCCGTTCCGAAACTCGGAACCGGACGATAGATACCTATTACGCGGTAAGGGATGCCAAGACAGGCGAGGTTTCATTTCCGCAAAGAACTTTTGAAGGAGGGTTCGAAACTTTCAAGGAATCTCACAGCGTATACCGTATCGAATATTTTGAGGCGGCTCTTGATTATCAGCGGATATTCGGAAACCGTCATCGTGTGTCGGCTTTGCTCCTTTACAATCAGCGTAAGAAAAGAATGCCTGGACTGACATATTCCGTACCCCAGTCGTTGCAAGGGCTTGTAGGACGTGCTACTTATGCTTATGCCGACCGCTATTTTGCCGAGTTCAATTTAGGTTATAACGGTTCGGAAAATTTTCCCGAAGATCTTCGTTATGGTGTATTTCCCGCTTTTTCTTTAGGTTGGGTACTTACCGAAGAGCCTTTTTTTCCTAAGAATGATTATGTAACCTTTATTAAGTTACGGGGTTCTTACGGAGAAGTAGGTAATGATAAGATAGGAGGAAGTCGTTTCCTTTATCTGCCCACTTCTTACAACTATGGCGGGTTTGTTTACCAGTTTGGGACCGAAGGGCTCGACCGCGAAAGTTATAAGAGTGCTATGGAAGGTAAAATAGGAAATCCCTATGTAACCTGGGAGCGCGCCAAGAAAAAAAATGTAGGTGTGGATATACGCTTGTTCGATGATAAGTTAGTTATCGGAGCCGACTATTTTGCCGAGAATCGTGATAATATCCTTATCAAGCGTTCAACTGTTCCGGCCATCGTGGGAGCAACCGATCTTCCAGCTGTGAATATGGGAAAAGTAGAAAACAAAGGATATGAAATCGAGGCACATTGGCGCAGTAATATAAGCAAGTTCAATTATCATATCGATGCCAATCTCTCTTATGCCCGAAATAAAATAATTTTTCAGGATGAGCCCAATGCCGCATACGAATGGATGATGGCGACCGGTTTTTCGGTAGGGCAACTCAAAGGTTACCGTAACGACGGTTTTTATAATTACGATGATGAGGTGGCTAACCGTCCCTATTACTCTTTCTATTCCAATAAAGTACAGAAAGGAGACCTGAAATATATAGATATTGACGGTGATGGTAAAATAGACCAGAACGACAGAGTCCCCATTGGATATAATGAGTTTCCTCAAGTTTCCTATGGCTTTACCTTGGGCGGAGATTGGAAAGATCTCGATTTTTCGCTGCTTTTTCAAGGAGCATCGCAGACGGCCATACAACAACGTGTTATGACAGCCTGGGCATTCAATCTTGGATTCAATAACACATTGGCCGAGCATATGAATCGTTGGAGCGAAGAGCGTTTTGCTGCGGGAGAGAAAATTACCATGCCTCGTTTGAGTGCTGATGGTAAGAACAGTCCTAACTCCGAGGATTCCGATTTTTGGGTCAAAGATGCATCGTATCTGCGTCTCAAAAATGTAGAGATAGGTTATACCCTTTCAGTGCCCAAATTGGCTAAAATAGGAGTGAAGTCGTTGCGCTTCTATGTCAGTGGCAATAACCTGCTTACTTTTACCAGCCTTAAAAATACCGACCCGGAAAACCCTACTAAAAATGTAGGGGCTGTGTATCCACAAATGAAAGTATATAACGTAGGATTGAATTTAAGATTTTAAAGACAGGGAACAATGAAAAAGATCAGATACATATATGTAATTTTGCTCATAGCCATACTTGCTTTGCCACAGTTTAGCTGCAACTATCTCGACATGCCCCTAATATCTACTTCTATCAATAAAGATTCTATTTTCTCGAAAAGGATCAATGCCGAGCAATTTCTCTGGGACACCTATGCAACGATCATGCCTTTCGGTATTCCCAAGTATACCAATGTATATAATGTCCCCGGAAAAGGAGTATACGACCTCGACCAGATTGAACGGGGAATACGTGCGGCTATAACTGACGAATGTAATTTATCGACAGGGTATGCACCCACGACCGAAATGAACCTGGTAGGGTATAGTGCTATCAACCCGCGTCATGTGGAGACGAAATTCAATTGTTGCTATATTGGGATACGTAAAGCCTTTACGTTTATCGAAAATATAGATATGGCAAAAGATATTTCACAGGAAGAAAAGGACCAAATGAAATCCGAGTGTAAAACTCTTATTGCATTACGTTACTTTACGCTTATACGTACTTTCGGAGGCGTACCTTTAGTAAAAAGGGCTCTCGAGGTTAACGAAGATTTCAATATATCCCGCAGTTCTTTGCAGGAGTGTATTGATTATATTGTACAGCTATGTGATGAGTCGATGAACCTGCCTGATTTCTATGACACGAGATGGAGGGGGCGGGTAACAAAAGGGGTTGCCTTGGCGGTAAAAGCACGTACATTGCTCTATGCGGCAAGTCCTTTATTCAATTCGGCCGAGCCCGTAATAGGGTATGGTAACAGTACCCATAATTCCTATCTTTGCCTTAACGGATATGATCATAAAAGATGGAAAGCTGCATATGAGGCCAATCTTGCGGTGATCGATTGGGCACGTGATTATGGACATGTATCAATGGTGAATACCGGCAATCCTTTTGACGATTACGGAAATGCCACTTCCACGAGAGACAATTCGGAAGTGTTGCTGGCCAATAAGGTCATCGTAGGGCAGACTGGATTTACCACTCATTATCTGCCGCGCCTCAGTAATTTCAACAAGGGAAATTCTATTCTGGTCAATAGTCTCTCTAAATTTTATAAAGCCGACGGGACTGACCAGACTTGGCCCGCATTAAATGAAGTACGCGATTTTAGCGATTATGTGACACGTATGCACGAAATGGAACCCCGTTTCAGGGTTATGGCATGGGTATTTGGTGAAAAACCGGCTATGTGTCCCGATAGGTATAACTGGGACTATATCGTTACCGGAGAAAAAAGCGGTGATATACAAGGTGCTGCCGTTATGATGAAATATACCTATAAGTATCAGGGCCAGACTGATATGGATTTCCCAATATTCCGCCTTGCCGAGTTTTATCTCAACTATGCCGAGGCACTTAATGAGTATACACCTAATTCGTCTCTTGCGTATGAAGCGTTAAACGTAGTACGTCAGCGTGCAGGACTGCCGCCCATATTGGAGACCGATCCCCGCTATAAAACCCAGGAGGCGTTCCGCCAGCTTGTCCACCGTGAGAGAGATATAGAACTATTCGGGGAAGATCACCGAATATACGATGTACGTCGTTGGAAAATAGCCCATAAACCTGGTATAATCGGAGGTCCTATGGTAGGATTCCTTCTTGAGACTAATAACGAAAAAAACAATTATACCACCTATAAACCGTTTGTATTCGAAGAGCGCTTCTGGTCCGATAAGATGTATTACCATCCTTTCCCACAGGCCGAGGTCAATAAAGGGTATATATTGCAGAATCCCGGATACTAACATGAGCGGTTTAATCACAATTAAAATGATTTGAAGATGCGAAATAATCTATTGAAAAACATATATATTCTGCTGGCTTTTTTCTTGTTGTCGGGTACGGGTATTGCCCAGTCTTCCTATACCGGGATTGTAAGAACTCAGGGTGGAATGCCGTTGAATAAAGTTTCGGTAAAAGTTGCAGGTTTGGAATCGACTGTTACTGATGATAAAGGACGTTTTGAAATACTCAAACCTAAAAGCGGGAAGCTGCTTTTCGAGAAAGAGGGATATCTGAGTACCGAAGTAGAAACTGGAAGCAACTCTGTTCTTACCGTAATACTCTATCCCGATGTAAAGAAACAGGTCGTGGAAAAAGGTTATGGCAGCGAGACATTCCTCGCTACGACCGAAGCCATATCTTCTATATCGGGAGATCGTATGACCTCTTTGCATGAAACAACCGTGAGCAATACTCTGGCAGGCAAAATTGCAGGACTTACTGTTATGCAGAAAGGCGGAGAGCCGGGAAATAATATTGCCGATATGTATATAAGAGGTAAGAATACATACAATAACAATGCCCAGTTGCTTGTGTTTGTCGACGGGTTTGAATCCGATATGAATACCTTAGTTGCCGAAGAAATAGAATCGGTTACGATTCTGAAAGATGCTGCAGCACTCGCTGTTTATGGAATAAGAGGAGCCAACGGTGTAATGTTGGTAAAGACAAAGCGTGGTATGGAAAATAAAATACAGGTACGACTCAATCTAAAAGCTGGATATACCCAGCCACTTAAAACTCCCCAATTCCTTGATTCTTACGGGTATGCTTCTCTTTACAATGAAGCACTCAGTAACGATATGGGACATTGGAGTCCTTACTACAGCGATACCGATCTTGCACTGTACCGAAACGGAGAAGACCCCTATATGCATCCTAATGTAAACTGGAATGATGAAGTCTTGCGTGAAGGGACTTTCTATGAGGAAGGAAATATTTCGGTAAGCGGGGGAAACTCGGTAGTGAAATTTTATACTTTGCTCGGATTTATGAATAGTCCCAAGTTCTATCGAAACAACGATGATACCGGTTATAAGGATCTGAAACGCCTGGGGAACTATTCTCGTTATAATATCCGTTCGAATATAGACGTAGCAATAAATAAAGTGTTCGGTTTGTCCGTCAATATCGGAGGGACTATTTCCGATGGGACGAGGCCCAATACCGACAATATCTTTACCGTATTGGACCAGACTCCGCCCAATGCATTTCCTGTCAAAAACTATGATGGTTCGTGGGCGGCTGGGACCATATATAAAGATAATCCTGTAGCGATGCTGTTTGCTTCCGGAAAGAATTCTTCACACATTCTCACGTACCAGACTGATTTCTCTCTTACACAGAATCTCGACATGTATGTAAAAGGCTTGAGCCTTAAAGAATCCGTTTCTTTTTTCGGACAGTCCCATAACCGTTATATCATTAATAAAGATTATGCACGTTTCCAGATGGTAGAAACTTTGGATGGATACCAGTTGAACAAAGTAGGTGGAGCGAACTCCGAATTTGCCATAGACGAAAGTGAAAAGACCCGTACACAGTTGACTCGTACTACCTATTCGGGACAAGCCGACTATAACCGCCTGTTCGGGAAGAATCGGATAGGAGCCATGATAGGAGCCATGTATAGTCGCTATGTGATAGACGGCAATAATGTGCCATACCTCAACGCTGGGTTGTTCGGGCGAGTAGGGTATGGATATGATGAACGTTATTTCGCACAATTCGCTTTTGCTTACAACGGGTCCGAAAATCTCCCTGCGAAAAACCGTTTCGGCTTTTTTCCCTCCGTATCTGCAGCATGGGTAATTTCCAACGAAGACTTTTTCGGAGGTGCCACATCTAAAGTAGATTTGTTGAAATTAAGAGCTTCGGCAGGAATGGTAGGAAGCAGTGACCTCGGGGCTACCCGTTTCGGTTACCGTACTTACTACGAAGCATCGAAAAACAAATATAATATCGGAGCTGCAGGCTCTACCTCTCTGCCTGGGCTGGTGGAAGGCCGTCTGGGTAACCCTGATATAACATATGAAAAAAACTACAAATATAATGTGGGTGTTGATGCTTCCTTCTTCAAACGCTTGTCGGTAATGTTCGATTACTTTTACGAAAAACGTAATGGTATATTAGCGACGCGGGAAGCCTCGGTTCCCGCAGTAGTCGCAGCTACATTACCTTATGAAAATATAGGAAAAGTAAGCAATCAGGGAGCAGAGTTCGAATTTGGGTATCATGACAAGTTCGGAGATGTTTCCTTAGGCATAGGAGGAAATGTAGCTTATGCAAAAAGTAAAATCGAATACCAAGCCGAAGTATTTCGTCCCGAATCCTATCTTTATCGTACAGGAAATCCTGTTGGTCAGTATTTCGGTCTTCAAGCCGAAGGATTATTTAACTCCTGGACCGAAATCAACGATCCGGCTACTCCGCGACAGACTTTTGCACCCGTTCAACCTGGAGATATACGTTACAAAGACATGAACGGAGACGGAGTAGTTAATGAGAACGATGAAAAAGCGGTCGGATATTCACCTATACCCCAGCTCAATTATGGTGTAACCCTGAATATCGGTTACAAAGGATTCGATCTCTTGGCCGATATTTACGGACAAGCACGTCGTAGTGTTCTGCTTTCGGGAAATACTGTATGGGCATTTTACAAAGACGGACAAGCCCCCGAAATGGCGCAGAACCGATGGGCATACTATCCGGAGCAAGGTATAGATACGAGAGCAGGAGCAACATATCCGCGCCTGACGACTTCCGATAATGACAACAATTACCGTAATTCCTCATTCTGGATCAGAGATGCAGGATTTATGAGACTGCGTAATTTAGAGCTGGGATATACTTTCCCCGAAAAACTATTGAAGAAAAGCTGTATTACCTATTTACGGCTGTATATAAATGCCAATAACCTCTTTACCGTATCACAACTCAAAGATTTTGATCCTGAAGTTTTATCTGGCTATCCTTTGAGCAGAGTATACAGTTTGGGTGTAACGGTTCAGTTTTAACATTAAAAGGTACGAAAATGAAATATAAAGTAATAAAATACTTCTTTTTTGTTGTACTGGTAGGTATCGGTACTGCCTGTTCCGATATGCTCGACAACGAGATAGATACGAATCTGAGACCTGAGCAGGTATATGTAAATTATGACCGTATGAAACAGGTAGCTGTGGGAGCATACACCAATTTACAGGTTATCGGTGGTTTTTACCAGTGGGAAACTTCTCTCAAGGCATGTGCTACTGACGAAGCCGAAGAAACTAATTATAGCTCTCAGTCACAGAAATTCAATATGGGTATATGGAATCAGTATTCCAATCCCGAAGACGTGTACGCCAAATTATATGTTGCTATACGCCAGTGCAATCTATTCCTTGAAAATTCGGTAAATTATAAAAAGATACTAGTAACGGACACCATAACTACCGTAGGTAAGGAAAATTACTTGCAACAGTGTGAGGACATAGCTTTTTACCGCAACGAAGTGCGCTTTCTCAGGGCATTGTATTACTTCGAACTCATCAAGCGTTACGGAGGAGTTCCCCTCGTAACCAGAACTTTATCGCTTGATGAAGGAAAGCAGATAGGGCGTTCGACATTTGATCAGTGCGTTGCTTTTATAGTAAGCGAATGCGATGACATCAAAGATAACATGCAGGTAGACTGGTATGCCGCTGGAAAACCTGAAGACGACGGTCGGGCCACAAAAGGAGCCGTATTGGCACTCAAAAGCCGAGTATTACTCTATGCCGCCAGCCCGTTAAACAATCCGCAGAACGATATTGAAAAATGGAAAGAGGCCGCAAAAGCAGCCAACGAAGTAATGCAGATGAAGAAGGTAGGTTCGATGATAAAACCTCTTTATCAGCTATCTAACAACTATCAGAACTTGTTTTTGGCTCCCAATTCCTATTCCGATGATGAAGTAATATTTTATATACGTTATGCCAACTCTAATATCCTCGAAGCTTGGAACTATCCCATTGGTACTCCTGGTGGCAGCAGCGGGGTAACACCCACCCAAAACCTCGTAGATGCCTATGACAAGCTCGATGGCTGGGATCCCTCCAGACCCTATGATAGGGTCGATCCCCGTATGCAATATACAATTGTGGTCAATAATAGCACTTGGAACGGACGCAAAATAGAGTGCTATACTGGGGGCAAAGATGGAGTAGGGCAACGCAACGCTTCACGTACCGGATATTACCTTAAAAAATTTCTTTCTCCCAATCTCGATCTGACAGGAACAACACCGGGACGGTCGATGAAAGCCTGGATAATGTTCCGTTATGCCGAGATATTGCTTAACTACGCTGAGGCGATGAACGAAGCGTTTGGGCCCAATGGAACGAGCCGGGGTGACGGACTCACACTCTCGGCACGTGCGGCAGTCAACCAAGTACGCCAGCGTGATGGTGTAAAAGTTCCCAACATACCTAACGTAAGTGCTGCCGACCTTACTGAAGCTATACATAAGGAACGCCAGGTCGAACTTGCTTTTGAGGACCATCGTGCCTGGGATCTGAGAAGGTGGAAAAAAGCCTCTTTATTGGGCGAACCCATAAGGGGAGTAACAATAACCAAAACGGGAGACGAAACATTTACTTATGATTTCAACCGCATTGTAGAGACCCGGGTTTTCGAAGATAAGATGTATCTATATCCCATTCCCCAGTCGGAGCTCAACAAATATGGCGGGACAGTTATGCAGAATCCTGGCTGGTAAGAAAAGATAACAATAAACACAAAATAAAACTTGTAGTTATGAAGATTAAATTATGTGCAGCCCTCCTGTTAGCCTCAACATTCATTGCTTGTGAAAAAGCCGATAAGGACGTACTGTGGGGAATCTCGAAGTTGTATATGCCCCAGGCCGTCATACAATCGGGAGGGACCGATATCAACTATACGGTAAGTGTTGATAAAGCAGCGGCCGGAGATGTTTCGGTTGTAGTCGGACTCTATCGTAGCGGACTTGAAGAACTGAAAAGTGTAAGCGTAGACCTCGAAGTATACCCTGATACCTTGGATCGGGCGATAGAAATAGCGGGAGGAGTCAATCCTCCGGCAGCTTACAATATATATAAGACAGCACGCCTTTTGCCGGCAGCATATTATGATGTACCTGGGAGAATATCCCTGAATGATGGAGAGAGAGAATCTTCGGTAAAACTCCTTGTAAAAAAAGAACTGCTTGCCACTGATCCTTTTTTTGTAGAAGGAAACCGTTATATATTGCCGTTGCGCATTACCAATCCCACGCGTTATGAACTTAATTCCGCATTGAGTCTAACGATGTTTATTTTCGAACCCAAATAAATTTAGAATTTTATGTCACTGAAAAAAATAATTCTCCTTGTAACTTTTTTACCGGCGTTGGCAGTTGCCCAGTTGTCGAAACAGTTTCCCATGGTACCTGGTGTACCCATAGTGCACTCGCCTAAAAGCAGTGGAAAATACATAGGTACACCCAGTATTGTAAAGATGCCCGGAGGTGATTTTATTGCATCACACGATTTTTTCGGACCTTCCTGTAAGTCTGATATCGTTCACGTATACCGCTCCTCCGATAAAGGAAAAAACTGGCACTTCCTGTCAGAAGTAGATGACACTTTTTGGGCAGGACTTTTCAATATAAATGATACATTATATCTGTTGGGTGTAAAAGGATCGAACAGGAATTTGGCTATACGAAAATCGTATGACGAGGGCAAAACTTGGACGCAAGCCTCTATTCTGAAAGAAGGGCATTATCATGGTTCTTCTACGCCTGTAGTTTTCGCTGGGGGCCGTGTATACAAAGGTTATGACCATTTGGGTAAAGATACTGGGAAACGCTGGATGTCGGGAAACCGCTCTTTTGTGATGTCAGCCCCTGTAGCTTCTGATTTGACTGATCCCGATAATTGGCTCTACAGTGATGAAATTGTGAAGCCCGCTTCGATGGATGGTACCGGATGGCTCGAAACCAATGCTGTAATGGGACCCGATGGTAAGATAAAAGGAATTACCCGTGTCGCTAACGAATCGGGACTGATTGCTGGGTATTACTCCCTTATCAATGACACAACTGTCGATATAACATCTATAGGAACAATCAATTTCCTCGGAGGAGCTACAAAATTCAATATCCGTTGGGATGAAAAAACCAAACGTTATTGGTCTCTCGCCAACTATCCGCCCGATGTGCTGAGAAAGCCGAAAATGAGGGCTGGAGGTATGCGCAGCGTATTGGCGCTCATCTCTTCCGAAAACCTCAAAGATTGGAAGCTCAATGCCATAATTTTAGCAAGCGATAATGTCACTTATCACGGATTTCAGTATGTGGATTGGTTATTTGACGGAGAAGACATCATAGTTGCCTGCCGCACTGGGTATGAAGATGGAATGGGAGGTTCAGACAATGCCCATAATTCCAATTATATGACTTTCCATCGTATCAAAAACTATAAATCAGCAAAGACACCAAAAAAATTTCGGTATCTGCTGGAAAACAAATAATGTGTTATGAAACGAAAGATAATCATATTTTTGATACTGCTCTTTCCTGTGTCAGTTGGAGCCCGGAATACTTTGTATTTCAACGGGGAAAAGACCAATGACCTTTTTATGCTGCTGAGTAAGGAAGGGTATAAAATAAAGCATTTTATCTCTCCGGACGAGGCTGTTGAAAAAGCAGAAGATGGTTCAGCTGTGATAATTACAGCCATGTCGTATCCTGTTGTTCGCACTCAGGTCGACAATGCGTTGTATGAAAAAGCAAAGCGTAAAAATATCAAGCTATACATAGAATATCCCGAATTTGTTCCCGGTGTTGAAGTCTGTCAGGATAATTATCTCGGAAAACTGGAAAGAGTGGTAATCACCTCACCCCGTTTTTTTATGGGAAGTTTCCATGAATTAGCTATTTTAGGGCTCAGCAGTTGCCATGTAATTCCGGTAAAGAAAGATAATCTTCGTCCGATAATGTTATATGCTAAAGTCGCCGGATATGACAGGGCTGATTTTGGTTTATCTAATACAACAACCTATCCATTACTTTTTCAGGAAGGAAATGTATTGGTATCTACTACATGCCTTACTAATTTCAAGAAGGCAAGTTATAGACCATCGGATGCATGGAAAACGGTTTGGGAAAGTATTGTCGGTTGGCTCACAGGCGACACTCTCGAATTCAAGAATTGGACTACCGATCTGGAACCTATGTATGCCGAAAAAGAGAGTTTACCCTCTTCTGCCAGGAAAATATCGATTCGAAAAGGAAGCGACTGGTTTTTCAATGCAAAATTTCTCATTCATCCCTCTTGGTATCCTGAAGTGGTAAAAATTGCTGGAGACGGGACACACCCTATCGGAGATCCGATACCGTCCGACTGGCCGGTAGGCGATGGGTCGTTTGGAGTTCTTGAAGGGCATGTTTCCAATGTTCATGCAGACGGTACGCAGGATATTCGTTATATGATAAGAAATGACGTTCAGGGAGAAACAGCTTTTGCGTTGGCTGCCGCTTCGACCTATGGAAATAAGAACGGTTATGACAAAGTAAGCCGTAATCTTCTGGATTTTCTCTTTTTTACATCCAATGCCAGAAAAGGACTTAGAAATGAAAGATGCAGTCCCGTCTATGCTCTGTTGGGATGGGCGGATACCGCCCCTTATCTCTTTTATAATGACGATCACGCTAGGGCATTATTGGGATCGCTCGGGGCGGTAGCCTATCTTAACGATACGACATGGAACAAGAGGATTGTAGAAACTATTCTTGCTAATTTCCGCTTGTCGAGCAGGGAAGGTTTTATAGGAAACCGCCTGTCGGAGAATGAAATACTCAACAATGGGTGGGAATATTACAACAAGAGAACCTTTATCAGTCCCCATCCCCATTTCGAATCCTGGTCATGGGCCTGTTACTTGTGGTTGTATGATAAAACCGGATATAAACCCTTATTGGAGAAGGCTCGGACGGCCATTAAAATAACAATGGATGCATATCCTAAACTTTGGAAGTGGACTAATAGTTTTCAGGAAGAAAAAGCCCGTATGATCTTGCCGTTGGCATGGCTGGTAAAAGTAGACGATACCCCTCTTCACCGGAAATGGCTCGATTTCATGGTAAGTGAGTTGCTGAAGTTTCAGCAGGAAAACGGAGCGATACAGGAAGAAATCGGTGAAAACAGCATGGGACAGGCAGGTGCGACCTTGTCAAATGACGATTACGGTAAATATGAAGCATCCCTTATATCTAAAAACGGAGACCCTACATCGGACTTGTTGTATACGTCCAATTTTGCATTTTTCGCTCTGAATGAAGCCGCTCACGTGACGGGAAACCCTGAACATAAAAAAGCTGTTGGGAAATTGGCCGATTTTTTGGTGAGAATTCAGGTAAAAAGCGATACGCACAAGGACTTGGACGGAGCTTGGTTTAGGGGATTCGATTATAAACGCTGGGATTATTGGGGGTCGAATGCCGACGAAGAGTGGGGCGTATGGTGTACCCTTACAGGATGGATACAGTCGTGGATTGTAAGTACGATGGTACTTGTGGATAAAAATACGAGTTACTGGAATCTGACGAAAAATATAGAAATGGAAAAAGAATTTGAAGAATCACTGTGGATGCTTCGGCCGATGAAATAAACAATTTTATTTAAAAACAAAAGAAGATGAATAAATTTAAAAATATAGGAATATGCTTGTTGTCTCTGTTTCTGTTATGTGCTCAATGGGGACAGGCGCGCGACATACAGCAGGAGAAAGCCGTAAAAGGCCTTATAGAGAGATTGTTGCCAAGTCATTCTTCCTCATTTGAGGTTCGGCATGTCGAAAAGAGTGAAAAAGACTATTTCGAGATAGAGAGCGTAGGAGATAAGATCGTTTTGCGCGGAACATCCGGAGTCGCTATCGCGAGTGCTTTGAACCATTACTTACGCGAGTACGGAAAATGTCAGATCGACTGGCACAGCCGGAATATAAATTTACCGGGAGAACTTCCTCGTGTCGAAAAAAAAGTAGTAAAAGAGACACCCTATACTTACCGTTATTATTTCAATTATTGTACATTCAATTATAGTATGAGTTGGTGGGATTGGGAACGCTGGGAAAAAGAGATCGATTTCATGGCACTTAACGGAATTAATATGCCGCTGGCACTTACTGGACAGAATATCATTTGGGATAGGGTGTATAAAAGATTGGGATTCACAGAAAAAGACCTTTCGACTTTTTTTAGTGGTCCTGCTTATTTCAATTGGTTCTGGATGGGTAACCTCGACGGTTGGGGCGGTCCTCTGCCACGGAGTTGGATGGAGAGCCATGAAGAATTGCAGAAAAAGATATTGGAACGCGAGCGCTCTTTCGGAATGATACCTATACTTCCTGCCTTTACGGGACACGTGCCGCCTGCATTTGTGAAAAAATTTCCGCAGGCAAAAGTGAAGAAAACCAAATGGGTAGATTATCCTGAAGTATATGTGCTCGACCCTTCCGATCCCATGTTTGAAAAAATAGGAGCCTCTTTCCTGACCGAGATGATAAAAACATACGGAACCAACCATTATTATTCATCGGACACGTTCAACGAAAACAAGCCGCCAACGAATGACAGTACCTATCTCAACGATATAAGCAAAAAAATATTCGGTGCGATGACGCAGGCCGATCCTCAGGCAAAATGGGTAATGCAAGGATGGATATTCGTATACAGCGGTTCGGGATTCTGGGGACCAACCCAGACACAAGCCCTACTCAATGCCATACCCGACGATCGTATGATCGTTCTCGATCTCTGGACTGAATGCCGTCCGGCATGGAAAAAGAAAAATGCCTTTTACGGGAAACAATGGCTTTGGTGTATGCTCAATAATTTCGGAGGAAATAACCTCATGTACGGACGTATGGATGAGATAGCCAATGGTCCGTCACAGGCACTTCATGATCCTGCTGCCGGAAATCTCAAGGGCATAGGGCTTACACCTGAAGCCATAGAACAAAATCCAGTAATATACGAGATGATGCTTGACAATATATGGCGTACCGAAGCTATTGATGTAAAAGCTTGGCTGAGAGATTATACCCGACGTAGGTACGGTGGTAGTGATCCACGTATCGATGCTGCGTGGAATATTCTTTACCGTACCGTATATTCAGGAGGAAAAGAACATGGAGGTCCTACAGCTTCCATCATTGCAGGCCGTCCGACCTTTAATAAGGACAACAATTGGACCGAGACACATAAACCTTATGCGACGAAAGAACTATTGCCAGCCTGGAAAAATCTGATGGACTGTGCGCAACAGTTTGCCGGAAGCGACGGTTTTCGTTACGATCTAGTCGACGTAACTCGTCAGGTGATGGCAAACTATGCCGATTCGGTGCAACAACTGTTTTCCATCGCTTATCGTAAAAAAAATTACAAAGAATACGAAAAACGTTCGGTGGAATTTCTCGAAATAATTAGCGATATGGATAAACTGCTGGCCACTCGTAAAGAGTTCTTATTGGGAACATGGGTCAATGCCGCAAAAAAATGGGGGACTAATGCGGACGAAGTAAAACTATATGAAAAAAATGCCAAAAATCTCATTACTACGTGGGGAGGAAAAGATAGCAAAATACACGACTACTCATGGCGTTTGTGGTCGGGAATGCTCGAAAACTATTACAGACCGCGCTGGCAAGAATTTTTCAATTTCCTCGATGACGCCCGACGTAACAATACACAACCTGATTTTGGCAGCTTTGATAAGTATATAAAAGACTGGGAGTGGAAATGGGTCAATACTCCCATGTCCTATTCCGATGAGCCTGTTGGTAATGAAACGGTAGAGGCCGCACGTATTTATAAAAAATATTATTCTCGGATGGAAACTTTTTTCAGCCGGTAGATATAAAAAAATCACTATTAATAATTTAATACTTTTGAATCATGAAGCGATTAAGTACTTTTTTTGCAGCGTTTTTTATGTTGGTATCAGTATCGATGGCCCAACAAACTGATTATTGGGACGGATCGGTAACTCCGTTCAGTACAGATAACAATGCCGGAGAATCGGCTGAAAATCCAATACTTATCAATTCCGGAGCACAGCTCGCTTATCTTGCACAACAGGTCAACGATATCAATGATCCGAACCTCTACGATGGAAAGTTTTTCAAACTGACTACAGACATAGACCTCGATGGTAACGAATGGACTCCTATAGGCTGGCACCTGACCAATGCCTATAACCGTCATTTCGGAGGAAGCTTTGACGGAAACGGGCATATTATCAGTAATCTCGTCATCTCGAAAGATATTTTGATTCCGGCAGCATCCGGTACGGGAACTTCCAACATCTCTTCCTATGCGCTTTTTGGAGCAGTACAGGGATCGGAACGAGGTGCACGTTATATCAAGAATCTGGGAATCGAGAGCGGAAGTATCAAAGGAACAGGTTCTGTGGCGGCCTTTGTAGCGTGGGGTGCAGGAGTAACTATTGCACAATGTTATAATAAGGCAAGTATCGATGGGACTAGCTATGTAGGAGGAATCGCAGCATATTGCGTAAGCCCCAGTGTAGATGTAATAAACTGCTATAATATGGGTGCAGTGAAGATCACTGCAAATGCGACTTCCAATAGAGCGGTCGGTGGAATAATGGGTCAGACCACAACAGCATGGATTACCAATTGCTACAATTTCGGAGATGTCAGCGTTAATGGTTCTATTCCTGCAAATACATGGGGCGGTATAACTGGAACATTCCAGACTACACGTCAGCCGATAAACAGTTACTATGCCACCAGCAGCGTAGCGAACGGAAATAGCTATGGCACGGCTATCACAGAGGCAAATATGCTTGCTCCCGATTTTATCCTTACGATAAATAATGATCAGGATCCAGTGAAGTGGGTTGCTGATGCTGATATGATAAATTACGGTTTACCCATATTGAACTGGGAAGTAAACGGAATAACTTCGGTAAATAGGGCCGAAGCCGATGTGAACATACTAGGTTCTGTAGCCCCTAATCCTGTAACCGGAGTTTCCTGCATACCTGTATCTATGGTGGTGACCGGTAAAGTGAATTTGTCTCTTTACAATACTTTTGGACAGTTGGTAGCTTTGGTATATGATGGAGTACTCGAAGCTGGGAATCACGTATTTACTGTAAATGCAGCTGATTATCAGTCGGGAATTTATTTCTGTCGCTTGATTACTGTTGATGGTGAAAAGACACAACGTTTCGTTATCAAATAAAAACTTATCTGTATAAGATGCGAAAAGCCGTACACGGTTTTTCGCATCTTATTTGCTGGGTAAGAGTCCTGAAAATTGAAAAGCTTGTTTAGAATTTCCTTGTAAGATTTAAAACCGGCTGAAAAATCCGTAATAAAAATTGTATGGTAAAAAGATTATTGTTTTTAATGATGGCGTTTCCCCTGCTGGTACAGGCTCAATCGTCCGATCTGTTTCCTATGGTTCCAGGTGTACCGGTCGTGCATAGTCCCAAATCGAGTGGTATATACAGAGGAACGCCTAGTATTGCAAAACTGCCTACTGGAGAGCTTATTGCATCTAATGACGTATTTAGCGATAACAGTATAGCGAACAGGACCGATATATTTATATCACGTGATAACGGACAGTATTGGTCCTATAAAGCAACAGTACTAGGTGCTGTATGGTCAGGACTGTTTGTCCACAACGGGAAACTTTATCTTATGGGCGCTGATACAAGTAATGGGGCCAATTTTGTTATCCGTTGTTCTACTGACAAAGGATCTACCTGGTCGGCTCCGACGATACTTATACCCGGAAGCTGTCATGGATCTTCGACACCCGTGATGTTTGCCAATAACCGTATATATAAAGCATACGAACATCACGGTGAAGATACAGGGAACAAGTGGATGTCTGGGAACAGGTCATTTATTATTTCGGCTCCACAAGATGCTGATCTTATGAAAAAAGAGAGTTGGACAGTGTCTGACGAAATAGCCAAACCGGCATGGATTGATGGAACGGGTTGGCTCGAATCCAATGCAGTTATGGGCCGTGACGGCAAAATAAAAGGAATATCCCGGCTTGCCAGCATAGAAGGCATATATGCCGGATATTACTCCCTCGAATCTGATAATAAAATAGAAGAAGGTTCAGCGCGTAAGATACAGTTTTGGGGCGGAGCTTCGAAATTCAACATTAGGTACGATCCCGTGACTGACCGTTATTGGTCGCTTGCCAACTATGTACCCGATGTGCTGCAAAACAATAATGTTTCGGCAGGTGGTATGCGTAGTATTCTCGCACTTACCTCCTCTTATGATCTTGAAGAGTGGGAGGTAAGAGCGATAGTACTTGCGAGTACAGACATTGAAAACGTCGGTTTTCAGTATGTCGATTTTATTTTTGATGGGGATGACATTCTCTTCGTTTCCCGTACTTCGTACGATGACGGGATGGGCGGTGCTGACAATTATCACAATTCCAATTTTGTGACTTTCCACCGTATTACAGACTATGCTACGGCAACTACGCCTTCGGAATGGCAATACCTCTTGCCTAACGGCAAATGGAACGGTGTAGTGAAGAAAATAGACGAGTCGGACGGGAAAGGATCCTCAAAAGACAATCCTATTCTCATTTCTCATCCCGGAGAAATGGTTTACCTCTCCGAACAAGTATATCAGGGAAATACCTATGAAAACAAATATTTCAAAATGATAAACGATCTTGATCTGAACAGCCATAACTGGTTACCGATAGGTTGGTATATGACTATGTCGAACAATCGCCCTTTCAAGGGACATTTTGACGGAGGTGGACACCGTATACTCAATCTGAAAATAGGTCGTAATGATGACTTGTACACATCGAACGGAATATGGGGATATACTCTGGGAGGAACTATTTCTAACCTTGGGGTCGATGGAGAAAGCAATATCCTCGTGGGAGGAGTGTGTGGAGGTATCGTGGCATATGCCAATGCCACATCGATATACAACTGCTACAATAAAGGAAACGTGACGGGTACTTCGCAGGCCGGTGGCATATTGGGTTATGGTGTGAGTAATCCTTCGGTAAAAAATTGCTATAACCGAGGGGACATACTTTTGAAAACGACCCAGACCGGAAGCAGGTACGTAGGTGGTATATTGGGTTATGTTAATACAGGGACGCTTTCCAATTGTTACAATACTGGCAGCGTGTCGGCACTCTCCGAGACTCTTCCTACCAAAGGTGGTATTGCCGGAAACTTTAACGGTACACCGATTGCGTGTTATTACAGCAGTGAATCAGTAACAGGAGGAAATACGATCGGGACTTCGCTGGAAGCAGCAGATATGAAAACTGCCGGATTTGTAACGACTCTCAATGGAAGCCAGAATCCGTCGCTTTGGAAAGCCGATTATACGGTAGTTGTAAATAACGGTTTCCCCATATTGGCATGGCAGAAAGAAGATATCAGCTCTTCGGTATCCATGTCAAGAGATGATGCTGAATCGGTTTTGCGGAACGTTCCCAATCCCGCTGACACATATACAGTCTTTATATTCACTCTCGAAAAATCGGCATCCGTCAGCTTGCGGATATTCGATATGCAGGGACAGCTTGTAGGTATAGTAACAGAAGGACAGATGTCCGCAGGACAGCATAAAGTAAATTATGAATTATCCGCATTGCCTTCCGGTATCTATTTATACCGTATGGATGTTGGAGAAAAAAGTTATATACGGAAAATGATTGTAAAATAAGCTACTCCGGCAGGTCTCTATTCCGGTCGAAATGCCGAAGCAGACGAAATGCCGGAGCTGCAGAATGCTTTTCAGGAAAAGAAAAAGCTTCAAAGAATAGTATAATATTATATTGTCAATATGCAAAATAAGAAGTTTTATCCCTGGCTGGTAGTTGCCATGTTGTGGGTGGTTGCATTGCTCAATTATTTAGATCGCCAGATGTTGGCAACTATGCAGCCGTTTATGAAGATCAGTATCGAAGAGTTAAATTCTGCCGCTAATTTTGGACGGCTTATGGCAGTATTTTTATGGATATACGCGTTTATGAGCCCTATATCGGGGATAATAGCCGATCGGCTTAACCGGAAATGGCTCATAGTAGGCAGTTTGCTCGTATGGTCCATGGTAACCCTGACTATGGGTTATGCCAAAACATTTGACCAGCTCTACTTCTTACGTGCTATAATGGGTATAAGCGAAGCATTTTATATACCTGCAGGATTAGCACTTATAGTAGATTATCATCAGGACAAGACGCGTTCCATTGCCGTAGGAATACATACGACTGGTATTTACCTGGGGCAGGCGTTCGGCGGTTTCGGTGCTACGATTGCTGCGGTCACTTCTTGGCAGATGACTTTCCACACATTCGGACTGATAGGTATTGCTTACAGTCTTGTTCTGGTATTTTTCCTAAAAGAGAAAAAAGGTTACACGGTAGATAATACCCGAAAGATTACGATGCGACAGGAATTCTCCAATGCATTCAAAGGGTTGGGCATGTTGTTCGGAAACATCTGTTTCTGGGTGATATTATTCTATTTTGCAGCACCTAGTTTGCCCGGATGGGCTACGAAGAGTTGGTTGCCGACACTCTTCTCCGATACCTTGCATATGGATATGTCTCAGGCAGGTCCGCTCTCTACTATAACGATCTCGATGGCCTCCTTGGTCGGAGTATTGTTTGGTGGATACCTATCTGATAAATGGGTACAGAAAAACCTTAAAGGACGCGTTTATACGGGAGCCATAGGTTTAGGGCTCACTATTCCCGCCCTTTTCTTACTGGGATATAGTACGAGCTTTATACCTGTACTGGGCGGAGCACTTTGTTTCGGGTTAGGATTCGGAATTTTCGATGTAAATAATATGCCTATACTTTGTCAATTTGTTTCACCGCGTTACAGAGCTACCGGTTATGGGATTATGAATCTCGCAGGAATTTCTGCAGGAGCATTCATTACCGATTTTCTTGGAAAATCGATTGATGCCGGAAATCTTGGACGCGACTTTGCTATGCTTACTATAGTAGTAGCTTTGGCAATCGTATTGCAGCTGATTGTTCTGAGACCTAAAACGGTGAATATGACTGAATGATGAGATATAATCGAAAAATATGAAAAACTGCTATTAATTCTCTGGGGATTGTTGACAGTCGTCTCCCGGTAAGCAAAGGTGTATACATCTGTTTTCCGAGCATTTGCATATTATTTGACGGAGATTATATCGTTTCACATGATGAGTTCGGCTGAATAGATAGGATTCCAGTCCGCTTTTACCCGGATATTTCATTTATCGGATAAAGGAAAAATATGGAAACAGGTTACAATCACGTTGTGAACTATCGGACTTTTATCGGATTAGAAATGGCCAAGAGGTGGTGAAATAAAGAATATATACTTAAATACTAAATATTAAATATTAAATATAAATAATGACATGACAAGGAAAAATATTTTGTTGGTTTCGATGCTGCTTTATCTATCTGGTACGATGGCGCAAATAAAATTACCTTCGGTATTGAGTGATGGTATGGTATTACAGCAGTCTTGTGAAGCTGCCTTGTGGGGAAAGGCAGCTCCGGGAAAAGTAGTGTCGGTAAAGACTGGATGGGATGGGAAAACATATCGTACTACGGTGGCAAATGACAGTACATGGAAAATGAAAGTAAAAACTCCCGCAGCTTCATTAACATCCTATACTATACAGTTTTCGGGAGCAGGTAAAGCTGAAATCAAGAATGTCCTTATAGGCGAAGTGTGGCTTTGCAGTGGACAGTCCAATATGGAGATGCCCGTAAAAGGATATCCTAACCAGCCTATTGAAGGAGCATTACAGGATATTGTGGATTCCTCTAATAACTATCTGCGTTGTTATACTGTGAAAAGAGCAAGCGCTATTACCAGACAATGGGATTGTCCCGGAAAATGGGAAGCAGCGTCGCCCAACACGACAGGTGATTTTACAGCAGCAGGTTACTATTTTGCCCGCCAGTTGCAGAAAGTGCTCCGTATTCCTGTAGCCATATTGCATTGCAGTTGGGGAGGTTCAACTATAGAAGCCTGGATATCGTCCGATGCGATGAAACTCTTCCCTAATATGAAAATTCCGCGTACACAAGCCGAAAATAAAATACGCTGGAAAAGTCCTACTGTACTCTATAACGGTATGCTCAACAGCCTTGTCGGCTATACAATGCGGGGAGCCTTGTGGTATCAGGGAGAATCGAACCGTACACGCTATAAAGAATATGCCGCCCAGTTTGAAGCGATGCACAAGGATTGGATCGCAAAATGGGGTATAGGAGACTTCCCCATCTATTTTGCCCAACTGGCGCCTTTCGGTTATGAAGACAAGAGATACAACTGTGCCTTCATGCGTGAAGTGCAGGAAAAAATTGCCCGTACGCAGCCCAATACCGGTATGGTGGTATTGATGGATATCGGAGATTCTATATGTATACATCCGGGTAAAAAGCGTGAAGTAGGAGAGCGGTTTGCATGTATGGCACTCGCCAGAAATTACGGTTTCGACAAATTCCAGTATCAAAGTCCCCAGTACAGTTCGTTTGAAATAAAGGGCGACAGGATATTTCTGAAATTCGATTACGCGCCTTTGTGGCTTACTTCGTTTTACAAAGAGATAACCGGTTTCAAGATAGCCGGGGCCGATCGGAAATTTTATCCGGCGAAAGCCCTACTTACCCGTAAAACACTTGAAGTATATGCGCCTGAAGTTCCGAATCCGGTAGCTGTGCGGTATGGTTTCGAAGATTTTGTACAAGGAACCCTATGGGGTGTGAACGGTTTGCCGGTATCTTCGTTCCGCACCGATAATTGGGACGACGTAATATATTGATCACTATTTATTTTTTTGAAGTGTAGTGTGTAATTTTGTTCTCGGAAAACCCGTCTATAGGGCAATTACGGAAATAACTTTTGAAGAACCGGATAATTCTGAATAGGGTTATCCGGTATTTTAACTTTTGATTCAGCAATTTCTGTTCTGCTTTGAACTCCGAATTCTCATATTATTTCATATAACAATTGTAAAAGAGCATGCCCCATGTAATCAAAAGAGAGGAATCACTATCAAATACCTTGGGGCGTGTAATTGCTGATTCGAATCTATTTGTTTTAATAATTCGTTGTTTATCCTATTTTGTTGTTTGTAAAATCTACGTTTCGTAAAGGTATATAATGAATGGGGGCAAGAGCATTTATTGGAATAGTTTTTCAGATTGCTTCTATGGATGTGGGTCATTAAATGATTAGCTATATTCCTAGTCTTTTACTACTTTACTTTTAAT
>PPYE01384603.1_pt1 | contig 30343 bp, 33 predicted proteins | sample 1559881 | NCBI WGS metagenome assembly PPYE01 (sample SAMN08240022, study PRJNA423297) | Human gut metagenome, whole genome shotgun sequencing project. | reverse complement strand
TTGATGAAAATTGCAAATTCAATAACACATACCAGAATGATTGGAAGTGAAATGGACTTAAATGTCAGTAAAATAATGATAAAAATAGCTGCAATAGAAATAATACTTACATTTTTGAAATCCACATCGGTAATCTCAATCAGATCCTTGGTACATGGCGCCTCACCGATCAGCATTGCGGTATTATCGTATTTTTTTATAATCGCATTGATCTCATCACACTGTTTATTTACTTCATCCGTTGCAGATGCATATTCCGAAACAATGACCATCATCTGGTAATCTCCACTCTTGAAGATATCCTTCACATCGTCCGGAATGACATCCTGCGGAACCATCGGTCCGGTCAGGGAATCCATCGAAACCGCAAGTTTTACACCGTCTACTTTTTTGATCTCATCGATCATATTCATACTGTCTTTTTCAGACAGACTGCTTTTTGCCAGAACCATGTGGGTTGCACCCATATGATACTGTTCGGACAGCTTATCATTTCCGACTTTACTGCTGAAAGTCTCCGGCAGCGTACCAGTCAGATCATAATATACATTGGTATGTGTATATCCGTAGATTGCCGGAATCAGCACAACCAGAAACGCAATGACAAATACCACATGATGTTTTGTGATAAACCCTGCAATTCTACTAAGATCCGGAAGAATTACTTTATGTCTGGTCTTTTCGATTGCCTTATCGCAGACAAGAATCAGGGACGGAAGAATCGTTACACATCCGATAACACCAAAGACAACACCCTTTGCCATAACGATACCAAGGTCTTTTCCAAGGGTAAAGCTCATAAAACACAGTGCGATAAATCCGGCAACTGTTGTAATGGAGCTGCTGACCACGGAAGTAATTGTATTGGAAATCGCATGTGCCATGGCACGGTTTTTATCTCCGTCAAACCGCTCCTTCTGCTCCTGATAACTGTGCCACAGGAAAATGGAATAATCCATTGTAACACCGAGCTGCAGTACCGCCGCCAGTGCCTTGGTAATATAAGAAATCTCCCCGAAAAATACGTTGGAACCCAGATTGTAAATAATTGCCATGCCGATACTGATCAAAAACAGGAACGGAACAACTACGGAATCCATCGTAAGTGATAATACGATCAGAGAAAGCACAACGGCGATCAGAACATAGATCACACTCTCATTCTCTGCCAGTTTTCGGATATCATTGTTCACCGATGCCATACCACTGACAAAACACTGCTTTCCAACCAGATCATTGATCGTCTGGATCGCATCCATGGTGCCGTCCGACGACATGGACTCATCAAACAGGACTGCCATCAGCTGGCTGTCTGCGTCTTTGTTATTGAAAAAGTTGTAGATATCATCCGGAAGTGCTTCTCTTGGAATACTAAAATCCATAATAGAACCATACCAGATAACATTTTTTACATGAGGTACATCCTCAATCTTATCTGCTATTTTCTGCAGATCCTTATCCTGCATTCCCTCAACAACTACAAAAGAGAACGCGCCTGTTCCAAATTCATCCAGAAGGATATCCTGCCCTTTCATCGTTTCAATCTGTCCCGGCAGATAGGACAAAATGTCATAATTAATTCTGGTTTTCATATAGCCGATCGCGGATGGAATCAGCAGTAAAAAAGCCAGGATCAAAATCAGAAACCGACATTTAACGACTCCTTTTCCAAATTTAATCATTTTTTTCACCATCCTCTATTTTTCTCTCAGCCTATCATAAAAAAAAAGACCGAATATGAAAATATTCAATCTTTTCGTCATGTACTGCATGATTATACATTTTGAGTGATTTGTATGAATTCGTATACAAATCATTCAAAATGTCATCGCATATTCTTTTTATAATTCTTTGATGATGTCGGTCAGAGACCGGGTCAGCATATACTGATATGCTTCGGCCATTTCGCGCGGCGAGATGGTCATTCCCATGCTGATCCATTCCTCTGTTGCAAAACACATGGACTGTGCATAATAGGAAGATATCACCTCCGGCGTCAGCCATTTGTGTTTTGAAACCCTTCCGCTGCTTTCGTTTTGAATCAGTTCAAGCAATACTTCCCGCACACATTTTTTTGCGATATCGTGAAATTTGACCGGTCCCTCCATTTTTACCAGCTGTGAATAAAATGCCTTGTCCTTTTCAATGTTGGTAAACAGCAGAACCATTGCTTCTATAATCATATCATTCCGGATCAGAGGTTCTACCGGCTCTAACAGTTCTGTCCGGATGATCCATTCAATAAGCTCAAATTTATCCTGAAAATGATTGTAAAACGTTGGCCGGATGACCCCCGCTTTATCAGTTATCTCTTTAATTGTAATTTTTTCTACCGGCCGCCTCACAGCAATCTCTTTCAAACTTTTTGCAAGCAGCTGGTCAATATCGGTTTTGCCCTGTATTGCCATTTCGTCTGTTATCCTTATTCGTCAAATTCCATGGTCACAAAGTACCCTTTTTCTGTCTCCTTCACATCAATCACATCGCCTTCCCGGCTTTTTAAACGTTCGCCTACCGCATAATTTCCTGACATTGCTATTGCATGCTCAATGGTATAATAATAGGAAGTGGGAAGTTTTCCTTCTGTCACCTTCAGATGATCCCCTGCTTTGGTCAGTCCCGGACGTTCCATTTTAAATTCCATCTGTCTCATCACGGTCACCTTCATTTTCCACAAACTCTGTATCAACAGTCTCTGTGCGCCGTCTGTAATCCCTCGCTGCACGCGTTGCTGTGACAGCAATCCACAGATTCAGCGCTCCGTTGATAATCAGCACGATTCCTACCAGCATAATAAACTGTTTCAATACTCCAAGCGGACAGAAAACACAGACCAGACCACAGACCAGACAGATAATGGCAAATACAAGATCCATGCCCCACTTTTCATATCCGTATTTTTTGGCATTCACAGCCTCCGTCACCGCACGAATTCCATGAAATACAAGTCCTACACCCAATATAACCGGAACCAGGCTGACAATCAGCGACGGCTGGATGAGAAACCAGATTCCAACTGCAAGTACCAGAATTCCGACAATCGTTGATGCTCCAAATGTTGCAAGGCTCAAAATAAAGCTTCCCAGATAAATAATTCCAACGATGATCATTGCAATCGAAAGAAGTGTTCCGATCACATCAACGACTCCGCCTTTCCACACAACAAAAATAATTCCAAGCGCAATACACAAAACAGAAGAAAGCAGATAATCCGCCTTTGCCCGCTTCAAAAATTCTCTCATGAAATGACGCCTCCTTTTGAAATATCTTTTGCAACATTATAACATTTCCTTTTTTATTGTTCAACTTTTCCTCTAAAAATGATATACTGTGCGCGGAGGTGAATATCATGGGAAAAGAAGTAAAAACCAATGCCGTGCGTATTCTGGAACGAAATAAGGTTCCCTATGAACTGCTGACTTATGAATGTGACGAATTTATAGATGGAATTCATTCTGCCGAAGCCACTGGCACCCCGGTTGCCCAGACTTACAAGACACTTGTCATGCAGGGCAAAAGCAAAAAATACTACGTATTTGTCATTCCGATTGCCGAAGAGGTTGATCTGAAAGCTGCCGCGCGTGCAGTTTCCGAGAAATCCGTAGAAATGATCCATGTCAAAGATTTAACTGCAATCACTGGTTATGTCCGTGGAGGCTGCAGTCCTCTTGGCATGAAAAAAGCATTTCCAACCGTTATCGATGCCTCTGCCAGGCAATATTCTGAAATTTATGTAAGCGGCGGCCGTATCGGAACCAGCATCCGGCTTGACCCTCAGGATCTGGCACGGGTTGTCCGCGCTACTTTTGCGGATATTCTTGCCAGACCATAAAAAGAAAAGTGTGCCAGGTTTATTTCCCTGACACACTTTTTCTTTTAATTTTCACCCGGCTGCCGGATAATATCCAGCACACGCTGCAACTCGGCTCCCTCTGCCGGAGCCTCTCCATAGTCAACATGCTTCCAGTCTTTTTTGAATTCTCCAAGCAGATGTTTTCCCGGATCCTGGGTCCGTTCAATCGTAAAATATCTGCCCTCCTGCGTTTCGTCATTCCATGCAAAATATACACGGAAACAGGATGGAACTCCCATATCGCGTACCGGCAGATCCACACGGACAATCAGTAAACTGTCGGACAAATCCATAACCATAACGGAGAAATCTTCCGGCAGATACGGATACATACGTTTCTGCTGATAACATTCCTCAAAAAACTGATCCATATATTCTTCTTTCTTCTCACAGAGGTCATCCATCATCTGTTTGCCCTGCGCAAAAAAGCGCTTTGGCATAAAACCAAATTCAAACTGCTTACGTTCAAACAACAGATACTGTTCCTGTGTAAGCTGCATCTTCTTTGGCTGCGCTCCCTCTTTACGCTTCTTTTCCACTTCCTCGATTTTTTCCACCAGTGCACGTTTAAAAATCAGATTCTGTGTGAATGGATTGATCACTATTCCGGATACCTTTTCATCCTGCTGAAAAACCATGTTATTCGTTGCAAGGAACGGCATGTTTATAATTGCTTCACTCTTCGGAGATTCCGGAATCTCCTTTTTACTTGTATAAATCGGAAGAAACATTCCGTTTTTCGGACTGTTGATCAGACACGGAACCGGCTTCTTTTCATCATTTAAATTTGCCGGAACAAGCACACGTCTGGTTCGCATCAGCTCGATCAGGGCATTTAAATTCTCACCGGTTTTTTCTTTCAGATATAGATCTATCTGTGCTTCCACATCTTCATTTTTTACATCAAGTGTCATGCTTGGATCTGTTGGTTCCTCCTGCTTGAGATCCTGCTTCTTCATGACATCTTTTAACTTCTTTTTGTCGATCATCTGTGTATATCTCCTAACCCCATGCTGTCGGTATTGTACAGGTCAATCCCTGTGCTCATGATATAAAAGCATTTTAGCACATATTTTCAGGAGATTCCATACCTTTATACGGTTTTTGAATCATCAAGCGTTTTCTGGATCAGTTTATCAAGTCTTCTTCCGATCCTGGCATATTTTTCAATGCGGCGTTCCATTTCCGGCGGAACTCCTTTTTTGTATGAAACCCGGTTATCCATTCCTGCCCACGCATCCATGATCATCGTCCGCAGCTGTAATTCCACACGAACCACAGTTGTCTTTCCTTTGTAAGACATCGGGATATCCAGAACGATATGGTAACTCTCATACCCATTTTTCTTTGGTTTTCGAATGTAATCTTTTGCCTTTACTACGGTATATGTGTCTGTTTTTCCGATCTGCCGTGCAATCCAATAGATTTCCTTGACACTGTAGCAGATACAGCGGACCCCGGAAATATCGTTTAGTGCAGTAACTGCGGTATCAAAATCCACGTCATAATCCTTGCGCTGCAGCTTCTCTGCAATGCTCTCCGGCGTCTTCATCCGTGTTTCGATAAAACGTACAAATCCCTGTCCTGTTTTTTCTTCATATTCCCGGTTCAGTTCCCGCAGCCGGTTTACCACAATCTCTCTTGCCAGTGCATGTTTTCTCTGAAAATCATCATCTTGCCAGTGCTTCCGGAGTTTTTCTAATTCATCCATAACTTACCTTCCCTGCTTTCTGTTATATCTATCCTATTCTCCACTTTTCTACAGAATAACAGGGGTGTGTAAATACAAACTTCTTCCCTATGTAAATTGTTTGTAAAAACTATGTGGTGAGAATCTTTTTTTCCACAAGCATTTTAACAAATTCCCGATCCCGGAAACTCCATGGCTGCGTCTCACAAAATGGTTCGTTCCCATCGATAATCTCCTGTGCGGTTGCCCACTCCAGATGAAATCCTTTCTCGATCTCGCTTTCGGTCATGTGCGTCTGTGTCATTTCTGCTTTCGCATCACAGAAAAAAAAGCAGGAGTGGCAGACATAGATCTTGTTTTTTTCAAACAGATCTCGCCGCCGCTCCACAATTTCTCCAATCGGACGGATGGATTCCGGAATCACAATAAGCCCGGACTCCTCCCCCACTTCACGAATCAGTGCATCTTCCAGCTTCTCGCCCGGTTCCACACCTCCGCCGAGAATTTTATAATCTCCGGCACTGCCATGTTGTGTTGCAATTTTTCCATCACGAATAATCACGCCGCGTGTCGAGTATTTTTCGAACACGGGCATTCCCTCTTCATAATCTTTTTTATCTAATGTTAAAAGTATCTGCACGGCATTTCTCCTTTGCTGTTCCGACATACAATTTTGTATCATTATAGCACTATCATGGGGGTTTGTGCAGATGTTTTAAATATAAGTTTTTTCAATGCGACGAATTTGTGCGAGTGTTTTAAATATAAGTTTTTTCAATGCGACGGAAGAAGGGGGACATTCTCTTTCTACAGAAAAATTTGCAAATTAGCGCCGATATTGATTTCAGGTTGGTTTAGCAAAAGTTTTACTTTTATGCTATTAGCTTTATATGATGGAACTACGGCGCAGTTGCAAATTTGTTCTTCCGAAAGAAATGTCCCCCTTCTTCCTGTGGATTGGAGAAAATATAGTTGAGAAATATATTTCCGCAAATCCTGTCTGTTGAATAAATATAAAGGCACCAGAACCTGCAGTTAAAGGCGCTCCCGGAAGGAAATGCATACAATGAGTGCTTACGGTAAAGTGATAAATACTTTGGAAGTTTGACATGCAAATAAGTGGAAATTTCATTGCTGGTATTTTGTGAAACAATCGTTCTATTGAAGCTTTTATATTCTCGGGCATTATGAACTTATAAATGAAAGATGAGGGCTATATAATCAAAATTCATGTGAAAGATACCATTGTGGTATCTATGCCAATAAAATTCATGTAAAAGATACCATTGTGGTACCTACACGCTGAAAATTTAACATTTAGATACCGGAAGGTCTCTATAGATCAAAAATTGCTTCTCCAGATACCGCTTTTTCTAAAAAACCGGTATCTGGAAAAGCAATTTTTACTATATAGGTGACATTTCCTGATTTCAAGCATTAAAATTTCGGAAAACCGTCACCTAAAACTTTAATTTTTCGTCTATAGATACCCGGCCTTATCATTGAGTGATTTAACAGGGTATTTTTATGTTTATTCCAGTTCATGGAATTCGTAGCTGTTTTTGAGGCGTCCCTTTAACTGCAGGTTCTGGTGCCTTTATATTTGTCACACAGACAGGATTTGCGGGCATCATTCTTTTACTTATGGTTTTCCAATCCACAGGAAGGAGGGGGACATTTCTTTCGGAAGAACAAATTTGCAACTGCGCCGTAGTTCCATCATGTAACGTTAATAGCATAAAAGTAAAACCTTTGCCAAACCAACCTGAAATCAACATCGGCGCTGACTTGTAAATTTTTCTGTAGAAAGAGAATGTCCCCCTTCTTCCGTCGCATAGAGAAACCTTATATCTAAAACAACTCCCCCGCAAATCCGTCCCACTTGCCAAACCCAAAGGCTCCCAGCCCCCCGCAGTTAACCAGCAATTTATAAAGTTTTGAGATACTCCACAATACTTGTCACACTGTTGGCACCATCCGCCACCGCGGTCACAATCTGACGCAGCTTCTTGGTGCGGACATCTCCTGCCACAAAAAGCCCCGGCTGCTCCGTCACCCCGTCTTCTCCGGCACGCACATAGCCATGATCTAAATCCAGCACAGAAGCCACCGCATCGGTCTGCGGATTCATACCGACTGCGATAAAGATACCGCTGACCGGCAGTTCTTTTTCTTCTCCTGTTCCGGTGTTTGCGATTACCAGATGATCGACCATCTGCTCCCCACAGATTTCTTTCACCACGGTATCCGGCAGGAAGGTGATCTTCGGCTCATTTGCCACCTGTTCCTGCAGTACCTTCGTACCACGCAGTTCCTGTCTGCGGTGAATCAGATACACTTTTTCACATCCGGCTGCCAGATACAGGGCATCTTCCAGTGCCACATCTCCACCGCCGACAACCGCCACTGTCTTGTCGCGGAAAAAAGCTCCATCACAGGTTGCACAGTAAGACACCCCGGCTCCTGCCAGTGTTTCTTCTCCCGGCACCCCGAGTTTCCGGTGTCCGGCTCCAGTTGCCAGCAGTACCGTTTTTGTCTCATAGACGGTTCCGGAAGCACCGGTGATTTTCCACGTTCCGTCTGTATTTTTTTCTACGTTATCCACTTCATCGCTGATGAACGGAACCTCCAGTGCTTTTGCATGCTGCTCAAATTTCTGTGCCAGATCAAACCCATTGGTTTCCGGCAGTCCCAGATAATTATCAACTTCCTGCGTATAAATCATCTGTCCGCCACCCATCGGCTCTTTCTCTAAAACAACCACATCCAGACAGGCACGCTTTGCGTAAACAGCTGCCGAAAGACCTGCCGGACCGCTTCCTATAATGACTAAATCGTACATGTTATTCCTCCTGATTTTCAAAAAAATCTATTTCATAAATAATGGCATTTTTATTCTTTCCTATTTTACCATACCCCTATACAATGCGCTATTTTCTTTTCTCCAATAATAACAAAATATGCTCCTTTTACAAAAATTTTACGTGATTTTGGGTTGAAAAATCCATTTACAAATGCTACCATAACCAAGGATTTAAATCCACAATCATAAAAATCTGAGTAATGGAGGTGAAATTCATGGACAGTAGCGATAGTTTTGGGCGAAGTAGACATTTGAATACCGATGCTTTTTTCACTGGCAAAATTATCGTTTTCACTGGAAAATGAATTTTGCCGATTCATGATGTTTAAAGCACCGGTAGGTGCTTTTTTTGTGCCTGAATATATAAAACTGTATACCTGAGCCCTTTTCTATTGTGCATATCCGCAGCATGATGTAGCTTTTGTTGCACATGATGACTGCACACAAGGAAAGGAGAATTCATATGAACAAGAAATATTTAGAGCTTACAAAACTGATCCGAAGCAAACAGAATGACCATGAAATCTTAAAATGCTTATCTAATTATCACGAAAACGACATTGCCGATATGCTTACGGTTATGACTCCAAAAGAAAGGAAACGTATTTATACGCTTCTGGGGCCACAGAAAATTGCGGAAATCTTCGCATATCTGGATGAACCACAAATCTACTTTTCCGAACTCTCCGTCAAAGATGCCGCCAAAGTAGTTTCCCTGATGGATTCCGATGATGCCGTTGACGTCCTCGAAACGCTCGACGATAAAAAGAAATATGAAATCGTGGAAAACCTGGACAAAGCAGCCATAAAAGATGTAAAAATGCTGCTTTCCTATGACGATGACGAAATCGGAAGCTGCATGACAACCAACTACATCTGCATTCCAAAGGGACTTTCCGTCCGTCAGGCAATGAGCGAACTGGTCCGTCAGGCCGGGACCAATGACAATATTTCAACCATTTATGTACTGGATGAATCTTTGAAATTTGCCGGTGCTATTGATCTGAAAGATCTTATTATTGCAAGAAAACATGATGTGCTTGACGATATTATCGTCCGCTCCTATCCATCGGTAACCGATCACGAAAAAATTGATGACTGCATGGAAAAAATCATGGATTATTCGGAAGATTCCATTCCTGTCCTGTCGCAGGACGGTCATATGCTCGGTGTTATTACATCCGAAGATATCGTAGAGATGGTTGACAATGAGATGGGGGAAGACTACGCAAAACTGGCCGGTCTCACCGCCGAAGAAGATCTCAAAGAAACCACGGCACAAAGCATGAAAAAACGTCTTCCATGGCTTATCATCCTGCTGTTCCTCGGGATGCTCGTTTCCTCTGTTGTAGGTGTCTTTGAACATGTTGTGGCTGTTCTTCCAATCGTAATCTGTTTCCAGTCTCTTGTGCTTGACATGGCCGGGAACGTTGGTACCCAGTCTCTGGCAGTTACCATCCGCGTCCTGATGGATGAAACACTCACCGGAAAACAAAAACTTTTCTTACTGGTAAAAGAAATGAAAATCGGTCTTTTAAATGGTGGAATCCTTGGTATTATGGCACTTGCACTGCTTGGCATCTACATCCACCTGTTTAAGGGATACACCTGGATCGGAGCATTTGGCATCTCTGGCTGCGTCGGCATCTCGCTTCTCGTGGCAATGGTGATCTCAAGCCTCGTAGGTACTGTGATTCCCATGTTTTTTCATAAGATAAAAATTGATCCTGCGGTTGCATCCGGTCCACTCATTACAACCGTCAATGACCTTGTGGCTGTTGTGACTTATTACGGTCTGGCATTTTTGTTACTGATCATGTAAAAAGATAATCTTTGCACCATACTACCGAAAAATGCTGCCTGACAACAATATGGTACAGGCAGCATTTCTATTGGACAATTTCTAAGCTGCGTAGGAGATATCGCTTACGCGAGATACCACAGATAGAAAATCTATCCGCAGACGGATACCCTTTACTGAATAACCAGTTCTTCAATCGTCACATTTTTCTCTTTGTCAATGTCAAAAGCTTTAAGCACCGGCTGATCCATATCCATCAGGGAAAGAATCAGGTAATTGACCGTCGGATCATACGCCAGACGCTTATCTTCCTCGGACGGGCGTGACGGCGATTCCGGATGGGAATGCCAGTTGCCAAGCGGCACCAGACCGTTTGCACGCATATCTTTGACAGCAGCAAGCTGCTCCTTCGGATTCATAGAAAAATGCTCGTTGGTGTGATCAACATTTTCTAACAGATACACCTTCTCAATGATTTTTTTATCACCATCTTTGGTACCTGCAATTAAACCACATGCTTCTTCTGGAAGATTTTCCTTTGCATGGGCTAAGATTTTTTCATAGTCTGCTTTTTTCATGGTAAGCATAACATTTTCCTCCTTACCTCTTTCAATGATCCGGGCACTCTACCTGCTCGTAATCGATCAGTTCTGTGATGGTCGGATGATCGCCACAGATTGCACACTTATGATCTGCCTTTGGCAGTTTGATTGTATGGAATTCCATCTTTAATGCATCAAAGGTTAAAAGCTTTCCGGTTAAGAGATCGCCCACACCGATCAGATATTTGATGGCTTCCATCGCCTGTAAGGATCCGATGACACCGCCCATTGCGCCGATGACACCTGCCTGCTTACAGGTCGGAACTGCGTCCTTTGGTGGTGGATTTTTGAATACACAACGGTAGCATGGTCCTTCTCCCGGAACATAGGTCATGAGCTGCCCCTTAAAACGGATAATTCCTGCATGGGAAAATGGTTTCTTTGCCATAACACAGGCATCGTTGATTAAGAATTTTGCCGGGAAATTGTCAGTTCCGTCGATGATAAAATCATAATCCTTGATCAAATCCATAATATTTTCAGAAGTAACAAACTCACGGTATGTATTTACCGTTACATCCGGGTTCATTGCATTCATGGTTTCTTTTGCAGATTTTACTTTTGCTTTTCCTACATCTGCGGTTCCATGAATGATCTGACGCTGTAAGTTCGATAAATCTACTTCGTCTGCGTCTACAATACCGATGGTTCCCACACCGGCTGCAGCAAGATACATTGCTGCCGGTGCACCAAGTCCACCTGCACCGATAATCAAAACTTTTCCGTTGAGGAGCTTTTTCTGTCCCTTCACACCAACCTCCTGCAGGATGATGTGACGGCTGTAACGCTCCATCTGCTCATTGGTAAATGCCATTAGAAGCTTCCTCCTCCCATGAAGTATAAGAACTCAACCACGTCGTTTTCCTTTAATGTTACGTTTGCAAGATCGTGATTTTCTACAAAATCATCGTTTACGGTAACGGTCACATATTCCGGATTTTCAACCTTCTCGTCAACAACGAGCTGTGCCAGTGTCGTTCCCTCTTTGATGTCTTTTACGTTTCCTGCGATTGTTACTTTCATCGGTAACTCCTCCTAAATATATTTTTTCACAATTGCTTCCAGTTCCGGTTTCTTAATCAGACCGCGCACACGCTCTGCTTCCTTTCCATCTTTGAAAAACAGGATGGTCGGAGAAACCATAACGGAATACTGTTCTGCCAGTTCCCCGTCAAAATTTGCATTGACTTTGACCACTTTTAAGCGATCCTCATAATCATCTTCGATATCGCCAAGAATCGGTGACATCTGTTTGCACGGAATGCAGGAATCGGAATAAAACTCCACCAGTACCGGTATAGAAGCCTGCAAAACCTCCGCTTCAAAATTATCTTTACTTACTCTTGCTGCCATGCGCTTAACCTCTCTTGTCTACTCTTCGAGTTTCTTTACAATAAGGTCATAAGTTCCATCTTCATTGTCGATCAGCTTTAATACCTGCTGTCCCTCTTCCTTGAAACTTCTCGGTACGTTCTGCACCGGCTCTCCATCATTCATATGTACGGAAAGCACCTGTCCGATCTCTAACTCTTCCATGGCCACCTTTGCCTTGACAAACGTCATCGGGCAGACCACATCCGTAATATCTACAGTTTCATCAATTGTAAAATCAGCCATTGTATGCCTCCTTTATCTTCTCTTCAAATTTATCAAGTCCCACTCTCTCGAGTGTCATGCGGAAACGCTCTCCCGGATTGGCATTGTCATCAAAGAACTGGATTGCCGCATCGGTAATGCGGAATAACTGTTCCTCGGATGTCACAAGCGGAAGATACTTCTCGCCTTTGTATACGCGGTTTCCAAACAGTCCACCGAAAGATACCTCAAATGCAGGTGTCGCTTTCCATGCATCGGTCGGACAGGCCTTTACACAGCGTCCGCAGTTGTTACATTTTTCCTCATCGAGAACGATTTTTCCGTCCACGGTGCTGATTGCATCCACGCGGCAGGTCTTCTCACAGATCCCACAGTTGATGCAGGCTGCTTCCTCCCATTCCACAATGGATGCACCCTTGATTCCGACATCATTTTCTTCTGCCTTTAAGCAGTTGTTCTGGCATCCGGTTACACCAAATTTAAACTTATGCGGAAGTTCTCTTGCAAAATAACGCTCATCCAGTTTTTTTGCAATATCATAACTGTCAATATTTCCACTAGGGCATACCGCCGATCCCTGACAGGCTGTAATCGTACGGACACGCGGTCCACACACACCCGGCTTACATCCCCCGGTTGCCAGCACTTCCTTAACTTCTTCTACATCGTCAAGTTTGATAAATGGGATTTCCACACTCTGACGGGAAGTCAGATGTACGTGTCCGTCTCCGTATTTTTCTGCAACCTTTGCGATAATCTGTAAATTCTCTGCTGTAAGATTTCCACCTACCACAGCCAGCCGCAGGGAAAAATTATTTTTTTGTTTCTGGCGCATAAATCCGCCTTTTTTCAATGTAGCATAATCAACAGCCATTACTCTCTCCTTTAAACCTTGTGTATTTTTCTTTGTTTATCCGGCGGTATTTTGGATTGCTGCTGTAAAATCCTGCTTCAGATCTTCGATATCCTCAATACCGACACTTATTCTTATCATATCATCAAATACGGCAGCGTCAATCTTTTCCTGCTCGGTTGAGTGTGCCGCCAGTGTGGATTCCGGATGCACGATCAGTGTCTTGGTATCTCCGATGTTGGATACGATCTGTGGAATCGTCAGCGCATTCATGATTGCAAAAGCGCGCTCTTTGCTTCCCACGCGAATGGTTAAAATTGCTCCAAATCTTCCATCCAGCAACTGCTTTGCCACACCGTTCCACGGACTCGATGCAAGTCCCGGATAGTTTACGCTGATTCCCGGAATGGTTTCCAGATAAGCCGCAAGCTGCATTGCGTTGTCACACGCCCGCTCCATACGAAGCCCCAGTGTCTCCATACCAAGCAGATTATAGTATGCAGTCTGCGGCGCCATACAGGCTCCCATGTTGCGGAACAATCCGTTTCTCAGTTTTGCAGTAAAGGCAAATTTTGCAAACTTTTTATAGTCTTTCATGCCCGGATACCGCTCCAGATCCCATTTGAATCTTCCCGCATCGGTGATCACACCACTGATGGCACTGCTGTTGCCGTTGATGTATTTGGATGTGGAATTGATCACGATGTCTGCGCCAAGTTCGAGCGGACGAACGAGAAACGCGGTAGCTACCGTATTATCGATCATGAGCGGAAGATTGTGCCGCTTTGCGATCCCTGCAAGTGCCGGGATGTCGGTCACATCCAGCTTTGGATTGCCAATCGTCTCCGCGAAGATGACTCTCGTCTTATCCGTGATCTTGGATTCGAGATCTTCCAGATCATTCGTATCTGCAAAAATTGTTGTAATCCCAAACGCTTCCAGATCGTGGTAAAGATCAATCGTTCCTCCATACAGGCTGGTGCTTGTGATGATCTCATCACCACTTCCTACGATATTCAGAAGGGCATTGGTAATTGCCGCCATGCCGGATGCACAGGCAACGGATGCCACGCCTTTTTCCAGAACCGTCATGCGTTCTTCAAATGCTGCGATGGTCGGGTTATTGATTCTTGTGTAAGAATATCCAGCAGCTTTGTTGTGAAACAGCTTCTCATGCTGCTCTGCCGATGGCTGAAAGAAAGCACTGGACTGGTACACCGGGGTAAGTGTGGCTCCGGTCACCGGATCTCCGGTTTTTGTACCATGTAGTAGTTCTGTGTTGAATCCCATTTCATTTCCCCTAATTCATACTTATCTAATAGGTTTAATATGTTATAGTTAATATACCGCAATCATACCCTATTGTCAACCTTTTATTTCCACTTATTTTTCCAGCAAAAAAATCCCCGCTGGTGAAAACCAGCAGGGATTCCATTCTCATGATAAAATTATTATTCTGTCCAGTGCTCATCCTTAAACACGATACGACGGTAAGTCTCAAAATCAACCCACTTATTAAAGAAGTTCTCGGAGATCTCGCTGCCCTCTGCGGCAAGCTCTTTCTTAAATGCCTCCACATCGGCTGCACTCTTTACATGAACGGCAAAACCACGGCCATTGATGACAGGCACATCGTTGTATGCAAAGTCAGCAAGCGGAATAATTGCAGTAACCTTCTGGTCACGGATGGATACCGTTACCTGCTCACGCAGAACAACTACATCAAAGCTGTCCGGATACTGATACGTCTCACCCTTGACCGGAATCTCATCTCCAATCGTGAATGTCTTATCGGAAGGCTGTACCTTAAAGACATTCATTGCTTCAAGGTCATAGTAATACTCCTCGAAAATATCTCCGTTTGCCTTGAGATTTCCATGGGCAAACGCACACTTTAAATCCTTGGTCTCATCGAGCGTTGGATTTTCCACAACACCACATGCGGAGGTCATGTTGGAAATACGGTCGATCAGGATCAGTTCTCCCAATGTCTTATGCTTTGCAAAAGCATCAATGACGATCTCTTCCTGCAATACCAGATCGCAGACCGCAATCTCGTTCTTGCGCAGGCGGCCAACCGGAATAAATTCACCGGTGTTGACATCAATCTTGTACTGGATATTCTTTAAGATACCCGGAATCGTACGTGTACCGAGTTTTACGAGATAATCTTTGCCGACGGTCAGTTCCTCATCGTCCATCCAGAGGATTGTTGCGGTAAATTTCTTGCTGACCGGAAGCTTCGTATCTTTTGCGAGAACACATCCGCGGGATACATCCACTTCCTTGTCAAGCTGGATGGTAACTGGACGGCCTGCATCTGCAGTCTGTGCATCTTTATCTCCGACTAAAATGCTCTTTACTTTTGCATGCTCATTGCTTGGCAGAGTCACGATTGTATCACCGACCGATACAGCGCCACTCTCGATCTGTCCCTGGAAACCACGGAACGTGTGATCCGGACGGCAGACACGCTGTACCGGCATATAGAAGCCTTCTTCCTGCTTCTTTTCGCTCACATCGATATTCTCTAAGTAAGCAAGCAGTGGCTCCTGCGTGTACCATGGCATATTGTCGGAATGGGTGGTGACATTGTCACCCTCGGTTGCAGAAACCGGAATGATCTTGACACTTGCTAAATGCAGTTCCTTGGAAAGTTCCTGAATCTGGTCAACGATCTCCTTGAAACGCTCCTCACTGTAATCTACAAGATCCATCTTATTTACAGCAAATACAAAGTAACGGATTCCCATCAGTGCACAGATTCTGGCATGTCTTCTGGTTTGTACGAGCACTCCCTGCTTTGCATCCACAAGGATAACGGCAAGGTCTGCAAAGGATGCACCGACTGCCATGTTTCTTGTGTACTCCTCATGTCCCGGAGTATCTGCCACGATAAAGCTTCTCTTTTCGGTTGTAAAGTAACGGTATGCCACATCAATGGTGATACCCTGTTCACGCTCTGCCATCAGTCCGTCCAGAAGGAGGGAGTAATCGATTGCGCCGCCGCGGCTTCCTACTTTGGAATCCAGCTCCAGTGCTTTCTCCTGATCTGCGTAAAGCAGTTTGGAATCGTATAAAATATGTCCGATCAGTGTGGACTTTCCATCGTCTACACTACCGCAGGTAATAAATTTCAATAATCCGCTCATTTTAGAAATAACCCTCCCTCTTTCTTCGTTCCATGCTGCCGGCTGCCTCGTTGTCAATGACACGGGTGGTCCGCTCAGACTCTACAGCACTCAAGGTCTCGTCAATAATCTCATCTAATGTGGTCGCGTTGGATTCGATTCCACCGGTCAGTGGATAGCATCCCAAGGTACGGAAACGCACATTCTTGTATTCAATTTTCTCACCCGGACGAAGTTTCAGACGATCATCATCCACCATGATAATCTGTCCGTCACGCTCAATCACCGGACGCTTTGCTGCAAAATACAGCGGCACGATATCGATGTTTTCTCTCTTTATGTACTCCCAGATATCCGTCTCCGTCCAGTTGGAAATCGGGAACACACGAATACTCTCACCCTTGTTGATCTTGGAATTATAAAGTTTCCACATCTCCGGTCTCTGGTTCTTCGGGTCCCATGCATGATTCTCATTACGGAAAGAGAAAATTCTCTCTTTTGCACGGGATTTTTCCTCGTCACGACGTCCGCCGCCGAATGCTGCAGTAAATCCATATTTATTGAGCGCCTGTTTTAATGCCTGTGTCTTCATGATGTCGGTGTACTGGCTGCCGTAATCAAACGGATTGATGCCACGCTTTACGCCATCCTCGTTGATATACTCGATCATGTTAATCCCCAGTTTCTTTGCCGTCTCATCACGGAACTGAATCATTTCCTTGAATTTCCATGTCGTGTTCACATGTAAAAATGGGAATGGCGGCTTCTCCGGATAAAATGCTTTCATGGCAAGATGAAGCATTACCGAACTGTCCTTTCCTATGGAATAAAGCATTACTGGTTTTTCACACTCTGCCGCTACCTCACGGATAATGTAGATTGCTTCCGCTTCGAGTGCATCAAGATGAGATAATTGACTCATGATCTTCCTCCTTAATATTTATTCGAATCCTTTTTATTCACAACAATTGTTTCTATTGTACCATCTGTTTTTTTAATTCGCCAGTGTAACAGATCTCCTTCCGTATGAACGGTCATCTGGCTTCCCATGCCGCCGATGTCGGCACCCAGGTAATAGGAAATTGCCTCAAACGGACACTCCTTGATACAGGAGGCACATCCCCAGCAGTCCTTCGGATACCGGATCACGGCTTTTTTGTCTTCGCCGCGCACGATCAGGCTTCCCGGACAGACATCCAGACATTTTCCACATGCCCTGCATTTCATGGAATCAATCGCGATGCTCATAGGTTTCTCCTCCTTTCACCAGATCTCTGCGGATCATCGTAATCTGGTCCCCGTTCTTTTTCGAGTTTACATAGCAGAGCCATGCATCACTCTTCTCCGGATAATCCAGATTCTCCGCGAAACTGTGCCAGCGTGTCTCCTTGCGTGCACGCAGATGTGCGATCACAGTCAGGCACACGGTCAGGCGTTCTTTCAGCTCATAGATAAACATCAACTCATGCATATCGGCTGCCGCAAGTCCTTTTGCAAGGATCTGCAGTTTCTTTATTTTTTCTTCCGCCATGGCAAGCTGCTTTTCGTTGAACTGGTAATGGGTTCCGATTCCGCCTGCATACTGGTCCATGACTTTCTGCATGGCTTCCTCGAGTTCCTCAACGGTAAATGCCGGATCCTGCTTTATGAGAAATGCATCATACTCGGCAATTTTGTTGTCAAGAACCATCTCCTCATCGGAGGCTGTCGTATCTGCCGCCTGCTCTTCGTTTAATTTCTGCACGATGGAATGGGCTGCGATCTCGCCCTCCACCAGTGCGCCGGTTACATATTTCTGTGGACAGCCGCCTGCCACATCTCCGGCAGCATAGAGTCCGTGGATCGTTGTCTCGCGTTCGGTGTCTACCCAGTAACCACTGGCGGTATGACCACCTACGATGTACGGCTCGGTTCCCTCAATTTCCACGTTCTGTTCGCTTGGATTTTTCCCGGATTCCACCCACTTGAGCGTCTGTCCCGGTGCCATGTTTAAGTATGCTTTTAAGAGCGATTCATCCTGCTCTGCGGAGATGCCTTCGGTGCGAAGATAACATGGTCCGCGTCCCTGTACGTTTTCTTCAACAGTTCCGTACACACGCTGGGAAGTAGTCAGACCGTATTTTGTCTCATACACTTCTCCGTGTGCGTTGATCTGCTTTGCTCCGACACCCTGTGCAATCGTTCCGGTCGGAGCGATCGTATCTTTACAGCGCAGGGCGATAAAGCGCATCTCAAATGTGGTCATCTCGGCTCCGGCTTCAATTCCCATGGCATATCCGGCACCGGTGTTAAACGGCGGATACCACATTTTATGACGGGAAAAGCCCGGATTGTTCGGGCGGTAAAGTCCTGCGGCTCCTCCGGTTGCGATCAGCACTTTTTTTGCGCGGATCTCGTAGGCCGTACCGTCTGCAATGGAAAAACCGACGGCTCCTTCGATCTTATTATTGTTTACCAGATAATCGGTAATGTTTAACTGGTTGATGACGGTCACATCGTCTAATTTGCTGACAGCATCTGCAAGAAGCGGCTTGAAGTTTTCGCCGTTGATCTTGATATTGCGGTTTCCTCTTGCCACATACTCGCCGTTTTCATCTTTTAAGATGACCAGACCAAGCTGTTCCATTTTGGCGGTCACACGGTTGAGTCCTTCGGACATGGTCAAAAGCAGATCCGGCCGGACGATGCCGTCGGCATCTTTTGTGGCGTAGTCCACGTAATCCTGCGGAACATGACCTTTGGTGATATAGGCATTGAGCGCGTTGACTCCGGCTGCCAGACAGCCGCTGCGCTTGATGTTGGCTTTTTCTGCTATGATTATGGAATAATCGGATTGTTCACGGATGGTCATTGCCGCGTAGCAGCCTGCTGTGCCGCCGCCGATGATGAGGACATCCGTATGGAGTATTTTTTTTCCCTCGATTTTCATAAGTAATCCTTCCTTGTGATTAAATGTAGAAGACCTCGCCTTCCTGCATTTCCTTATTTTCTACAAGATAGGTCTGGTTTTCATCAAATATGTAAAGCCGGTAGATTAAGACATACACTTTTTCACCGATCTCTACCGGATCTTTTTCAAGTGAGCGCTCGGTGACGATCGGGATACCTCCCACATCAACGACAACATCCAGATGATTTCCTCGGAATATCACATCTTTTACGATTCCACGCTCGGCGGCACTCATGTGCTGTGGCGGTGCACTTCTGGACATGCGGACAAATTCCGGACGGATAACTGCGTGGGTTGCGCCCTCGACCGGATCAAATCCAAGCAGACGCTCATAATGCTCTACGATCGAGGAACGGCCGATAAACTGTGCCACGAACGGGGTGTCCGGTGATTTATAAATTTCCATCGGCGTTCCCATCTGCTCGATATGTCCATGGTTTGTGATGATAATCTCATCGGCCACCTCGACGGCTTCATCCTGATCATGGGTGACAAAAATGCTTGTAATGCCAAGCTTTACAACCATCTCGCGAAGCCAGTTGCGAAGTTCAGTGCGGACTTTTGCATCGATTGCCGCAAACGGCTCATCGAGAAGAAGTACCTGCGGATTCGGTGCAAGTGCGCGGGCAAATGCCACTCGCTGACGCTGCCCGCCGGACAACTGGTTCGGATAACGCTTTTCCATTCCGCTTAATCCGGTCAGTTCCAACAGTTCGGTCACGCGCTTTTTGATTTCTTTTTTCGGCACCTTGGCAAGTTCGAGACCAAAAGCTACGTTGTCGTAAACGGTCATATAACGGAACAATGCATAGTTCTGAAATACAAAACCGATGCCTCGTTTTGCCGCCGGCACATCGTTGACACGCTGCCCGTCAATATAGATATCGCCACTGTTTGGTGTCTCAAGCCCCGCGATCATGCGAAGCAGTGTGGTCTTTCCGCTTCCGGAAGGTCCAAGCAGTGCGACTAATTTTCCTTTTTCAATGCCAAAGCTGACATGGTCGGAAGCCCGGAAGTTTCCGTAATTTTTACAAATATCTCTCATTTCCACGTACATAGCCTGACTCCTTACTGTATCCCTTTACTGTTTTTGCTTCTGTATTCAAAAATGTTTCTAAGTATCAGCACGATCACCGCAATAATGACCAGAATGGAAGATACCGCAAACGCGGAGGTGATGGAAGTATCTGTCCCCGACATATATAAGGCATCAATCTCGAGAGGAAGCGTAAAAGTCTGTCCTCTTGTCTTGGACAGTGCATTGACTGCTCCAAACTCGCCTAACGCACGCGCCGTACATAAAATGATACCATAGATCAGTCCCCATTTCATCTGCGGAAGGGTAATTTTCCGGAAAATGGTAAATCCGTTTGCCCCCATAAGCGCCGCCGCCTCTTCCTCATCCTTTCCCTGTGCATTTAAGATCGGGATGATCTCACGCGATACAAACGGGAAAGTGACAAAAATTGTGGCAAGCACCACACCCGGTAACGCAAACGTAACACGGATGTTTGTTCCGAAAAACTGGTTGATCGCCCGGATTGCCGGGTACGTCCAGCCGAGCCGTCCGAAGGTCATCAAAAAGGCAAGACCTACAATGACGGGAGAGATTGAAAACGGGATATCGATCAGCGTGGCAAGCACCTGTTTCCCACGGAAGGAAAACTTCGTTAAAAGCCATGCCGCCACGACTCCAAAAAACGTATTGACAACTACCGCGATCACGGTTGCAAGCAATGTGACCAAAAGAGCCGAACGCACATATTCGGTTGTGATCGCCTGTATGTAAAAAGCAAATCCTTCTTTCAATGCACTGAAGAGAATCGAAAACAGGGGAAGAATCAGCATAACAAATATGAAAAGAACGCTGATGGCTATTAAGATGTATTTCGTACTTTTCTTTTGTTCCATAAAAACGAACTTCCTTTCTTAAAACAAACTGGCTGGTTTCCCGTTGTACTTACACATTGTTGGTTCTGGCTGCCTGTTTCATCTGTACGATATTCACAGCAAGCAGTAAAACAAACGATAAAATCAACATTACCAGCGCGATTGCCGTGGCACTCGCATAATCAATATACCCAAGCTTCTGCATGATCACATAGGAGATCACCTGCGTATGTTCCCTTGCACTGTTTCCGGATATGTAAATGACACTTCCGTACTCACCAATCCCTCTGGCAAAGGCAAGCCCAAATCCGGTTAAAACCGGGGGCATCATCTCCGGCAGAAGCACTCTGCGGAAGGTCTGAAACCGGTTGGCTCCAAGCATAAATGCCGCTTCCTCATACTGTCCGTCGAGTTTTTCAAGCACCGGCTGCACGGCACGGATGACAAACGGAATTCCGACAAACACCAGTGCAATGACCAGTCCCAGATGTGTGTAGGATACTTTGATGCCAAGTTTTGCAAGCGGAGTCCCGAGGATTCCGTTTTCGGAATACATTTTAGAAAGTGTGATACCTGCTACCGAAGTTGGCAGTGCAAACGGAAGCTCAATACAGCCATCGAGGATACGTTTTCCCGGAAACTCATATCTTACAAGCACCCAGGCAATGATCACACCGAACACACTGTTTATAAGTGCCGCAATAAACGAACATCCGATGCTGGTCGCAAATGCATGCCGCACGGTCGGCTTCGTGATCAGGGACCAGAACTCTGCCGGACGCAGTTTTAATGCGGAAACCATCACAGATGCCAGCGGGATCAGCACAATCAGGGAAAGCATTGTCACTGTAATTCCCAATGTGAGGTGATACCCTGGTATCACACGTACTTTTTTTGTCTTATTCGTTGCCGTAGATTTCATCAAACATTGCTCCATCGTCAAAATAGTTCTTATATGCTTCATTCCAGCCGCCGTAATCTTTGATCGTATATAATTTCACATTCAGGTCAAAACGGTCGGAAAATTCCTTCAGAATTGATTCATTGCTCGGACGGTAACCATACTCTGCCACCAGCCGCTGCGCATCATCGGTGTACAGATAATTCAAATATTCCCTGCTGACTTCCTGCGTGCCGTTGGCATCCGCATTGTCATCCACAATCGCCACACTCGGCTGTGCCAGAATACTGACACTCGGCGTAATCATCTCATATTCATCCGGATAACTTTTCATCGTGGTAATTGCCTCATTTTCCCACGCGATCAGCACATCCCCTTTCTGGTTTTCCACAAACGTGGTTGTGGAACCGCGCGCTCCTGAATCCATGACGGAAACCTGCGAGTAAAGTTTCTGCAGAAATGCTTTCTGTTCCTTCTCATCATCGGTCTGCTCCTTTATATAGGAAAGTGCCGCTAAAAAGTTCCAGCAGGCACCACCACTGCTCTTCGGATCCGGGGTGATGATCTCAACCTTTTTGTTCACCAGATCGTCCCAGTCTTTGATCTGTTTCGGATTGCCTTTCCGGACGAGGAAAACAATCGTCGAAGTGTATGGGGAACTGTCATCGGCAAATTCCTGTTCCCAGCCTTTTTCAATCAGTCCGGTCTGCTCGATCAGTGTGATATCATGCTCCAGTGCCAGTGTCACGACATCGGCGTTACATCCCTCCACGACGGAACGCGCCTGTGCACCGGAACCTCCGTGGGATTGAATAATATTCACTTCTTTTCCCGTTTTTTCCTTATAATATTTCTCAAACAGAGGATTATATGCTTCATAAAATTCTCTTGTCGGATCGTAGGAGACGTTAGTGATTGTCAGTACATGACTTTTTTTGCTTCCGCATCCGGTACATCCAATCAACAGAATGGCTGCCATGGACAGTACCGCTATTTTCTTTACCATTGAAAATAATTTTCGCTTCATGTTTCCGCCTCCCTTGACTTTCGTTTATCATACCCCTTAATTCCTATCATGTCAATAGGTATTGTAGGAATAATTTTCCTTTCTTTCCACAGTACCATGGAAAGATTGAATTTTGCTTGAATCTCAATGCCGGGATTTTTATGGACAATTAAATTGCTGGTTAACTGCGTGGTCTGGGGCCTTTTGTTTTCAGTGGGACGGATTTGCGGGGATTGTTCTAAATATAAGTTTTTTCGATGCGACGGAAGAAGGGGGGGCATTCTCTTTCTACAGAAAAATTTGCAAATTAACGCCGATATTGATTTCAGGTAAGTTTAATAAATATTTTACTTTTATGCTATTAGCGTTATGTGATGGAACTACGGCGCAGTTGCAAATTTGTTCTTCCGAAAGAAATGTCCCCCTTCTTCCTGTGGATTGGAAAACTATAAGTAAAAGGATGATACCCGCAAATCTTGTCTATGTGACAAATATAAAGGCACCAGAATTTGCAGTTAAAGGCGCTCCCGGAAGGAAATGCGTGCAATGAGCGTTTACGGTAAAGTGATAAATACTTTGAAATCCTGACATGCTAATAGGTGGAAATTTCATTGCCGGTATTTTGTGAAACAATAGTTCTATTAAAGTCTTTATATGTTCGGGCATTATAAACTTATAAATAAAGGATGGGTTCTATATAATCAAAATTCATAGGAAAGATGTCATCGTGGTATCTATCCCAATAAATTTCATGTAAAAAATACCATTGCGGTACCTATATATTGAAAATTTAACATTCAGATACCGGAAAGTCTCTATAGATCAAAAATTGCTTCTTCAGATACCGCTTTTTTAAAAAAAACGGTATCTGAAGAAGCAATTTTTACTATATAGGTGACATTTTCTGATTTCAAGCATTAAAATTTCGGAAAACCGTCACCTAAAACTTTAATTTTTCGTCTATAGATACCCGGCCTTATCATCGAGTGATTTAACAGGGTATTTTTATGTTTATTCCAGTTCATGGGATTCGTAGCTGTTTTTGAGGCGTCCCTTTAACTGCAGGTTCTGGTGCCTTTATGTTTGTTCCACAGACAGGATTTGCGGACATCATTTTTTTACTTATGGCTTTCCAATCCCCAGGAAGAAGGGGGACATTTCTTTCGGAAGAACAAATTTACAACTGCGCCGTAGTTCCATCATGTAACGTTAATAGCATAAAAGTAAAACTTTTGCAAAACCAGCCTGAAATCACCATCGGCGCTAACTTATATATTTTTCTGTAGAAAGAGAATGTCCCCCCTTCTTCCGTCGCATCGAAAAAACTTATATTTAGAACAGTCCCCGCAAATCCGTCCCTCTGAAAAACAAAAGGCCCCAGACCACGCAGTTAACCAGCAATTTATCAAAAGAAGTTTCCATCACTCTTCTTTGATCAGTTCATACGTCACTTCCCGGTTCTTCGTTCGCATAACAATCTCACTGGCCTCTTGTGGATCAATTTTATTCGCCACCTGTAACCCAAGATACGAAGTTACCCTGTAGAAAGTTCCTGACTGTAACACTGCATTGCAGTCCGAATAGGTTTTCTTTGCCCTTGAATCCTTAATGCTATCAATTATATAAGGATCTGCAATATTCCAGTTGCGCGTTCCATCCTTATAAATCAAAGAGGTTTTTCCAAGATCTTCTCCCACGCTTTCCTGATCCTTCCCCCATCTTGCTAAGCCAAATGGCCATTCTGCATCCTTCTGCATTTTTCTATAATACTCGGTAGTTGTTCCATAGATGACAACACTCAGCTGCGTCAGCCGCATCCGCTTTGGCTCATAGTACTTCGGGCTGATCTGCTTTTGATCTTTTGCCTTCAATGTATATTCATAAACAGGAACGTTGCAGCTGGTATCCAGCGCTGTCATATTTTCATCTTTTGTTGGAAGATCGTAACACAATGTCGCCTTTTTTAGACGGGCAGACCACTCTCCATAGCTTAGATTCAGCACAAAATACTGTACTTTTTCATCACTCTGTCCCCGGATCAGTTGTGCACTGCTTGTTAAGCTACGGTAATCATCTTTCTTTCCCCACAGTAGATACAACTGCCTGTCCGGAAAAAGATTTCCATTCTCATCGTAGCTTTCCGTTCCCGCCGGACCTTCGGTTGCCAGCCATTTTTCGCCGGCCTCATCCTTTGCCTCATAGCGCACAACCACACTCACAGCCACTTCGTCCGAGAGCACTTCCTCCACGGAAAACAGCATATGTTCATCCTGATCGCTGAATACGCCTCTTGTGACATAATCGGTCAATTCACTCCGCTGTCCCCAATAGCCCTGAAACATCTTTTTGATCTGCTCGGCAAACGAGGTCTGTGGAAGAATGCAGGCAAGTGCCAGTGCCGCCGCTACCGTTCCTGCGATTCCTGCCATTTTAATTTTCCTGTTTTTAATTGTCTTTTCCTCCCTTCTGCGTTTCTTCAGTAAAATTTCCTCCTCTTTGATTTCCCGCTGCGGTGTAAGGGCGTTTCTTAAAATCTCATCCAACTGTTCATCGTTCATATCCGATTACCTCCAATTTTTCCTTTAAAAGAAGTTTTGCTTTGCGCAGGCGGGTCTTTACGGTATTTACCGACAGATGCAGGCACTCCGCAATCTCCGTCAGTTTCATGTCCGCCGAATAATACAGATAGACCACCAGCCGGTATTTTTCCGGAAGCTGCTGCACCATTTTTTGCACTTCCTGTATGGTTTCCTCCTGCAGAATCTGTGCCTCCGGATTGGTTTCTTTATGTTCCGGTGTTTTCCCGCCATTTTGCAGATGTTCCTCGTAACTTTCCTGCGGTGCAATCCGCATCCGCCACGCAAATTTTCTTCTGCGGTTTTTGTAAAGACGGACTGCCACGGACAGAGCATAACTTTTGGTATTGTTCGCTTCGTCCAGTTTTTCTATCTGTTCCAGTAACGTAAGCATGGTATCCTGATACAGTTCCTCGCCTTCCTGTGCATTTCCGGTTGTCATCCTGCAAAACCACAGGATGTCCCGCCCATGCGCAAGGATAAATTCGTCAAACTTTTGCTTTGTCACGTTGTGATTCCTTTCTGTTTCCCAAAGACGTCCCAGGGATTTCTCCCTTACACTATGATATTGTAATAAATCCGCAAAAGGTTTTGTGTTTTTATTTGCACTTGAACAAATATGTTGAATACTCTATAATAAGTAGAAAGCCTGTGCTTTGCGGTATCTCTTTGAGAATCGCACATTGCATCTGGCTTTTTATTACCTCAGATAACAAAGGAATTTTTATGAATCAAAATACCATTAAGCATTCCCTTCTGCTTCTCTTAACTGCTGCGATCTGGGGATTCGCCTTTGTCGCACAGAGCGTGGGAATGGACTACGTGAAACCGTTTACTTTCACCACTGCACGGTCACTGATCGGCGGTGTGGTGTTGCTTCCCGTGATTTTTTACCGGGGACATGCGGCGGGACAATCCGGCCGTCAGCGGCGTCTGTGCTGGAAAGCGGCATTGCCCGGCGGAATCATTTGCGGCATTTTACTTTGTATCGCAACCAATCTGCAACAGATTGGCATTCAGTACACAACGGTCGGAAAAAGCGGGTTTATTACCGCCATGTATATTGTACTTGTTCCAATCATCGGCATCTTTTTCCGGAAAAAGACCTCTGCCCGCATCTGGATTTCAATCCTGTTGTCGGTCTGCGGTCTGTACTTTTTGTGCATGACCGATGGAATCACGCATTTACAGCGCGGAGATTTCTATACACTCTGCTGTGCACTGGCATTTTCTTTACAGATCCTTGCCGTCGATTATTTTGCACCGATCGCGGACAATGTGATGCTGGCGTGTATTGAATTTTTTGCCTGCGGCATCTGTTCCCTTGTCCCGGCGCTTTTGCTGGAGCATCCGCAGATGCATCTGCTTCTTGCCGCATGGCTGCCGATTTTATATGCCGGTGTCTGTTCCAACGGCATCGCCTACACCTTACAGTTTTTCGCACAGCGCGGTCTTCCTCCCGCAGCGGCCTCTATTCTTATGAGCATGGAATCTGTTTTCTCCCTGCTGGCGGGATTTCTTATTTTGCAGGAGCGGCTGAGCAGCCGTGAGCTGATCGGATGTGTGCTGATGTTTTCGGCAATCATCCTCGTACAGTTAAAAGGAAAAGAAAAGGAGTGAATTCTTTTATGAAAAATATCATTGAACAGGAAGTTGGAGGAATCCTTGACGATATCCTCGAAGATTACAAAAAAGGGCGTGCGGTTGACAAGATGGATATCTACAACCAGCCCGACAAAGCCGAGATCATGGATATCCTTGACAGTCTGTTTTCCATTGTCTATCCGGGATTTTTCCGCGACAAGACGCACAAGATCTACAACGTAAAGCACACCGTTTCCACCATGATCGAAGATGTCATGTTCCACCTGAACAAACAGATCTGTGTCGTATTAAAATATACCCACGAATGCAATGACTGCCAGGAAGCCATTGAAGAGTTTGCACAGAATGCAACCGTTTCCTTTATGAAACGCATTCCAAAAGTCCGGGAATATCTTGAGACAGACCTTCAGGCCGCTTACGATGGCGATCCTGCTGCACGCAGCAAAGACGAGATCGTATTTTCTTATCCGGGACTTTATGCCATCACCGTATACCGTCTGGCGCATGAGCTGTTTCTGCTTGGTGTTCCGCTTATCCCGCGTATGATGACGGAACAGGCGCACAGCAAAACCGGTATCGACATCCATCCGGGTGCAACCATCGGCAAATATTTCTTTATTGACCACGGTACCGGCATCGTGATCGGTGAAACAACCATCATCGGCTGCCATGTCAAACTGTATCAGGGCGTTACACTTGGTGCCCTTTCCACCAAAGGCGGTCAGAAACTGCGCGATGTGCGTCGTCATCCAACCATCGGCGACAATGTAACAATCTACTCCGGTGCTTCCATCCTTGGTGGGGAAACTGTCATTGAGGAGGGGGTTGTAATAGGTGGTAACTCATTTATTACCCAGTCCATTAAAAAAGGCACCAAGGTCAGTGTCCGCAACCAGGAACTGATCTACCACAGTGGTGATGAATCGCTTCACCACAAAGAACAGGATGAATCCTGGTTTTACATTATCTGATAGTTACAAAAGGGGATTTTATGGATACAAAAGCTTTCCGGGAAGGATTTCGCGATGGCATTCCCATCGGACTTGGATACCTCGCTGTTTCTTTCTCTTTAGGTATTTCTGCAAAACAGGCTGGTCTGACTCCGCTTCAGGGGTTCGTGACCAGCTTTCTGGAAAATGCATCGGCCGGCGAATACATCGCATTTACTCTGATCGGTGCCGGTGCCACATATATTGAACTGTGTCTGATGACAATCATCGCCAATGCACGCTATCTTCTGATGAGCTGCGCCATGAGCCAGCGGTTTTCACCGGATACGCCGATGATTCACCGGTTTCTTGTCGCATTTGACCTGACGGACGAGCTGTTTGGCATTGCCATCGGGCGCCCCGGATATCTCAATCCCTACTACAGTTACGGTGCCTTTCTTGTCGCACTTCCGGGCTGGTCCATCGGAACCGCCGCCGGTGTCATCGCCGGCAATCTGCTGCCGGGTGATATGGTAAAAGCACTCAGCGTTTCTTTGTTTGGTATGTTTCTGGCAATCATCATCCCACCTGCCAGAAAAGACAAAGTCGTGCTGGTGTTGATCATCATCAGTTTTGCAGCAAGTTACCTGTGCAGCCGTCTCCCGGTTATCCGTGACATTTCCAGCGGAACGCGCACGATCATCCTGACACTGATCATCGCAGGAATCGCCGCATGGCGTTTCCCTCCGCAGACGGAGATCACTCCGGAAAATGCTGACGCACAAAAAGAACAGGGGGCAGATGTATGAGTGGAAATATTTATATCTACATTGCAATCGTAGCGATCACCAGTTATCTGATCCGCGTGCTTCCGCTGACGCTGATCCGCAAGCCGATCAAAAACCAGTTTATCCGTTCTTTCCTGTATTATGTACCCTATGTCACACTTGCGGTTATGACCTTTCCGGCAATCATCGATGCCACCGCCACACCGCTTGCCGGAGCGCTTGCTCTAATTGTCGGCATCTTTATGGCATGGAAGGGACTCGGACTTTTCCCGGTTGCGATCGCCTGCTGCATCATCGCTTACCTTGGCGGACTGATTTTTTAATAGAAGAAATGCCTGAATCATTTTTTGATTCAGGCATTTTTCTATCCCCAAAGTGAAAATAAAAATACTACGATTCCAAGAATAACAAGAACCACGCCCGTCACACGGTTAAGTGTTTTCGGTGTGGCTTTATTTGCAAATACCGCAGCAATTCTCGCCCAGATCAGGGTAAAAATCACACACAGCGTAAACACCAGTCCGTCCGGTTTCCCGCCAATAACAAAATGGGACGCTGCCCCCGTAAACGCAGTAAATGCCATAATAAATACACTGGTTCCGACTGCTGTCTTCAATTCATACCCAAGTACAGAAGTCAGGATAAGAAGCATCATCATGCCGCCACCAGCACCGACAAATCCACAGATAAATCCGATACAGATACCGCTTATTACCGACTGGATGGCACGCTTTTGTGGGGATACCCCCTGCATGGTCTCTTTGGTTGTCATAACCGGGCGAACAATAAATTTGATACCAAGTAAAAATGTCATAAAAACAGAAAAATTTCCCATCGTGGTGGATGGTACAAGACTTGAAACATAGCTTCCTACCACGGTAAATGCAAGGACACTGACCATCATGATCAGACCATTTTTCACATCAAGATTCTTATTTTTTCCATAGGTATACGCAGACACTGCACTGGCAAGTACATCAGAAGACAGCGCAATCCCGACCGCCATATACGGCTCCATCCCAAGAAATGTGATAAGCATCGGGCTGATAACCGCTGCCGCACTCATCCCGGCAAAACCGGTTCCAAGTCCGGCTCCCATACCTGCAAAAAATGTTACTAGAATCGTAAATAATACTTTCATTCTCCTGTATCTCTCCTTTGTTCCAGATAACAGGTAATTCTAGCACATTTTTCAAAACAAATCCAGCATGTTATCCAGATAAATTTCTTCCCTAAAATGAAATTTTAAATTCCACTGCCCTACAGGGCGGTAGAATTTAGTCCTGCACAGTAGATATTTACTCTTTCA
>PPYE01432764.1_pt1 | contig 30353 bp, 28 predicted proteins | sample 1559881 | NCBI WGS metagenome assembly PPYE01 (sample SAMN08240022, study PRJNA423297) | Human gut metagenome, whole genome shotgun sequencing project. | reverse complement strand
GCTTCAGGATCCGAATACTCAATTGAATTGAACGTTCGAGGTTGTTTTGTTATTCAGTTATCAACTTGCTGTTTGCTTTTGAACCGCAAAAGCTTTTGTATTTTATCACATCCGCTTTTGTTTGTCAAGCACTTTTCTCTTTTATTTTTTTCATCCTTTTTTCAAGGACAAAAACTCTTTTTGCTTCTCTCAGAAGCAACTGTTATATTCTATCATATTTTCTTTATTTGTCAAGCACTTTTTTATTCTCTTTTGTATTTCTGCCAAAAAAGCAAAAGAGAATACGGAGAAGGAGGGATTTGAACCCTCGCACCGCGCGAACGGTCTACACCCTTAGCAGGGGCGCCTCTTCAGCCACTTGAGTACTTCTCCATATGCCTAAATATAATAAAATATTTAATTCGCTGTGTCAGAATCACACAGCGCTATATTATATTAGCAAATACCCTTCCTGTTGTCAAGCTATATTTTTAAATCTTTTGCCATTTTTTTGAAGCAGTTTCATACAGATTATTACCATCTTTATCGATCACCACGATGACAGGAAGATTCTCTATATATAACCGGCGGATTGCTTCGGTCCCCAGATCATCATAAGCGACTACCTCTGCTTCTTTGATACACTGGGACAGCAGAGCGCCGGCGCCTCCCACTGCGGCAAAATATACGGCATGATTCCGTTTCATAGCTTCAATGACTTCCGGAGAACGTTTTCCTTTGCCCACCATGCCCTTTAATCCGTCATCCAGCATATCAGGAGTATATTTATCCATCCGGCTGCTGGTGGTCGGCCCTGCAGAACCTATGACCTGTCCCTCTCTGGCCGGACTTGGCCCCAGATAATACAGTACATTTCCTTTCAGCTCTATCGGTAAGGATTCCCCTTTCTTCATGGAATCATACATTCTTTTATGAGCGGCATCTCTCGCCGTATAGATGGTGCCCGTTAAATATACGTAATCACCGGCTTTTAATTCTTCAATATCCTGTTCCTGAAGCGGAACCTGTATATGTCTGTCCATTTTCCATTCCTTTCTAAGGTTTCTATTTATATTCTTATTATATTCTTACAGTGTTCTTGTCACATGCCGGTTCACATGGCAGCACATATTGACCGCCACCGGAAGTCCCGCGATGTGAGTAGGATAGGTATTAATATTAACTGCCAGAGCTGTGACGGTTCCTCCAAGACCCGCCGGTCCGATTCCAAGCCCGTTGATCTTCTCCAGAAGTTCTTCTTCCATTTCTTTTACATAAGGAATCTCCGAATGTTCTCCTGCCTTCCTGGTGAGCGCCTGCTTGGCCATAAGTGCTGCCTTTTCAAATGTACCGCCGATGCCGACGCCGACCACCACAGGCGGACAGGCATTAGGTCCTGCCTCCTTCACGGCAGAGAGAATCGCTTCTTTGGCTCCCTCCATGCCGTCTGCCGGCTTTAACATGAAGATCCGGCTCATATTCTCACTGCCGAAGCCTTTTGGCGCGAGAGTCAGCGTCAGAGTGTCTCCCGGCACGATATCATAATGAATGACCGCCGGCGTATTATCCTTTGTATTTTCTCTGATAAACGGATCTTTTACCACTGATTTACGCAGATACCCTTCTGTATATCCCCGGCGCACGCCTTCATTGATGGCGTCGGACAGGACACCGCCTTCGATTCTCACATCCTGTCCCACCGATGCGAAGACCACCGCCATTCCGGTATCCTGACAGATCGGAATCTGTTTTTCACCGGCAATATCCAGATTCTCCTTCAGCTGATTTAATATCTGGCATCCCAGAGGACTCTCCTCTTTCTCTGCCGCCTGACAGAGTACATCCTTCATATCCTCTGACAGATAATAATTGGCCTCCATACACATTTCTTTTATATTCTCTATGATCTGTTCTGTATAAATCACTTTCATATGTATATCCGCTCCTTCCTTTATTCTTTTATTCTGATTCTCTTATTCTATAAAAGAAGGGGCCGCTGCACAACCCTGCTCCAGAACAAATCCCTGTATCTGGAATATCGGTCGTGCAGCAGCCCGTTTTCTATACATTTTTTATACTGTCTCGTTTGTCTCTTCGGAGGCTTCCGCAGGATTGTTGTCTGCCTCATCCTCCGCGTGTTCACTTTCCTCTGCTTCGGACTCCGTCAGCTTCACCTTGGTGACGCTTGCCACCTTCACGTCGCTGTCTGCGTCAATGTCCATGAGCTTCACGCCGGAGGTATTTCTGCCTATGACGGAGATGGTTCCGCTCTCCATGCGGATCACGATACCTTCCGTGGTGATCATCATGATCTCCTCGTCGGCGTTCACAATCTTGGCGCCCACCACATATCCGGTCTTCTCCGTGATCCTGTAGCAGCGCAGTCCCTTGCCGCCGCGGTTCTGCAGCGTAAACTCGGAAAGCGGAGTACGTTTGCCCATACCCTTTTCCGACACGATGAGCAGATCTTCTCCCTCGGAGCTTACCTGCATGGCCACAACCTCATCGGCGTCGCCGAGATTAATGCCGATGACGCCGATGGACACTCTTCCGATTTCCCGCACATTACCGGACGCAAAACGGATACACTGTCCCTCTCTGGTCACCATGAAAATGTCATCCTCATCGCCGGCCTGTTTCACTTCGATGAGCTCGTCACCCTCCCGGAGAGTAATGGCCGCCAGACCGGTCTTTCGGATATTCTGGTATTCTTCCAGCTTTGTCTTCTTGATAATACCCCGCTTTGTTGCCATGACAAGGTATTTTTTATCTTCATTTTCTTCCACAGGAATGATGGCCGTCACCTTCTCTTCTGGCTGCAGCTGGAGAAGATTAATGATATTGACACCACGGGCGGTTCTTCCGGCTTCCGGAATTTCATAGCCTTTGAGACGGTACACCCGTCCCCGGTTGGTAAAGAACATAATAAAATTATGGGTGCTGGTGATGAACATATCGTCGATATTGTCATCGTCGATCATGTTCATGCCCTTGATGCCCTTTCCGCCGCGGTTCTGGCTGTGGAAATTATCGAGAGTCATGCGCTTGATATAGCCAAGGCCGGAAAATGTAATGACCGTATCCTTTCTCGGAATCAGCGCCTCGTCGCTGAAATCCTCCGCGTCAAGCTCGATGGATGTTCTCCGCTCGTCGCCGTATTTGTCCCGGATGAGAATGATCTCCTCGCGGATGACGCCCAAAAGAATCTTCTCGTCGCCGAGGATTGCCTCGTACTCGGCAATCTTCTTCTCCAGCTCGTCATACTCTGCCTGCAGTTTCTCTCTTTCCAGACCGGTAAGAGCACGCAGACGCATATCCACGATAGCCTGAGCCTGCGCTTCAGAAAATGCAAAGGCTTCGATGAGACTTTCTCTGGCTTCCGCCACGTTTTTGGACGCGCGGATGATCCGGATGACCTCGTCAATGACATCCAGCGCCTTCAGCAAGCCCTCCAAAATGTGGGCTCTTTCTCTCGCCTTGTTTAATTCATATTTGGTTCTTCTTGTTACGACATCTTTCTGATGCTCCAGATAATAGGTGAGCATCTCCTTTAAGTTCAGAATCTTCGGCTGATTGTCAACAAGCGCCAGCATGATGACGCCGAAGGTATCCTGAAGCTGCGTATGCTTGAAAAGCTGATTCAGGAGTACATTTGCATTGACGTCTTTTCTCGTCTCAATACAGATACGCATACCGGAACGGTCGGATTCATCCCGAAGTTCCGTGATGCCGTCAATCCTCTTATCCTTTACCAGCTCGGCGATCTTCTCAATGAGTCTCGCCTTATTTACCATATACGGAAGCTCGCTGACGATGATCCGCTGCTTTCCGTTGTTCATCGGTTCAATATTGGTCACGGCGCGGACTTTGATCTTGCCGCGGCCGGTACGATACGCCTTTTCAATCTCTTTTCTGCCGAGAATAGAGGCTCCCGTCGGAAAATCAGGACCTTTTACGATCTCCATCAGCTCGTTGATGTCCGTATCCCGGTCTTCCTCAATCTGATTATCGATAATCTTTACCACGCCGTCGATGGTCTCCCGCAGATTGTGCGGAGGAATATTGGTCGCCATACCGACAGCGATTCCCTGGGCGCCGTTGACCATGAGATTCGGAAAACGGGACGGAAGCACCGTCGGCTCCTTCTCCGTCTCGTCAAAGTTCGGCGCAAAATCTACCGTGTCTTTATAAATATCTGCCGTCATCTCCATGGAGATCTTAGACAAACGTGCCTCCGTGTAACGCATGGCCGCTGCCCCGTCTCCGTCCACGGAACCGAAGTTGCCGTGTCCGTCCACCAGCGGGTATCTGGTAGACCATTCCTGGGCCAGATTAACAAGAGCGCCGTAGATGGAGCTGTCTCCGTGCGGGTGATATTTACCCATGGTATCGCCGACGATACGGGCACATTTTCTGTGCGGCTTATCCGGACCGTTGTTCAACTCAATCATGGAATAAAGAATCCTTCTCTGCACCGGCTTGAGACCGTCCCGCACATCAGGAAGAGCCCTTGAGACAATGACGCTCATGGCATAATCTATATAAGATTTCTCCATGGTGTCTTTCAGATCGACCTCATGGATTTTATCAAAAATATTACTCTCGTCCATTTTTTCCTCCTGAATCCATCATCAGATATCCAGATTCTGCACATACTTGGCGTTGGCCTCGATAAACTCTCTTCGCGGCTCCACGCGGTCTCCCATCAGCGTGTCAAATGTAAGGTCAAGCTCGGACTGAGAATCCTCGTCCATGTTGACGCGGAGAAGAACTCTTCTCTCCGGATCCATCGTGGTCTCCCAGAGCTGGGAAGCATCCATCTCGCCCAGACCTTTATAACGCTGAATCTTATTATTGCTGTCCCGTCCGATCTCCGTCAGAATCTGATTCAGCTCCTCATCGTTGTAGGCATACCACACCTTCTTGTTCTTCTCGATCTTGTACAAAGGCGGCTGTGCCAGATATACATAGCCCTGCCGTATCAGCTCCGGCATGAAACGATACAGGAAGGTGAGAAGCAGGGTGGCGATATGAGCGCCGTCCACATCGGCATCGGTCATGATGATGATCTTGTGATACCGAAGCTTGCTGATATCAAAATCCTCATGGATTCCTGTTCCAAAGGCGGTGATCATCGCCTTGATCTCGTTGTTGACCAGAATCTTGTCAAGTCTTGACTTCTCCACGTTGAGAATCTTGCCACGCAGAGGAAGGATTGCCTGCGTAGCGCGGCTTCTGGCCGTCTTGGCAGATCCGCCGGCGGAATCTCCCTCTACAATGTAAATCTCGCAGTTGGCCGGATCCTTGTCAGAACAGTCAGCCAGCTTGCCCGGCAGGCTCATGCCATCGAGAGCGGACTTCCTTCTTGTAAGATCCCTTGCTTTTCTGGCGGCTTCCCTCGCTCTCTGGGCCAGGATCGCCTTCTCACAGATAAGCTTCGCCACATTGGGATTCTGCTCCAAAAAATAAGTAAGCTGCTCGCTGACCACGCTGTCCACAGCGCCCCGCGCTTCACTGTTGCCAAGCTTCTGCTTCGTCTGTCCCTCAAACTGCGGTTCCGGTATCTTAATACTGATAATCGCCACAAGACCCTCTCTGATATCCTCGCCGGAAAGGTTCTGCTCGTTATCCTTAAGCAGCTTCGCCTCCCTGGCGTAATCGTTAAATGTCTTGGTCAGCGCACTTCGGAAGCCGGCAAGGTGGGTGCCGCCCTCCGGCGTCGTAATGTTATTGACAAAGCTGTACACGCCTTCGTTGTAAGAGTCGTTATGCTGCATGGCAACTTCCACGTAAACGTCTCCCTTTTTGCCCTCGCAGTAAACGACCTCCGGGTACAGCACTTCTTTCTGCTTATTGAGATACTCCACGTATTCTTTGATGCCGCCTTCGTAGTGGAAGGTGAGGGAAACCGGCTCTTCCTCTCTCAGATCCGTCAGAACGATCTTCAGGTTTCTCGTGAGAAACGCCATCTCTCTGAGCCGCTGCCGCAGCACGGAAAAATCAAAGACCGTCTCCTCGAAAATCTCCGGGTCAGGCAGGAAACGTACTTCCGTTCCTCTCCGCTCCGTCTCGCCGACCACAGTCAGCGGGTACATGACCTTACCCCGCTCATATCTCTGGCGGTAAATCTTGCCCTCGTGGCTGATATCTACCTCCAGCCATACGGAAAGGGCGTTAACTACGGAAGCGCCCACGCCGTGAAGACCTCCGGATACCTTATATCCCCCGCCGCCGAACTTGCCGCCGGCATGAAGAATGGTAAAGACCACCTCCACGGCAGGGATGCCTTTTTTCTTGTTTATGCCCACCGGGATGCCTCGTCCGTTGTCCCGCACGGTGACGGAATTATCCTTGTTGATAAATACTTCAATGGTATCGCAGTATCCTGCCAGAGCTTCGTCGATGGAGTTATCGACAATCTCGTATACCAGATGGTGGAGGCCCTTGGATGAGGTGCTTCCAATGTACATGCCAGGTCTTTTGCGCACTGCTTCCAGACCTTCTAAAATCTGAATCTGATCCGCACCATATTCCTGGGCTGCAGAAATCTGTTCTTCACTCATACTGAAACCTCCTACCGTTTATCTCTTATATCTAAATTCTTGCATATCATAAAATTACATAGCATAACTAAGTTATTATATCATAAATATCGCCTAAGATTCAACTTTTTAAACACAACAAAATTACAGGGTATACTCCCGTACCGCTCCCTGCTCCACATAAAATACCTTGTCAAGATGCATTCGCGTATTCACAAAATCGTCCAGTCCCGTGCAGGAAATCATCGTCTGAATGTCAGAAATGTTCTCCAGAAGATAGTTCTGCCGGCGGCTGTCAAGCTCCGAAAGCACATCGTCAAGCAGCAGGATCGGCTTATCCCCGGATATCTGCTCAATGAGACGGATCTCCGACAGTTTTAAGGCCAGAGCAGCCGTTCTCTGCTGTCCCTGGGACCCGAACCGGCGAATGTCCACCTCGTTGATCAAAAACTCCATATCGTCCCTGTGAGGCCCCACAGAGGTGGTTCCTGTCCGGATATCCCTGTCTCTCCTCTGAAAAAGGGCTTCCCGGAACTCTTCCGCCGAGACATTGTTCTCGTAGCGTACCTTCATGTCCTCCTGCTGGCCTGTGAGCTTCCCGTGGATCTCCCGCATCATCTCGTCAATCTGTCCGATGAAGGTACCGCGCTTCTCTATGATTTTCTCCCCTGTCATGATCAGCTGTTCATCCCATCCGTCCAGTGTCTCCCTGAGCTGCGGAAACACGGCAATCTGTTTTAAGAGATTATTTCTCTCGCCAAGCAGATGATTATAGTTGGTCAGATATTGAAGATACGTTCTGTCCAGCTGGCTCATCTCCATATCGAGGAACTTCCGCCGCATGGACGGCCCGTTCTTGATCATGCTGAGATCTTCCGGCGAGAAAAAAACGATGGGCAGCATCCCCAGCAGCTCGCTGGTCTTTTTGATGGGTATACCGTCGATGGCGATTCCCTTTGGCTTCTTAAGCTTTAAATGAAAATCCAGCCGGTGAGACAGTTCCTGCTTTCTGAAAAAAAGGCGGATATGGGCTTCCTCCGTCCCAAACCGGATCAGCTCCTTATCCTTGCTGCTCCGGTGGGAGCGGGAGGTGCCGCTTAAATACACCGCCTCCAGAAGATTCGTCTTTCCCTGGGCGTTATTGCCGTAAAAAATATTGACGCCGGGAGAAAATGTCACATCTGCCGAATCATAATTCCTGTAATTATTCAATTGTATGGATTCCACAAACATGGCATTGCCTCCTGTCCACAGTATTCCTCTTTATCGGCTCTATCAGCGCCGGGAAGGCCGCTGTCGGCGTTTCTTCCCGGTCCTTCATTGTTATCCCACAATCTTGATGGTCTCTCCATCGAACTCCACCACATCGCCGTCGTAGAGCTTCTTTCCGCGGCGGGTCTCCACCTCACCGTTTACGGACACCTCGCCGTCCTGAATGACAATCTTTGCGTCCAGGCCGGAGTCCACCAGACCAGCCGCCTTTAAAGCCTGTCCTAATTTGATAAAATCATCTTTTAATTTTAATTCCATTTGATTACTCCCGTATTCTATATCGTATCAGGCAAATTGAATGCGCCGATACGATTTGTCTCGTCAAAACATTTGTTAAGACTTTATCAATATTTTACCTGTCTCAATCTAAATCTCTGATATATTTTTAACGAACCTTAAATTCCACTATTGTTGACATTGATCGGCAGAATGAGATAGAGGTAGGACACCTGCTCATCCCGGATAATGCACGGCGCAATGGAATTGATCATGTACATGGTGATCTCTTCTTCATCGATGACACGGAGCGCATCCACCAGGAACTTCGGATTAAAACCGATGATCAGATCTTTTCCTTCTTTTTCCATCTGTATCTGATCCTGCATGGAACCGATCTGAGAAGAAATCATAAGATCCATTTTACCGTCTTCAATTTTGAGAATAATTGGCTTTTTATCAGATTCTTTTACGAATAAAGTAGAACGATCCAGACAACGGAGCAGTTCTAGTTTATTTATGACAATCTTTGTTTCATAATCAGTCGATAACATCTGTCCGATATTATAAAACTTTCCTTCTAAAAGACGAGAAACTACCAGCGTATTTTCAAATTCAAATAAAATATGTTTATCAGTAATATACATATTTACACTGTCTTTAGCCTCTCCCGGAAGAATTTTGCTGATCTCTGATAAAGTTTTGCCGGGAACGATTACTTCCATCTTCGGATAATTGTCCTGAAGAGCAATTTTTCTCACAGAAATCCGGTGACCATCCAGAGATGTGACAGTAAGCTGATTATCTTCAATCTGAAACAGTTCTCCGGTCATTAATTTGTTGTTTTCATTATCAGAAACAGAGAAAATTGTCTGACGAATCACTTCTTTTAAATCATATTGAGAAACAGTAATCTTATTTTCTTTCTCGATCACCGGAAGATGAGAGAAGTCATCGCCCTGTTTTCCCATAATATTGCAGTGAATTTGCTCGCAGCGGATGCTTGTGTTGCCGTTTTCCTCAGTCTCAAGAATCACGTCGTTATCCGGAATTTTTTTGATAATTTCAGAAAAAAGTTTTGCTTCCAGAGCGATTTTACCAGGTTGAACAATATCGCCTGTAATGGTTGTCTCAATACCGAGTTCTGTATCATTGGCAGTCAGCTTGATGCATCCATCATAAGCTTCAATCAGGATACATTCTAAAATATCCATGGTTGTCTTGGTGGAAACAGCTTTGGAAACAATATTAACGCCGTGTAAAAACTGGCTTTTTGGACAAATGATCTTCATGATTGTGTATAACTCCTTTCGGTGAAAAAGATATATATTAATAAGATAATATCAGTAGTAGTAGTAGTAGGGGCTGTTGATGTTGTGAATAAGTGGAAATAACCGCTGAATATCGGGGTGAAACCCGAAGGATAACTATGAGGACAGTGCGGTGGATAAGTGATTTTTAACAAGATGTTTATCCACAGTATAAAAATTATCCCCATACTATCCACAGGGAATCCACATATGTTTTGGATAAAATGTGGATAAAACCGGAGGACAGCCTCCGGCGTGAGAATTACCCTGAATACTGCCGTATAGACTGTCCACAGTCCCTTATGTCGGTGGGTTCAGCTTCTTTATAAGAATGTCAATATTGGATTTTAAATGTTCATCCCGATTGATTAAGTCTGCGATTTTGTCCGAACCGTGCATGACTGTAGTGTGATCTCGATTTCCCATGATCTTTCCGATAGCCTGGAGAGAAGTGTTGGTGTATTTACGGCTCAGATACATGCAAATCTGTCTTGGATTGGCAATTTCTTTGTTTTTCTTGCGGGACAGAATGTCGGAAACCGTTATGTTATAATGTTCTGCAACTACGTCCATGATCACTTCCGGCGTGATCTCTTTCTGCGTTTCGATGATATCTTTCAGAGCTTCTTCTGCCAGAGACAGCGTAACCGGGCGGTTTTCAAGGTTGGCGAAGACACAGATTTTGTTGAGTGCCCCCTCCAGCTCACGAATATTGGAAGTAATATTAGTCGCCACATACTGCATAACTTCCGTATCAATCTCAAGATTTTCCAGTTCCGCCCGTTTTTTAAGGATTGCCATCTTCGTCTCGTAATCCGGAGGCTGAATATCTGCAGTGATACCCCATTCAAAACGGGAGCGGAGACGCTCTTCCAGGGTCGAGATCTCCCGAGGATGCTTATCTGAGGAGATGACGATCTGTTTTTTGGCTTCGTGCAGCTCATTAAAGGTATGGAAAAACTCTTCCTGTGTACTTTCCTTTCCTATAATAAACTGGATATCATCGATGAGAAGAACGTCGATATTTCTGTACTTATCCCGAAATTCTTTATTCTTGTCATGCTTGAGAGAATCGATCAGTTCGTTGGTAAATTTTTCGGAAGTCACGTATAAAACACGCAGATCCTTCCTATTATTAATGATGTGATGTGCGATAGAGTGCATCAGATGCGTTTTTCCCAGTCCCGCGCCCCCATATAAAAACAGAGGATTATAGGAACCTCCCGGAGATTCCGCCACTGCAACCGACACAGCGTGGGCCATCTTGTTGGTAGGGCCGACCACAAAAGTGTCAAAAGTATATCGCGGATTCAGGTTTCCTAAATATTCTGACGGAACGGAAGTCTTTTTTTTCTTTGCGGGTTTTTCTTCTGGAACAGTTTGTTCTTCAACGGCAGGTGAATCGGTGAAAATGATCTCAAACTGCCTGCCAGTGACCTGTTCGATGGCCATGGACAGGAGAACATCGTAATATTTATGTTTGATGAATTCAATTCCTCTTGGTCCACGGGATACAAAAAAGGTGATAGTGCTGTCTGTGACCGATTGGATGGTCAGCGGCTCGATCCATGTATGGACAGCAACCTGTGTAACATCCTGCTCTTTTATGAGAATATCCAATATTTTTTGCCAGTTTGCCTCGATTTTTTCTTTCATTTCTCTATAACTCCATTCCGATTATCCTGGTCGGCACATACATTTGTTATATAAAAATGTATGATAGCGTACCGATTGTACAACATTTTTGCTTCTGAGCTGAAAGTACAAATGCCTTCAGGGCAGAAGTGTGTAGATATAAGTGTATAACAAAGCAGATTTTTTTTCAATTAGAAAATGTGGATAACTTATTGTGGATAAGTGGAAAAAATATGAGAAAAAATGGATAAAAAACTCGAAATGTGGATTGTGGATAACTTAAGTTCACTTATCCACAATCGAAAAATGAAGGATTTTCCTTGTTATAATCCAGAAATCTAAAAGAAATTGTGTATATTTCCAAAGTTATGCACATGTTATGCACAAAATGTGGATAACTCGTGGATAAGTCCTGCGTATTATGTGGAAAAAATGAAAAAACAGATTTTATGCCAAAAATAATAAGGATTTACTTGACGAGGTATGTTTTTTTCAATATAATAGGTGTGATGTTTTTCAACAGGAGAGAATAATCGAAGGAGGTGGCTTTCGCTATGAAGATGACATATCAGCCAAAAAAGAGACAGAGATCTAAAGTTCATGGTTTCAGAAAAAGAATGAGCACTGCTAATGGCAGAAAGGTATTAGCCAGAAGAAGAGCAAAAGGAAGAAATAAATTGTCAGCTTAGGTCGCAGTCATGTGGCCTTTTCTTTTCTCATTTGTTTACCATTGGAAAGGTGAGAAAGTTTGCTTAGTAAATTTCAGTCTTTAAAAAAAAACAGGGAGTTCCAGTCTGTATATCGCAGCGGTTTATCGAAAGTGAATCGTTGCTTTGTTATGATTATTTTGAAAAACGGGCTGCCATATAACAGAGTTGGAATTTCCGTCAGTAAAAAAGTTGGAAACAGTATCATAAGACACAGAGTGACCAGAGTGATTCGGGAGATTATGCGTCTTCACTGGGAAGACGTTCATCAGGGTTATGATATTGTGATAGTGGCACGAAAATCAGCTAGAGAGTCCGAGTATAAGAAATTTGAAAGTGCCATTTTGCATTTGTTGAAACAGCATCATTTATTAGAAGAGATTTCACATGAGAACAATTTTAATTAAAGGTATTGAATTTTATCAGAAATATCTGTCTGCTCTGAAAGGAAGAGCAACCTGCATTTATACGCCGACCTGCTCGCAGTACGCCATCGAGGCTCTGACGAAGTACGGCGTTATAAAAGGAGGTCTGCTGGCTGTATGGCGGATACTGCGCTGTAATCCTTTTGCAAAAGGCGGATATGATCCGGTTCCGTAATTAAGGAGGAGAAGTATGCTATTGACGCAGTCGTCGACCCCGATTATTGGGTGGATATCCACGCTGCTGGGGTACGTCATTGATATCATATTCCGGGCGCTAGATTTTGTTGGCGTTCAGAATATCGGTTTATGTATCATCATCTTTACCGTATTTGTGCGTTTGATCATGTTTCCGCTTACAATCAAACAGCAGAAGTTCATGAAGATCAATCAGGTCATGCAGCCTGAGATTACAAAGATTCAGAAGAAATACCGCAATAAAAAAGATCAGGCTTCCATGATGAAGCAGAATGAAGAGATTCAGGCCGTCTATGAGAAGTATGGCACCGGACCAACGGGAGGATGTGCGCAGCTCTTAATTCAGTTCCCTATTTTTATTGCATTTTTTAATGTTGTACGTAATGTGCCTGCCTATATTCCGCAGGTAAAAGACATTTATATGACGGCGGTAACTGCTATCCAGCAGAATACCGGTTATGTGGACACCATCAACAAAATTGCAGAAGGTGTAAATTCATCTTACATCACGCAGCTTCCAAACGACGCTACATCTAATCAGATTATCGATGTTCTGAATTACTTTACTGCCGATGCATGGAATCAGCTGGCCGATGCCATGCCGTCTATTTCCAATATTATTCAAAGCGTGCATCAGCAGGTGGCGAGCATTAATAACTTCGCCTTTGGCATTAACGTGGCGCAGTCGCCGGGATTCAGAATTTCCATATATCTTCTGATTCCTGTTTGTGCGGCGCTGTTCCAGTTTTTAGCAACCAAAACCATGAAGCAGCCGGATATGGGAGATAACCCTGCGGCAGGAATGACAAAGAGCATGACCTATTTCATGCCTTTGATGTCCGCATATTTCTGTCTTGTGGCTCCGGCCGGTATGGGTCTTTACTGGGCGACCAGTGCTTTGTTTATGTGTATACAGCAGATCATCGTAAACAAATATATGGAACATGCCGACATTGAGAAGATGATTGAGAAGAACCGGAAGAAGGCAGCTAAGAAGAAAGCAAAAGGGAAAAAGAGCTTAATGGACAGACTGACCGGTGCTGCCGGCAGCGCGGAAGGCTCCGGGCAGCAGAGCACATCCGGCAGATCAACAATTACTGATGTAGCTAATATGAATCTTAAGAAGATGCCGGGTGGTTCAAAAAATACTGCGGATACGCAGAACATTGACGTAAATAAATTGGGTGAGATTGGGAGAAATGCTTATCTGGTATCGCAGTATGACAAGGAGCAGAATACCAGGGGAGGTAAGAAATAGTGGACGTTATGGAATTTAAAGGCAAGACGAAAGAAGATGCTATAACAGCAGCCAGTGTTGAGCTTGGAATCACCAGTGATAAGTTAAATTATGAAGTAGTGGACGAGGGAAGTTCAGGTTTTCTTGGAATCTTTAACGTTAAGCCGGCGGTGATCCGTGTGACATTAAAGAAGTCTCTGGTTGAAAGAACCCAGGAATTCTGTGATGAATTATTTGCTGCCATGAATGTGGAGACAGTAGTTTCCATACAGTTTAACGAGGAAGATAATGTAATGAATATTGATCTGTCCGGTCCGGATATGGGGATTCTCATTGGAAAACGTGGACAGACCCTGGATGCGCTTCAGTATCTGATCAGCCTTTTTGTGAATAAAGAGGGCGATGCGTATATTCGTGTAAAGCTTGATACGGAGAATTACCGGGAAAGAAGAAAGGTAACTCTCGAAAAGCTGGCAAAGAAGATTGCCTATACCGTAAAGAGAACGAAGAAACCGGTATCTCTTGAGCCGATGAATCCATACGAAAGAAGGGTAATTCACTCTGCGCTGCAGAATGACAGATATGTGTGTACAAGAAGCGAGGGAGAAGAACCTTATCGCAGAGTTGTGATTATGCTAAAAAAGGACAGATAATAATAAGGATGTTTAAAGATTCCACTGGATTTTTTAAACATCCTATTTTTGAATGGAGCGAAATTTATGATAAGTGAATTTGATACTATTGCTGCCATTGCTACTGCCGTGTCCAATGCAGGAATTGGGATTATAAGAATCAGCGGCGGGGAATCCATGAGAATCCTTGGCGAAGTCTTTGAGCCTTATAATAAAAAAGAGGTTTCTTTACTGGAAAGCCATCGTGTATATTATGGTAATATCAAAGATGGGGAAACAGTTATTGATGAGTGTATTGTTATTATAATGAAGGCGCCGCACAGTTATACCAGAGAGGACGTGGTGGAGATTGATTGTCACGGAGGGGTGTCTGTGGTATACCGTGTTCTGAATCTGGTGTTAAAACATGGCGCCAGACCGGCGGAGCCGGGTGAGTTTACCAAGAGAGCATTTTTAAATGGAAGAATCGACTTATCTCAGGCAGAAGCAGTTATGGATCTGATCGAGTCAAGAAATGAGCTGGCAAGACGTAATTCTGTGGCGCAGCTGAAAGGCGGTCTTTCTGACAAGATAAAGAAGATCAGAGAGGAGGTTCTCTATCAGGTAGCTTATATCGAGTCAGCGCTGGACGATCCGGAGCATATCAGTCTGGACGGGTACGGAGATACTCTGTATCCGAGAGTGGAAGAGTGGGCTGATGAGACAAGGAAAATGTTGTCCTCCTACGATGACGGACGATATATTGCCGAGGGAATCCGCACCTGTATCGTCGGCAAGCCTAACGCGGGCAAGTCGTCGTTTTTAAATGCGCTGCTGGGAGAGGAGAGGGCCATTGTCACGGAGATTGCCGGAACCACCAGAGATACGCTGGAGGAGTCGGTGACCATAGATGGCATTACTCTGAATATCATTGATACGGCGGGAATCCGGGATACAGAAGACACCGTGGAGAAAATCGGAGTAGAAAAGGCAAGAAGAGAAATCGAGAACGCGGATATCATTCTTTATGTGGCGGATACTTTGGTACCGCTTTCCAGTGAAGATTTTGATATACTTGATCAGATCCGCGGCCGGAAAAAGATGTTTCTTCTGAACAAATCTGATGTGAGCCAGGCGGAAAGCAATGCGGGGAATACTGGCGAAGCGGGTCAGTCGAAGGCGCAAAGGAGTGGGCAATCCGGTGAAAATCAGCCGAAGTTCAGAGGCAACTTTGAGCAGGCGGCCGCCCGCATCAGAGAATATGCAGAGGAAGATGAGCCGGTCATTGCCATTTCGGCCAAATATCATCAGGGTATTGATGATTTTATAACAGAGTTAAAAAAAATGATGTTTCATGGTAAAATAGATGCGAATCAGGAGATGTACATTACCAACGCACGGCACAAAAATGCTCTGGATGAGGCTCTTTCCAGTTTCCAGTGTGTGAAAGAGAGCATAGAAAACGGCATGCCGGAAGATTTTTTTACTATTGATCTGATGAATGCCTATGAGAAACTGGGGCTTATAACGGGCGAGGCTGTGGAAGAGGATCTGGTCAATGAGATATTCTCCAGATTCTGTACGGGAAAATAGGTAACAGTTCAGCGCCTTTCCGAGATGTATGGCTGAACTGTTACCGAAAATAGAGGAAAGATATATGAAGGTTGTAGAAGAATATTATGACGTGATCGTCGTGGGAGCGGGTCACGCCGGCTGTGAGGCGGCTCTGGCAGCGGCAAGACTGGGCTGTGAGACGATTATTTTTACGGTGAGTATGAACAGCGTGGCGCTGATGCCGTGTAATCCCAATATCGGCGGCAGTTCCAAGGGACATCTGGTAAAAGAGATTGACGCTCTGGGCGGCGAGATGGGAAAAAATATAGATAAGACCTATATTCAGTCAAAGATGCTCAATAAGTCGAAAGGGCCGGCCGTTCATTCTCTTCGGGCGCAGGCTGACAAGGATGCTTACTCTATAGCCATGCGTTATACTCTGCAGAATACAGATCATCTAACGCTCCGCCAGGGAGAAGTGACAGAACTTTTGGTGGAAGAGGGCAGTATCCGGGGAGTCAAGACATTTTCCGGTGCGATTTATCATGCGAAGACTGTAGTTTTAGCTACAGGAACCTATCTGAAAGCAAGATGTCTGTATGGCGATGTGGTAGAATATACCGGTCCTAATGGCCTGCAGGCTGCCAACCACCTGAGTCAGTCGCTTATTGACAACGGCGTAGAGCTGTATCGTTTTAAGACAGGAACTCCGGCGCGGATTGACAAGCGTTCTGTGGATTTTTCTGTCATGGAGGAGCAATTTGGAGATGAAAAAATTGTGCCGTTCAGTTTTACCAATAGGGAAGAAGATATCAGAAGAGAGCAGATATCCTGCTGGCTAACATATACTAATGAAGAAACTCATAAGATTATCAGAGATAATCTGGATCGTTCTCCATTATATTCCGGAATGATTGAGGGTACCGGGCCACGGTATTGTCCGTCTATTGAGGATAAAGTCGTTCGTTTTGCCGATAAGAACCGACATCAGCTTTTTATCGAGCCGGAAGGCGAGTATACCAATGAGATGTATGTGGGAGGTATGAGCAGTTCTCTTCCGGAAGACGTACAGTATGCCATGTACCGGACGGTGCGAGGTCTTGAAAATGTAAAGATTATCCGGAATGCTTATGCCATCGAATATGACTGCATTAATCCAAATCAACTGCGCCTTTCTCTGGAATTTAAGAATATCAGTGGATTATTCAGCGGCGGGCAGTTTAACGGAAGCTCCGGATATGAAGAAGCAGCCGCTCAGGGGCTTATCGCAGGTATTAACGCAGCGAGAAAATGCCAGGGAAAAGCTCCTGTCATTCTGGATCGTTCCCAGGCATACATCGGCGTGCTCATCGATGATCTTGTGACCAAGGAAAATCATGAACCATATCGAATGATGACATCGAGAGCGGAATATCGTCTTTTACTTCGTCAGGACAACGCGGATATGCGTTTGACTCCTCTTGGTTATGAGATAGGACTTATTCAAAAAGATAGATATGATAAGTTTTGCAAAAAAAGACAGCAGATAGAGGAGGAGATCGACAGAGTCAGGGGAGTTCATCTGGGAGCCGGAAAGCAGGTGCAGGAGGTTCTTGCCAAGAATGGAAGTACCCCGCTAAAGAGTGCCGCCACGCTGGCGGAGTTGATTAAGCGGCCGGAGCTTGATTATGAATCTCTGGCGGAGCTGGATCCTGACAGACGTCCGCTTGATGCTTCTGTTATAGAACAGGTAAACATTAATCTTAAGTATGAGGGATACATTTCCAGACAGATGAAGCAGGTGGAGCAATTCAAAAAAATGGAAAATAAGCTGATACCTGATGATATTGTATATGAGGATGTTCATAATCTCAGAAAAGAAGCGGTTCAGAAGCTTAATGACATTCGCCCTCATTCTATTGGACAGGCGTCCAGAATATCCGGCGTATCTCCATCTGACATTTCTGTTTTGCTTGTTTATATTGAACAGATGAGAAGAAAGCGTATATAGAAGATGGTTGACGGAGAAGAAAAGAATGTGTAAACTTATGTATTGAGACATTTTTTTCGGACCAATGATGTAGAATGAATTTGTAAAGTTCTGGAGACATACTATGAATTTCAAAGAAAAGTTAAAAAAAGCATCAGAGGATGCAGGCATAAGCATGAATGACTTGCAGCTTGATCAATTTGAGGAATTCTATCACCTTTTGATTGAAAAAAATAAAGTGATGAATCTCACTGCCATTACAGATGAGGAAGAAGTCATTGAAAAGCATTTCATTGACAGCCTTACCTGTCGCCGTGTCATGGATATGGGAAGCGTGAAGAGCCTCATCGATATTGGAACCGGAGCGGGATTTCCGGGGATTCCTCTGAAAATCATATATCCGGAGATTTCTGTAGTACTTCTTGATTCGTTGAATAAGCGGGTAAAGTTTTTAAATGAGGTCATTGATGAGCTTGGGCTGTCCCGGGTGGAGGCTGTTCATGGAAGAGCAGAAGATTTGGCCAGAAAGCAGGAATACAGAGGAAGATTTGATCTGGCAGTTTCCAGGGCCGTGGCCAATTTAAGTACTCTCAGTGAATATTGTATTCCGTTTGTGAAAGTTAATGGTTTTTTTGTTTCTTATAAAGCAGGAAAAGGTCTTGAGGAAATAGAAACGTGTGATTCCTGTATGAAAGCATTAGGAAGCAAGATCGTTCAGGTGGATGATTTTCAACTTCCGGGAGAGGACTCTCTCAGAGTTTTGATTAAAATAAAAAAATGTAAAGGAACGTCGAAAGCATATCCAAGAAAGGCCGGCATTCCGTCCAGGAATCCTCTATAGGCAGAAAAAGGTGAGAAATCATGAATGCTAATAAAAAGAGTATGGTACATGGTCCGGATGATTATTTAAAAAAGAGACTGCTCCAATTTGACGAGAAGTTGAAGAAACATTTATCCAATGAGATGATATATCTGACGGAGAAAAAAGATGATTATGAGAACCAGATACTTCAGCTGAAAATAGAAAGAGAGCAGCGAGATAAGACTTTGTTTCAGCATGTGGAGCAACGAGATATTTTAAAATATTTTTCTCCTCTGAATTTATCCGATATGGAGGATAACAAAAAGGACGACAGACAAAAAGAATTGTCTGATCAGATTCAGCAGATTAAAGATAACATCTCTCAAATTGACAAACATATGGAGGACATCAGGGAGCTGATCCGTGAAATGGATGATATTATAAATAGTGGGAAAGGATGAAAACATGAAAAATCAATTAATCGATATTCTGGCAGAAAATATACAGGAGCTTGAAAAAGAGGAGATTGCTTCAGCTTTGGAGATACCTAAAAAAACAGATATGGGAGATTTTGCATTTCCATGTTTTAAGCTGGCAAAGATTTACCGAAAAGCTCCGAATATGATTGCAGAAGATCTTACAAAACAAATTTTAGAGAAAAATTATGATATTTTTTCTAAAGTTGAGAATGTAGGAGGCTATATCAATTTCTTCTTTGCAAAAGAACAATTTGCAAAACAGATCATGAATACAATCTCAGCTGAAGATTTCGGTTCTTCCAAAGTAGGAGAGGGTAAAACAATCTGTATTGATTATTCTTCACCGAATGTGGCAAAAAATTTCCATGTAGGTCATCTTCGTACAACGATTATCGGTAACTCATTGTATAAGATATATTCCAAGCTGGGTTATCATGTGGAGAGAATTAACCACCTGGGTGACTGGGGAACGCAATTCGGAAAACTGATCGTTGCCTATAAACGCTGGGGAAGTAAAGAGGCAGTAGAGAAAAATGGTATTTCTGAGTTGATGAAAATTTATGTTAAATTCCATGAAGAAGCGGAGAAGGACGATTCCCTTAACGATGAGGCAAGGGCATGGTTTGTAAAGATGGAACAGGGAGATGAAGAAGCTCTTTCTATCTGGCAGTGGTTTAAGGATATCAGTCTTGTGGAATACAAGAGAATCTATAACTTACTTGGAATGGAATTTGATCATTATACCGGTGAGAGTTTCTACCGTGATAAAACACAGGATGTTGTTGACAAACTGAATGCAAAGAATCTTCTTGTGGAAAGTGAAGGAGCGCATATCGTACCGCTGGATGAATATAATATGGCTCCGTGTCTTATTATGAAAAAAGATGGAAGCAGTATTTACGCTACCCGTGATCTGGCAGCTCTCTTTTATCGCAAAGAGACATATAATTTTGATAAATGTATCTATGTCACAGGTCTGGAGCAGAAGCTGCATTTTGCACAGGTATTTAAGGTTATTGAACTTCTTGGATATGACTGGTATGATCAGCTTGTTCATGTTCCATATGGTCTGGTCAGCATGGAGGGCGGTAAATTATCTACAAGAAGCGGAAATGTGATTTATGCGGAAGAGATTCTTCACGAATCTATCCAGAAAATATATGAGATTATTGAGGAGAAAAATCCGGATCTGGAAGATAAGGAAACAGTGGCAAGACAGGTCGGTATTGGTGCTATTCTTTTCAATGACTTATATAATCAGAGAATTAAGGATGTTGTGTTCAACTGGGATAAGATTCTCAACTTTGACGGGGAGACAGGCCCTTATGTGCAGTATACTTATGCCCGTTGTGCTAGTGTTCTCCGCAAGGCAGGAGATGTGGTTATTCCGGAAGATATTGACTACAATGTGTTGACAGATGAAGTAACTATGAATCTTTTGAAGGATATTACAAGATTCCCGGATGTTGTGAAGGATGCAGCGGATAAATATGAGCCTTTTATGATTTCAAGATTTGCTGTTTCTGTGGCACAGCATTTTAATAAATTCTATCATGACTGTCAGATTAATGTAGAAGATGAAAAAATTAAAATGGCAAGATTAAAAGTTGTCTCTGTTACTATGAAAGTTATAAAAGATGCTTTAGCTCTGCTTGGAATTGAGTGTCCAGAACAAATGTAAGAGTATGAATAATTCTACAAAAAAATAGTGTCCTTAATCAGGGGGATGTTTCACGTGAAACATCCCTCTTTTTTTCTTGTAAAAATTTCTTAATGTTTCACGTGAAACATTGGACTGTTTTTTCATTTGATGTGTGTTATAATGTCCAATGAACAAAATAAAATGTAAGAATAAAAAGGTAATGAATGGAGGTTTTGTTTTATGGGCAGAATGATTGCTGTAGCCAATCAGAAGGGCGGAGTTGGAAAAACTACAACTTCCATTAATCTGTCTGCCTGTCTGGCAGAAAAAGGGAAGAAAGTTCTTTTGGTCGATATGGATTCCCAGGGAAATACCACAAGCGGTCTTGGGTTGGAAAAGAATGAATTGGAAAAAACAATTTATGAGGTTTTAAGAGAAGAAATTTCTGTGGAAGATGCTATTGTTGAAATCGAAGATTGTTTTGGGAATTTATTTTTAATACCATCAAACAGAAATCTTGCTGGTGCGGAAATAGAGCTGATCACATCAGAAAACATGCAGTATATATTAAAGGAAAAGCTTGCCCCTATCAAAGATCAATATGATTATATTATTTTAGATTGTCCGCCGGCATTAGGAATGCTTACAGTAAACGCAATGACGGCTTCGGATTCTGTTTTAGTACCAATACAATGCGAATTTTATGCCTTAGATGGTTTATCACAGCTGATTTATACAATAAATTTGATTCAGGAAAATTTAAATCCTTCTTTAGAAATCGAAGGTGTTGTTTTTACCATGTATGATGCAAGAACGAATTTATCTTTGCAAGTGGTTGAAAATGTAAAGGATAATTTAAATCAAAATATATATAAGACGATAATTCCAAGAAACGTACGTCTTGCAGAAGCACCTAGTCATGGACTGCCGATAAATCTTTATGATAAAAAATCATCGGGAGCAGAGGCCTATCATTTATTGGCAGACGAAGTAATTGAAAATACAGAAAAATAGTTTTATTATTCAATGTTTCACGTGAAACATTACAATGAAGGAAAGGGGAAAGTGGATGGCTGTTAAGAAAGGTTTGGGTCGTGGACTCGATATGCTGATTCCAAGGGAAGACAAAGTTTCCCATAAAGAGAAAGAAAATACAGATAATCAAATAAAAGAAGAGAGCAGAATAAACGAAGAAGATATAAAAGAATATGACATTGAGATAGATATCAGAAAAATTGAGCCAAACAGAAACCAGCCAAGAAAACAATTTGATGAAGATGCCATAGAGGAACTGGCAGAATCCATTAAACAGTTTGGTGTAATCCAGCCTTTGATCGTAAAGAAAAAGGGGGATTATTATGAAATTATTGCCGGAGAGAGGAGATGGAGAGCAAGTAAAAAAGCAGGATTAAAAAAGGTTCCTGTAATAATAAAAGAGTATGATGAAAAGGAAATACTAAAAATATCTTTAATCGAGAATCTGCAAAGAGAAGATTTGAATCCCATTGAGGAGGCGCAGGCATACCAGAAGCTTCAGGAAGAATATGGTCTGAAACAGGATGAGATCGCTGTCAGCGTTTCTAAAAGTCGGACAGCCATTACCAATACTATGCGTCTGCTGCGTCTGGATGAGAGAGTGCAGAAGATGATAATGGATAATCTGATTTCAAGCGGACACGGAAGAACGATTATACCAATAGAAGATAAAGATTTACAGTATGAAACAGCATGTAAGATTCTTGATGAGAGCCTGAGTGTGAGAGAAGCGGAACAGTTGGTGAAAAAAATGCTGAATCATAAAGAAAAGGCTCAGGAGGAAATGCAGGAAGAAGATCCGCAAAAAGAAGAAATGTTTCATTTCTTTGAAGGCAGGATGAAAGATATTCTCGGAAGTAAGGTTACCATAAAAAATAAGAAGAATAATAAGGGGAGAATCGAGATAGAATATTATTCAGCAGATGAACTGGAACGAATTATTGATCTGATCCAAAGTATACAAATAAAAAATAATTGAGTTTTTTTATATAGTAGCAGAAATAACTTACAATGTGTTATAATAAAAGCGTTGTTATACATCAAGAAAAAAACACAGGAAACAGGAGAAATGTATGGAAAGTAGAATTTTGAGTTTTTTAAATATGGATTTTGACGTATTTATGATTGGAACCTGTATTGTTATGGCAGTGTTGCTCATTGCATTATTTTTTCTTCTGCTGGATTATCTTCGACTGAGAAAAAGATACATGGAATTTATGACGGGGGAGAGTGGTAAGTCTCTCGAATATACTATTTATAAAAGGTTCAGAGAAATCGATGAATTAAAAGCAGGGCAGAAGGATAATGATGACCAGATTGCTATCATTTATGAAAAAGTCAGGAAATGTTACAGTAAGATTGGAATTCACAGATATGACGCATTTAATGTGGAGAACTCTGTGAGCGGAGGAAATATGAGTTTTGTCCTCACTCTTCTAAATGATGCGAATGATGGTTTTATCTTAAATACAATACATAACAGAGCAGGATGTCATGTCTATATGAAAGAAGTTACCAATGGGGAATGCAGCATTGCATTGGCAGAAGAGGAAAAGATTTCTCTTGAGAAAGCGCTTCATTATGGGGAAAAGGTATCAGCAGTAGAATAAACTGAAAGAATAAAAGCCGGAAAAGTAAAAAATAATTTACTTTTCCGGTATTTTTTTTAACTTGCAAAGTAGACAAGATAAATATATAATTAACCAGAAGATGAGAAATAAAAAACAGGGAGCATTAAGAATGTATCGATATTTACGGGCAATTGGGCTGGGGAAATATAATACAAAAAAGAAAATCCGGGAGCTCACGGATTATGTTAAAAAGGAACATATCAGACAAGATTCCTACCAGATTAACGAGGCAGAAGAACTTATTATATATGAGAAAGATTTTGGTGAAGCTATAGGTGTGGCAGTAGCGGAAGTAATGGAAAAGGGCGAAGCCGAAAGAGATTTCTTTTTTCCGTATGTTCGTGGTCTTAACTGTCTGTTTCATGAGAATCCTGAATTTGAAAAGTATACATCCTGTCATGAATATGCCTGCATATGTGATGAAAATAATCTTGGAATACCGCTGATCTTTCATGTTAATAATATTATCGAGTATTTAAAAAGAAAGAACGGCATGTTTCAGGAGGAATTTAATTGTATCACTCTGTCAGGGCTGTCCTGTGGCGGCATGGTGATTCTTCCGATTGAGAGAGACGAGCACCAGAGAAAAAAAGAAAGACAGGGAAATGAAATAAGAAATCAAATGATCGACGCTGCAAAGGCGGGCGATGTGGAAGCAATGGAGCAGCTGACTCTGGAAGATATGGATACGTATACTCTGGTAAGTAATCGTTCCAAAAAAGAGGATATTTTTACTATTGTTAATTCCTACTTTATGCCGCACACGGTGGAATGTGATAAATATTCAGTCCTTGGCGATATTATTGACGTATCAACCATGAAAAACAATATGACAGGGGAAGAGTTCTATTATATTTCTCTTGAATGTAATTCTATACAGATTGAGTTTACGATAGCAAAATCTGATATTATGGGAGTGCCTGAGAAAGGAAGAAGATTTAAAGGATATATATGGCTTCAGGGAGAAGTGGATTGTATGTAGTGATTGACAAATGCCGTGATTTAGATTAAAATATTATAGCATGATTTGTGATTGGCACAAACGGCAACAAATGTCTTCGTAGCTCAGCTGGATAGAGCACTCGCCTCCTAAGGGGGGACCTGTACTGAGAACTTTTGAAAAGTACTCAGGTGTCGATGGCAATTCGGTACTGAGAATTTTGATTAGAAAAGCCAAGTGCTGCAGAGGACGCAAATAGCATTTTCGCCGAAAAAAATATCGGCTGAAAATAGAAAAAATCGGTCACCGATCCGGGTGATCAAAAAGGCTGAAAAACCTTGATTTTAAGCCAAAAATCGTATGTCGGCATAGCTCAGCTGGATAGAGCATTCGCCTCCTAAGCGAAGGGTCGGAGGTTCAAATCCTCTTGTCGACGGTGGGCATCGGAATGATTAGCAGAAATTGCGAAATCATTCCGATTTGTCTTTGTAACGGTAAAAAATCACTCCGTTTTACCCTCGGAATTGCAAACGAAATAGGGATTCGGATAATGAAAATTTCCCAACAAAAAAGTACCTATTTCCAAAACAGGAAAATGAATTCTTCTAAGAAATTATGGCGACGATGCTGTTTTCGCCAGTATGGTTAGCGTTAAGTATTGTTAAAATCAGTACTTTCTTAGCAAAAATTCATCGAATGACAACTCTATATAAGTTATCGAATGACAATGCTCATTCACAGATCTGTAAATGGTCTCGTGAATGGGCATTTTTCTTTGCATTTAAATAGCCAAAAAAGAAGGAAGTGGACATGATCGATCAGGCAACCGGTCAGCCCCTTCGCAATCCGGACGGATCTGTTCGCAAAGAAATCATTGAGGTAACAGTACCGTCGTTTCGAGTAACAAATGTATTTGATATTTCTCAGACCAGTGGCCCGCCTCTTCCTACTCTGGTGGATGAGTTAGAAGGAAATGTGGAAAGATATCAGGATTTCGTGCAGGCTATCCGGAACATTTCCCCGGTACCGGTGGGATTTGAGGAGATGGAAGGGAAGGATGGTTACTATCATCAGGTGGAGAAGCGTATCGCAATCAATGAGGATATGAGTGAGACGCAGACTATGGCTGCCATGATCCATGAGCTGGCCCATGCCAAGCTTCATGCATTGGATCCCAATAACTTGAAGGAATCTGCAAAGGCCAGAGGCAAGGATCAGAGAACCATGGAGGTTGAGGCTGAAAGTATTGCTGCCGTAGTCAGTTCTTACTTTGGTATCGACACCAGTGCTAACAGTTGGGGTTACGTAGAATCCTGGTCCAGAAACAAAGAACTTCCGGAGCTTACGGCTTCCCTTCAGGTGATCAAAGATACGGCAGGTGAGATCATCACCGGTATCAGTGAAGAGATGGAGGAAATGCGTTTTGCCTATATGGATAAAGCGGATGCGCTTGAAGCAATCCGACTTGGACAGACCGTATATGCGTCAGTCAGCAAGGGAAGATTTGAAGAAGTAACTGCGGAAGAGGTTAGAGACATGTCGGAGGACACCTGGCTCCGAATGCCCAAAGAGCAGATGAGGGCATATGTGGAACTTCGTACAGAAAAGGATCTGCATGAGGAGATGACTTCCTTAGAGGAGACACAGCTTCTTTATATGCCGGAGAATCAGTTTGGTATCTATCAGATTGATCCGGAAGGAAATGCCAGGGACTACATGTTCCGGAGTCATGACTCTCTGGAAGATTATGAGATGCGTCGCGAGGATTATCGTCTGGAATATGTGGCTCCACTGACGGAGGCAGATACTTTGGATACGATCTATGAACGTTTCAATATTGATCACCCGGAAGATTTCCAGGGACATTCTCTTTCCGTCAGCGATATCGTGGTCATGAACAGAGATGGCGAAGTAAAGGTATATTTCGTAGACAGCTTTGGCTTTACAGATGTGACCGAGGAATTCCTGGAGCGTTTTTATGAGCGCCCGGATGAGATCAGAGAGGCAGCATTTGAGATTGAAGACCGTTATCTGGAAATCCATGAAACAGATGGTGGCTATGATTACTCTATCTATTCTGATCACTATAAGCTTATCGACGGTGGCAGATATGAGAGTGATGTGGATCTTATGAAAGCTGCGAAAGACATTGTTCAGGATTTACGGGAGCCTGTTTTCAATTCTGAGACAGGAACTTATACCCGCTTGCCGGTCCAGGGAAATATCAATGCGAACAGTAGAATGAGGCGTATTTCCTTTAGCTTTCTGCATGAGATGACCCTTGAATTCAATCGGATTGATCCGGAGAGTATGGCCGGAGTGGTGCAGGAGGCTTCACCTCAGCAGCAGTATCGACCACTTGCAAAGGTGGAAGAAATGGAAGAACAGAATTACAACATGGTTGATAACGTTCTGAACAATGGATATGGCGAGAAGGAACGACGAGAAATGATCCGTGTGGAAGCGGCCAGATATCAGGAACAGACCGGAGCCAGCATGACATTTTATGTTGCAGTCTGCGAAGAGTTCCACAGTATGCAGGCCTTTTATGAGGGTTTGACTTTTGCAGAAGCAGCAGATAAATATAAGGCAATCCGCCAAGATCCGAGACTCGCCTATTATGGAAATGCCATGGGTGTGGAGATTCACGATGAATCTTTGGAGTATTACGATGGCTATGCATTTCCGTTGGTTGAAGGATCTGTCATCAAAGGTGGAAACCTGGATTTTGTAAAAGCACTGGCAGTTCATCCTCTTGCAAGAGAAGCTTTGGAACTTATCAGAGAAGCATTTCCAGAGTATCGATTTGTAGCACCTGCAGAAATCAAAGAGAGTTTTTATCCGGAGCATATGACCACAGAGGAACTTGCTGGAGCACTTATGGATCTTGCAAAAGAATTTGATGCTTATGAATTTATGGATCAGGTAGAAAATCCGGAAGATGCGTTGACGGAGATTAAGTATAACCTGTTGGCTGGAAATGGCATGCTGGAGTACGCGGCGTTTCTAAAGGATGTGAAAGAAGAAAGCAGAGAGCTGGCACCAAAAGCAGAAGCCTTACTTGGAAAACTGAAAGAATATAGTCCGGAGCTTACAGAGGGAATTCAACCGATGGTGAAAATTCAGTTCAGCCAGGATCTGGAATTCAAAGAAGGCAGCATGATCCCTCTGGCAGAAGCAGATGAAAGATTGCGTGCAGCAGATGAAAGACAGGCAGACTTCAATTCCAGTCATCAGGGAGAAGCCAGAGTGCTGATCGTATCATATGAAATCATTTATGCCGAAGAAGATCAGATGAAGAAGGTTGCCGGTACAGCATTTATCGGTGACGGACGCGGCGGGATTCTTGGCAATCTGCAGCAGGAAGTGGAAGAGCATCTGCACAATCAGGCATGGCTGGACTATAAGAAGGGGCAGGGAGCAGATAACTTCCAATCTTATATTGCAGAGCTTCGTGATACCCAGGAACATGCCCTTCCTTATCTGCAGCAGTTCATCAGTCTGGAAGAAAGAGGAAGTACAGCCATTGCAGAAAGAGGAAGTACAGCCATTGCAGAGGAGAGTACAAAGACAGCTCCTTCCGGTAAAGAAAGTAAAGCTGTGACTCAGACGAAAACTGCAAAGGGAAAACTGATGGATGAAGCTCTGAAGAAATCTATCCATGCCAGATTACAGGAGAAGAAAAAGGAGATTGCAAAAAAGCCGGGAAAAGATAGTTTGCAGAGAGGAGTTGAGTTAGCATGATGAGACTTACAGAAGAACAGAAGGCAATCTTGAATTGCTATGAGGGTGGCAGGACGAAGATCCTTCACGAGCTGAGGGTAGGCGCTGAAGAAATCAGAGTTACAGGTGAGGATGCAGAGATGTTGGAAATGCTGGAAGACCTGATAGGGCAGCTTGCAACTTGTACTAATAAGGAATTTTTCCAAATGAAAAGGAAATGTCTGCTTGATTCAGAAGAGGAGTGTGGTATCATCTCAGTAGGGGATATCCTTTTCTGAAATTAAAGAAAGAATTGCCGGAGTATGGATATCGAGTAGGCAAGATATCGATGAAAGCAGAAACGGTAGCTTTTGAGAAAGTGGGAGAATAATGTTAGCAAATGTGATAACGGGTTGTCGTATTCTTTTCAGTGCAATCATATTTTTGGTTCCAGTGTTCTCACCAGTATTTTATGGATGCTATCTGGCAGCTGGATGTACGGATATGATTGACGGAACCATTGCCAGAAAGCTGGGGACCGAAAGTGAATTTGGATCAAAATTTGATACGATAGCAGACATAGTATTTGTAGTAGCGGCAGCTTATAAGATGTTTCCGGTTATGGAAATCCCTAAGGGCATATGGATTTGGATAGGAGTCATTGCTCTTATTAAGATCATCAATATCATTTCCGGATTTGTAGTAGAAAAACAGTTTGTATCCGTTCATACTGTAGCAAATAAGATTACCGGCCTATTGGTGTTTTTATTGCCGCTGACGATGGCAGTAGTGGAATTACGATATAGTGCTTTGGTTGTATGTATGGTTGCAACATTTGCTGCTATACAGGAGGGACACATTATTAGAATCGGAAAGGTGGAGTGAGTCACATGTCAATTATTGGTGGTTCAGATGGACCGACAGCTGTATTTATAGCAGGAAAACTGGGAATGGATTGGCTGAATGTATTTGGTCTGATTCTTGTAATCTTGCTGCTTATTCCAAATATAGTTTACGCAATCAAGTTTAAAGATCAGAAGAATCTTTGCACGAATAAATTTATGAATATTCTGGAGCAGATCGGAAGATACGCTTGTATGTTTCTAATGGTATTCAATATCGGGATTGCTGAATTTGGATTTGAATCCGTGGAAGCGTTTTTGATTTATAGTATCGGAAATGTAGTGCTGCTGTTGTCCTATTGGATTATCTGGATGCTGTATTTTCACAAACAAAGTTTTGGCAAGCAGATTGCTCTTGCGATATTGCCAACCTGTCTGTTTTTACTGAGTGGAATAACGATGCGGTATTGTCTGCTCATATTATTTGGAGTTGTATTTGGTGTGGGACATGTCTATGTAACTTACAAGAATCGGATAGAATAGGTAGCACATCTGCGTCTTGAAAATACATGCACTTTTGGAGATGGAGAAGAGTCAACAGCCAGACCGGGAAATAATCTCTATGTGGTCAATCGTGATTGGACGATCAGTCATGTGGGAGGGGCTGGCCATATGGCGTTTCAATCAGCGAAGCGTATCGGTGGGCAGGAGATGATCCGTGTGGATTATGAGAGATATTTGCTTGGGGAAGAAAATTTCGTGATTAATAAAAATAATGCTTGACCCTGACATAATGTCATACCTTATTATGAACTTACCACGACAGGAAAGAAGGTTTGATATTGATGATGACGGTAAATGAAGTAAGCAAATTATCAGGGGTGAGTATACGATCCCTGCATCATTACGACAAGATTGGTCTTCTGCCGGCCACGGAAGTTACAGCTGCCGGCTACAGGCTTTATGACGATAAGGCCCTGGAGCGATTGCAGATGATCTTGTTATTCAAAGAACTTCAGTTTCCATTAAAAGAGATTACAACGATTCTTGATAATCCGGAGTTTGATCGAAGCAAAGCACTGGAACAACAGATAAAGCTTTTGGAACTTCGGAAAGAGCATCTGGAAAACCTGATCGATCTGGCTCGTGGAATAAAGATGATAGGAGTTCAGAAAATGAGTAAAATGAGTTTTGATGCTTTCGATACACGAAAAATTGATGAATATGCAGCCCAGGCAAAAGCATCCTGGGGAACTACCGCTGCCTATAAAGAGTTTGAGAAGAAGTCGGCTGGAAGAAGCCGCGAAGAAGAACAGGTACTTGGTGTTCAGATGATGGAAATCTTTGCGGAGTTCGGTAAGATCAGAAATAAGAAACCGGAATCAGAAGAAGCGCAGGCCCTGGTAAAGAAACTGCAGAACTATATTACCGAGCATTACTATACCTGTACCGATGAGATTTTGGAAAGTCTGGGACAGATGTATGCAGGCGGTGGAGATATGACATCCAATATAGATAAGTACGCAGGTGAGGGTACTGCAGTTTTTGCTAACGAAGCGATAGAAGCATATATCCTGACAAAATAATTCTTGGAAAATCAGAGTATAGGCACCTTGTGGAGTGAAATA
>PPYE01293418.1_pt1 | contig 30359 bp, 29 predicted proteins | sample 1559881 | NCBI WGS metagenome assembly PPYE01 (sample SAMN08240022, study PRJNA423297) | Human gut metagenome, whole genome shotgun sequencing project. | reverse complement strand
TCCGCTCTTGTATCGCTACTACAAGGGCGGCTATTTCTTTTGGCTCCGCCTTGATCGTAATTTTCATATCTCTCACCCCACTTCCTTTTCGTCGCCTGGCAACTCTAAAATATCCCTGATAGCTGAGACGATTTTTGGCGCATTGCGTTTTCCTGTAAGGATTTTGTACATATAACCGCTATCAATAAAAAGCCCTGTTTTTCCGTTGATTTTATCCATTAACCACGCCTGGTTTTGGCCTATATCTACCAGTTTCTTTTTAACCTCTTTACCGAACACAGTAAGTTGTGTCATTACCCTTAGTCACCTCCTATATAAAGTTGTTGACAAGTACTGAACATTGTACTATTATATAAGTGTCATAAAACATAAAGTACGAAGTTCCGTGCTTGTTGATTTAATATTAGCACTGAATTTCGTACAAGTCAATACAAAAGTTTAAAATTCAGTACTTTTGTGATCGTGTACAATTAAGGAGTGCTAAATGTGGATAATATGTATGATATAATTGCTTCTTTGTGTAAAGAAAAAGGGATTAAACCTGGTAAAATGTGTTCTGATTTGGGAATTAGCAGAGGATCAATGACTGATTTAAAAATGGGAAGAACGAAAACTCTATCAGCTAAAAACACTCAACTAATTTCAAATTATTTTGGAGTTTCAACGGACTACCTTCTTGGAAATGAGCAAAAAAAAGAGCCCACCACTAAAAGCGATGAGCTTGATTTGCAGCTAGAAGGAATAGACTTCGCCTTATTCGGTGAGGTCAAAGAAATGACGGACGAACAAAAACAAGACGTGTTAGACTATATTAAATTTAAGAAGTCGCAACAGAAGAGGGAGTAAGAATGACACTTTTTCGTCTTTGCCAGCTTGCTGAGCAATTCGGAATAGAGATAGATTACTTTACTATGCGTGATACAAAATCTCTGGCTCTGCCTCAAGGGTGGATTGCATTAGATACAGATCATATCGAGAGCACTACAGAAGCAAAAGTGTGCTTAGCTCACGAAATGGGGCATATAGAAACTAATTCATTTTATAATGTACATAGTCCTTTAGATGTGAGACAGAAGCACGAGAACAGAGCGAATAAATGGGCCATTAAGCAGTTGATTACAGAGGAGGAACTTGATGAAGCTGTTGCAAATGGGCATACAGAGATATGGGATTTAGCGGATTACTTTGACGTGACAGAAGAATTTATGAGAAAAGCCGTTTGCTTGTATACTTATGGAAATCTAGCAACGGAATTGTATTTTTAGAGGAGAAGGGATAGAGTTGGTGGAATCAACATCATATACACCACTTTGGGTTACCATTGTCGGATATATAACGACAGTTGTTCCATGTATAGTTAGTATTATTTTGGAAATTCTTAATCGCAAAAAACAAAAAACATTTGAAGAAAGTTTGAAAGAAATAAAGAAGGCACAGGCAAACGCCATAGATAAATATAAATTTTTGAATGAAAAAAATATGATACTAAAAAAATTGAATAATTTTGATTTGCAATTAAAAAAAGATCTCCTAGGATTTTCTCTAGCAAATGATATACTTATTGTAATAGTAAAAATACAAGGTTATGCAAATACAATAAAATTTTGCGTACCAGACCAAGATGAAATTTCATCTTTTTATAATCTAGTACATAATTATTTGAATGTCGATCAAGGCGATAGAGAAAAAATGACATGCAAATTTCGTGAAAAAATACAAATTATTAAAAATATTATAAATAAAGGAGAATATTCATGATTTATGACGTTGTGGAAAAATTTGAAAGGGATTTAATAGAAAGAACTAAATTAGAAAAAATTGATTGGAAAGATTTAAGAGCATTAAAAGAAAATGAATTTCCTGATATACCACTATACATTAAAGAAAATCTACCTCAAAATGAATTTACAAAAGTGGAATTAGGTAACTCGTTTTATTTTAAGCATAAAAATGGAATTATTGCTCTACTTTATATAGATAATGAAAGCGGAAAAGATGGTTCTCATTCAAGGAATTTTATTTTACTAGTGCAAATTAAAGAGCATTCTCCTGTGTTTTCGTATGATAAATTTCAGGAAAACTTTGAAAGCCTATACTTAGCGATATTAAACTATTTTAATAGAGGACTCAATCTGCCTTCTGATTTAACGAATTTTTTGTCGTGGGCTGATGATCAGCAAGATATTCCAAAAGATTAAAAACATCTCTTGGAACACTTACATCGGTTAAATATTCGCTGCAAGATGGGTTTGTACAATGGTAATGGAAAGATGAATCATGGGATAAATCTATGTTCCCACGTTTTAAACATTTAGGGCAAATACCAAAAGGAACTATTTTTAGAAATTCAAAACGATCAATGTTTTCCATTTTTTAACCTCCGTTTTATAAGTTATATTAATATATAGTAGCCGATTAAAAGAAATATATCAAAAACATATGTTCTATAATATATAATTATATCTTATGTACTAAATAAATTCAAGAGTATTTTTCTGAAATAACCAATTTCTCCAAATGGCGAAATTGGTCTGTTTGATGATTTTTAGAGCAACAAGTCGTAAATAAAAAATCCCCCGTCTCAATCCGTCTTGGATAAAGCAGGGGAACTTATTGACAAATAAAAAAGAAGCGGTTACAATAAAAGTGTAAGGTGCTATCGTTGAGACGGTTAGCCCCTCTTTAAAGCGATAGAAGTAACCGCTAAGTTGGGAGCTGGGCGGTTACTTCTTTTTTATTGCCAAAACAAGGCTTATAATGCCGATTAGCACAAGCGAATACTGAAACAGTTCCGCATATGTAACCATAAGCACCACCCTCCTTTCCAGGAGGGGAAAAGAAAGTATAACGTCCCTCCTAAAGAGAAAGGGACTAACCGCCTACCGTTGCGATAACACCTTACGCTGTGAATTATAACATCTGGCTTTTTATTTGTCCAGTAAACCTTGAACTGTTCAAATTTTTAGAAGAGTTCGATACGAAGAAACCATTTTGTTGGCGTTAACAAAATGATGGATTTTAACCCCCTCGAATTTGATGGGGTTAACCGGGATAATAAAAAATCCCCCACCGGTTGCAGCCGATGGGGGATAAAATAGAACAGCTTACCCAAAGTGGATAATTCCGTCCGAACAACGAAATTATACCACTTCCGGGTAGGCTTGGCAAGTCTTACTTTGGAGGTGGTTTTTATTATGGCGGGACGCAAAAGAAAAACGACACATACATCAGGGTTATATAGAAAAAGAATCACTTTAGGACGAGACGAAAATGGAAAAGCTATTGTAAAATCTGTTTATGGACATTCCAAGGAAGAACTTGAAGAAAAAATAGCCCAGCTAAGGATCCAGAAAGGCATGGGATTGGCTGTAACCGATGAAAAAAGCACATGGAAATACTGGGCTGATGTGTGGAAAACTTTAAAGTACCCTTCCATTGGGAAGTCGGCGCAAGGTGTATACAATGGAGCATTAAAGCACCTAGCTGTACTAAATCCTATTAAGATAACTAAGCTGACATCTATTGACTTGGTTCAAATTGTTACTAAAATGGCTGAAGACGGTCTATCCAGAAGAACAATAAATTTAGTCATTCAAACGGCTTCACAAATATGCCGTTTAGCTCGAAAAAATCACGCCATGATGATTAATATCGCTGATGATGTCAACGCGCCTCAAAATGCCCCCAAAACGCAAAGAGAGGCTATATCACCGGACGAAGAAAGACTTTTATGGAATGTTAAACCCATTGATGCAAATAATAAACTGGATAAAAATCGGGCAGAGCGGCTTCCATTAGCGCGAATGTTTGCTTTGATGCAGCTAAATTGTGGCTTGCGGAGGGAAGAGGCGGCGGCACTGCGCTGGAAAAATGTTGATTTGGACAATCTCGTTTTGACGGTGATGGAAGCTTATGATTTTAAAGGAAAACGAGTAAAAGAACCCAAAACGGTTTCCGGTATTCGCCAGGTGCCAATTCCAATCAAATATGCGTCTGAATTAACTGCTTGGAAAGAGCAAAATAAAAATTCAATTACAGGAAGGATATATGTGTTCCCTGGAGCTAAAGGTATCTTAACCGAAGGAGAGTTTATTCATTTGTGGGAATGTCTTTTAGATGCAGTAAATGGGATATCTGTTGCAGCAAAAGTATCGGCGGGGCGGATGCGAAAAGGAGTGAAACCAGATGTGACTAGGCAATATAATTTTACTAGCCATCAGCTTCGGCACACTTATGCTACTAACGCTATCGCCGCAGGAGTAGATGTTAGAACTGTTCAATACTTAATGGGGCACGCAACGCCTGAAATGACTATGCGATACACTCATTTATCCCCTTCCGCATTAGAAAGCGCAAGGGAAAAATTAGGTGCAAAAGTACCGAAACAAAAAGCGGAACAAGCGTTTTAAAATGTCCACTCTATGTCCACTGTTGCACAATTTTCGAGCGGTTTTCAGCCGGTTTAGACGGTTTCGTTTCGGATTTATTAAATACGTATAAAACGGAAAACCCGCATGAACACTGAGTTTTTCAGCAGTCATGCGGGTTCCAATTTGGTCGGAGTGAAGGGATTCGAACCCCCGGCATCCTGCTCCCAAAGCAGGCGCGCTACCAACTGCGCTACACCCCGGTTTTAAAATGCTTACGGCTAAAATAGTTCTTGCACACGGAGAAGCCTTGGCACGTTTGTATCTGAAACAGATGCTTTAGTCAAGCCGCCGCGAAAACTACTTTTTCTAAAAAAGACGGCGAAGGAATGTAAAAAGAACTTCTTACAGCAGGCTGATTAGCCGAAACAGCCTTTTTATTATATGCAATTCCGGCGAAATTGTCAAGAGATAGGCATAAATCCTAGGGATTTCATTGACTTTTTGCCCGGGCTGGATTACTATTATATGGTATCGAAAAATTAAGTTTAGGGGGAACTTCCTTATGATGCCCAACAGTGAAAAAACCATGGAAAAAGTCGTTGGCCTTTGTAAAAATCGCGGCTTTGTTTATTCTGGTTCCGAAATATACGGCGGCCTTTCCAATACCTGGGATTACGGCCCGTTAGGCGTAGAGTTCAAAAATAATGTGAAGAATGCTTGGCACAAAAAGTTTGTCCAGGAGAATCCTTATAACGTGGCTCTGGATTCCGCTATTTTGATGAATCCGCAGGTGTGGGTAGCCTCGGGCCATGTAGGAGGCTTTTCCGACCCGCTGATGGACTGTAAGGACTGTAAAACCCGTCACCGCGCGGATAAGCTGATCGAGGACGCCGGCGGCGACGCCAACGGTATGACCTTTGAGCAGATGAGCGATTACATCAAGGAGCACGGCATTACCTGTCCGGAATGCGGCTCCGCTAACTTTACCGATATCCGTAAATTCAACCTGATGTTCAAGACCTTTCAGGGAGTGACCGAGGATGCGAAAAACGAAATTTTCCTGCGTCCGGAAACTGCCCAGGGCATCTTCGTAAACTTTGCCAATATCCAGCGCACTACCAGAAGAAAGCTTCCTTTCGGCGTCTGCCAGATCGGAAAATCCTTCCGCAATGAGATTACTCCGGGAAACTTCACCTTCCGCACCAGGGAATTCGAACAGATGGAGCTGGAGTTTTTCTGTAAGCCGGATACGGACTTGGAATGGTTCTACTATTGGAAGGATTACTGCAAAAACTGGCTGCTGTCCTTGGGAATCAAGGAAGAAAACATGCGGCTGAGAGACCATGAGAAGGAAGAACTATCCTTCTATTCAAAAGCTACTACGGATATTGAGTATCTGTTCCCCTTCGGATGGGGTGAGCTTTGGGGGATCGCCGACCGGACTAATTACGATTTGAAGCAGCATCAGGATCATTCCGGAAAGAGCCTGGAGTATTTTGATCCTTCTGATAATACCCGTTATATCCCCTATGTGGTAGAACCCTCACTGGGCGCTGACCGTGTAGCGCTGGCGTTTTTGTGCGAGGCCTATGATGAGGAAGAGGTTGGAGAGAAGGATACCCGTGTGGTTATGCATCTTCATCCGGCGCTGGCGCCGTATAAATGCGCGGTGCTGCCCTTATCTAAGAAGCTGAGCGAAAACGCTGAAAAGGTCTATCATATGCTGCAGAAGCGGTTTATGGTGGAATACGACGATGCAGGCTCTATCGGCAAACGGTACCGCCGCCAGGATGAAATTGGTACGCCCTTCTGCCTGACCTATGACTTCGATTCTGAAACTGACGGCTGTGTTACTGTCCGGGATCGGGATACTATGGCGCAGGAGCGCGTTGCCATCGATAAGCTGGCAGAATACATTGAGGCCAAGCTGGAATTTTAAAGCCTGCTTCTGCCCCTTTATGATGGAAAAAGCCTATCCGTACAACGGATAGGCTTTTTATAGCTGCTGGAGCATCAAGGCTTGTCCGGACGGTAGACGGACTAAGGCGTTACTGTATCCGCGGACTCCATAACGAGCATGATGAGATCCCTTAATCTGAAAGCGCCATTTCCAGGTATACCATATCAATCAGCCGCTTCCCGCCTTCAAAAATCGGATGGTCGTAGTGATCCAAAAAGAAATTGGGCACCCGGTGAGAAATCTGAAAACCGCATTTTTCATAGAAGGGGATTGTCAGCGGGCTGTCGCCTGTGCCAACCAAAAGCCTGTCGCAGCGCCCTCGGTAATGGCGGCAGATAAACTCCACCATCCTTTTCCCATAGCCCTGGTTTTGCGCCTCGGGGACTGTGGCTAAGTTTTTAATCTCAAACACCCGGTTTTCCTCCTGGGTGACTACGCACACGGTTTTAAGCTCCGGGTCCATGAGGGCGAACAGCTCCCCACGGTCCAAATACCGGTTGATCATGGCTTCCTGCTCATCCGCCAACAGCAGAAGCGGTAAATAATTTCTTTTATGGTTTTGGATATTTAGAATCTCCATCAGCGCACCTATGACAAATTAAAAACTAATTAATACTAATAGTAATATATATCATATTTAAAACAAAATTTTCTAGAGTTTTCTCAGGAACCCGAGCCAAAATATAAGCAAGCCCGGCGAATAAAAAACGAAAGAAACTGGGAACCGCCGGTATGGTACGGGGAAGCAAGCTAAAACAGCCTGGAGGCAGGCCGGGCATTTGGCGCGTTGGGCCAGGCTGCCGGGCAATTATTTTTTAAGCGCGGGGGTCCGCGCCAGCGGTTGGGGAACCGGAGGCGCTAAAAACCAGCGTGATGAAAAGCTGGCCCTGCGTGGAGCTGGAGCTATGATAAAGCTTGATAAAAAGAAAGCTGCTGTGGTGTTTAGAATGTATTTTCATGAAGATTTGTAATAAATATTAATATTATTACAAATAGGATAATAGGATAGCAAAAACGCCGAAAGCCTCCTTTCCGCGCGTTAGGGCTCCATATTGCCGGAGGCATACATGATCACGGATAACGCGGCCAACGGGGCGGTTTCCGTTCGGAGAATCCGTTTTCCCAAAGTGACGGGCACGCCGCCCGCCTTCCGCGCGGCCTCAGCCTCAGGCAGCGAAAAGCCTCCTTCAGGACCGATCAATACGGAAACGGTTTTAGTTTTCTGAGTGATAAGCCGGGAAACACTCTCTCCGCCGCCCTCATAGCAAAATAAAAATACCTCGGCCTGAGCTGCCTGAATCAGTGCTTGGTGAAAATCCGCGGGAGGGCAGACCTGGGGGAGAATCCCCCGTCCGCACTGCTTGGCAGCTTCCACCGCGATTTTTTGCCAGCGATCCGTCTTTTTCTGGGAGGCTTTTCCATCCGGACGGGAAACGCACCGTTCCATCCGCACCGGAACGATCTGCGAAACGCCAAGCTCCACGGCTTTCTGGACGATCCAGTCCATTTTTTCTCCCTTGGGCAGCCCTTGGTATAAAATTACGGACAGGGACGGCTCATTTTCGCACTGGTGTTTGTCTATAATAGTAAGAGCGGCTTCCTCGGGAGAAAGCCGCTGAACAACGCATTGGTAATCAAATCCCTGGGTGTCGCATAGGGTTACAGTGTCGCCCGGCTTCATCCGCAGGGACCTGCACATGTGGGCGGCGTCGGGTCCGGTCAGTATCACCTGTCCGCCCGAGACCGATTCAACAAAAAATCTAGGCATTGACCTTGCAGCGCTCCATTTCTCTTACCCGGCGCTTCCGCAAAGTCAGCAGCCGGATCCGGTTATACCGCTGGATCGCCACAAAGGGCAGGTTGCCCAGCAGAATCAAAAAGCCGAAAATCAGCCCCAGCGGGAAGGGATTGAAAATCACCACGGGCACCGCGCAGAACGCGCACAGGGAATGATCCCATTCTCCCCGGCAGGTTTCCAGAAGGAAAGCGTCTAAATAATGGATGGAAAGATCCTCGGTATCCAGATGATCCTTAGAAAAGCCCTGTTTTCCCACATGGGTGGGAACGAGATCCTTCCAAAGCTTAATTTTCAAATACTTCACATACCACTTGCCGTTCTTTTCCCATTTGAACATCTGATAGCGCTTCCGACGGAAGTCGAACCAAGAGGGGCTTCCATAAACGCAGAGCACAAAAGCAACCACATGCCAAGCCCCCACGAAAGCGATGTTGTATAAAAGGATTTCCCAAAAATTCTTCATATCCGTCTCACCTAATTCCCATTGTAAAATGACAATTTTCTTACAAAATCCTTACAGCTATTGTACCTCAACTTTCATTGAAAAACAAGCCCTGTTGTGGTATTGTTAAACTAAACCTATGCGAAAACACATGGAAAATAGTACACAGAAAGAGATGACACATTCATGCGGGCAGAAATTTTATGCGTCGGAACGGAGCTTTTACTGGGGGACATTGTAAACACCAACGCTGCTTACATCGCCAAAGAGCTGGCCGCCATCGGCGTTAACGTATATCACCAGGCCGTAGTGGGGGACAACGCCCAAAGGCTTAGAGAGCAGCTGGAGCGGTCCTTCTCCCAGTGCGATTTGGTGGTGCTCACCGGAGGGCTGGGCCCTACCTACGACGATCTGACCAAGGAAACGGTGGCCGAGCTGTTCGGCCGGGAAATGGAGTTTAACCAGGAAGCCTACGACGGTATTCTCCGGCGTTTTCTCCACTCGGACCGGCAAATGACAGAAAATAACCGGAAGCAGGCTTACCTGCCGGTGGGGGCGGTTCCCCTGCAAAACCAAAACGGCACCGCGCCGGGGCTGATTTTGGAGGATGAAAGGGAGCACAGAACCGCGGTGCTTCTGCCCGGTCCGCCCAGAGAGATGGAGCCGATGTTTTCCAATCAGGTGGTGCCATATCTGAAAGAGAAAACCCATTCGACTCTGGTTTCCCACAGCATCCACATTTTCGGCCTGGGAGAATCCTATGTGGAATCCTGTCTTCACGATTTTATGGAGGAAAGCCGGAACCCCACCCTGGCGCCCTACGCCAAGGAGGGCGAGGTGCTGCTGCGGGTGACCGCCTCGGCCGGAAGCCGGGAAGAGGCCGACCGAATGATGGAGCCGGTGATCGAAAGGGTCAAGGAGCTCTTCGGCGACAACGTTTACGGCGTGGATATCGGGAGCCTCCAGGCGGCGCTGGTAGCGGAGCTTCAGAAAAAAGGGCTGAAGGCGGCCACGGCGGAAAGCTGTACCGGCGGACTGGTGTCCAAGCGGATTACCGAGGTGGCGGGCGCTTCCCAGGTGTTCGACTGCGGGATCTGCTCTTACGCCAACCAAATTAAGGAGCGGGTGCTGGGGGTCTCCCATGAAACCCTGGAAGCCCTGGGAGCGGTGTCCAGGGAAACCGCGGCTCAGATGGCGGCGGGCGTGAGAAAGCTGGCTCAGGCGGATATCGGCGTTTCCACCACCGGCATCGCCGGGCCGGACGGTGGAACGGACGAAAAGCCGGTAGGCCTGGTGTACGTGGGGGTGGACAGCGAAAATTATTCCACCGTCCTGGAGTGCAGGCTCTCCCGGGGCTACCGGGATGAGCGGGAGCTGATCCGCTATCTGGCGTCCAGCCATGCCTTGCGGCTGGCCCTTACCGCGGCGAGAAAGGCCTGAGAGCTGCCGGCCGCAAAAGGCGAAACAGTTTTTTTGACAGGCTTTTGGGAAAGCGCCAAAAGCCCGCACCTGCCGGATTGGCCAAGGCGGAAGCGGGGCTTTCCTTAAAAGGCCGTAAACGGCGGGCCGGGAAAAGCCCTCACGGCCCTGATAAAACGAAAGTAAAGGAGTGAATACGTTTGGCGCGAGATGCCGGCGTTTTAATGCATATTACCTCCCTGCCTTCTCCCTGCGGAATCGGCACTCTGGGAAGGGAAGCCTACCGGTTCGCGGATTTTTTGAAGGCGGCGGGGCAGAGATACTGGCAGATTCTCCCGGTGGGGCCTACCAGCTACGGAGATTCTCCCTATCAATCCTTTTCCACCTACGCGGGAAATCCCTACTTGATTGATTTAGACCTGCTTCAGGAGGAGGGCCTGCTGGAAAAGGAGGAATACGAAGCCCTGGACTGGGGCGGAGACCCTCTGCGGGTGGACTATGAGGCGCTTTACCGCAGCCGCTTTCAGGTGCTGCGGCTGGCCTATGAGCGGGGCGCATCCCGGGACCGGGAGGAATTTGAGCGGTTCCGGCGGGATAACGAGAGCTGGCTGGGAAATTACGCCCTGTTTATGGCGGTCAAGGAGCATTTCGGCATGATCTCCTGGCTGGAGTGGCCTGACGAGGGGATCAGGCTCCGGCGGAAAAGAAGCCTGGTCCAGTATGAAAAGAGGCTGAAAGCCCAGGTGGAGTTCTGGGAGTATGTCCAGTTCCTGTTTTTCAGGCAGTGGCGGCAGCTGAAGGCCTATGTGAATTCCCTGGGGATTCTGATTTTTGGGGATATGCCGATTTATGTGGCCATGGACAGCGCCGATACCTGGTCCAACCCGGAGATCTTCTGGCTGGACAGGAGCCGCAGGCCGGTATGTGTGGCGGGCTGTCCGCCGGATTACTTTTCGGAAACCGGGCAGCTTTGGGGGAACCCCCTGTATGATTGGGAATTTTTGAAAAAGACCAAATACAACTGGTGGATGAACCGGATCGATTTGACCCGCCGGCTGTTCGACGTGACCCGGATCGACCACTTCCGCGCCTTCGACACGTATTACGCCATCCCTTACGGGGAGGAGACCGCTGTCAACGGCCAGTGGATGGAGGGGCCGGGCATCGACTTTTTCAAAACGCTGCGCCGGTCGCTGGGAAACGTGCCGATCATCGCCGAGGATCTGGGGCTTTTGTTCCCGTCGGTGCAGAAGCTTTTGAAAAAAACCGGGTATCCTGGTATGAAGGTGCTCCAATTCGCCTTTGACTCCAACGAGGAAAACGATTATCTTCCTCATCATTTCGACAACCATTGCGTGGTGTATACCGGCACCCACGACAACAACACGGTAAACGGCTGGCTGGAGCAGGCCAGCCGCAAGGACCGGAAATTTGCCGTGGATTACTGCCGCCTGACCAAACGGGAGGGATATCACTGGGGCATGATCCGCACCGGCCTGAGCAGCGTCAGCGACCTGGCCATCGCCCAGATGCAGGATGTACTGGGGCTTGGCGCCGAGAGCCGCATGAATCTGCCCTCTACCCTGGGCGGAAACTGGCAGTGGCGGATGGCGCCGGACGCCCTGACGCCGGAGCTTGCCGGAAAGCTGCGTTACTACACGGCGCTGTACGGCCGCCTGCCGAAAAAAACAGCGGGAGAATAAGGAAGGACGCTTGGCGCCGCCTGCTGTTGGACGGGTGTTCCCCGGCGGACAGGAGGCGCCGTGGAATACAGCCAGGGGTTTCATTTGACTTTTCTTGAGGCTTTTCCAACCCGAAAAGGGTGCGGGAAAGCCTTTTTTGCTTTTCAGAGGCACCCGGCTCATGCCGGGCGGCATAGCGCCCAGCGCGGCAGGGCTTAAGCCGGGCCTGCTTCCGCTTTTGAGCCTTGCGAAAAAGAGCTGTCATGAATTTGTTTTTTGGACAATATAAAAATAAATGAAAAAGTAGATAAAAAAGCTATTGACAAATGGGAAAATAAAATGTATCATTGTACTATGATATTAATACAATGATACAAAGGAGATGTTACCATGTCATGGCAGCTGACAGCGGACAGACCCATTTACTTGCAGCTGATTGAAGAAATTGAGCTGCGGATTGTGTCTGGGATGTACACCGTGGGCGAAAAGCTTCCCGGGGTGCGGGATCTGGCAGCGCAAGCGTCGGTCAACCCAAACACGATGCAGAAGGCTTTAACGGAGCTGGAGCGGCAGGGGCTGGTATATTCCCAGCGGACCGCCGGCAGGTTTATAACGGAGGACAGCAAGATGATTCAAAATTTAAAAAACCAGTTGGCTACGGATCAGATTTTGGATTTTTTTAAAAAGATGAACCAGCTGGGCTTTACGAAGGAAGAAACGATAAAGCTGATGCAGCAGCTTGGGAGCAAGGAGGATGCCAAATGAACCCGATCTTAATTTGCAATAATTTGGTAAAGCGGTATTCTTACCAGCAGGCCCTCGGCGGGGTGAACTTAACGCTGGAAAGAGGCCGGATCATCGGTTTGCTGGGGCCGAACGGCTCGGGAAAAACCACGCTGATTAAGCTGGCCAGCGGTCTGCTGGTGCCTACCGGCGGCGAGATTCTAGTAGGCGGCATGGCGCCGGGAGTGGAAACGAAAAAAATAGTCTCCTATTTGCCGGAGCGCACCTATTTAAACACCTGGATGCGGGTTTCCGATCTGCTGAACTTTTTCGAGGATTTTTACAAGGATTTTGACAAGGTTAAGGCCTATGAGATGCTTCAGCGGCTGAATATCAACCCGGCGGACCGGCTGAAGAATATGTCCAAGGGCACCAAGGAAAAGGTGCAGCTGATTCTGGTGATGAGCCGGCAGGCCCAGCTTTACCTGCTGGATGAGCCTATCGGCGGCGTAGACCCGGCGGCGAGAGATTATATTTTGGATACCATCATCAGCAATTATACGGAAAACGCCACGGTGGTGATCTCCACTCATCTGATCGCCGACATTGAGAAGGTGCTGGATGAGGTGGTATTTATCAGCGCGGGACAGATCGCGCTTCAGTCCAGTGTGGACGATATTCGAGAGGGTCAGGGTAAATCTGTGGACACCCTGTTCAGGGAGGTATTCAGATGCTAGGAAAATTGATGAAATACGAGTTTAAGGCTACCAGCCGGATGCTTCTGCCCATCAACGGGGCGATGCTGCTGTTCGCGCTGATCAACCGGCTGTTTATGGAGCTGAACTTCTTCCAAACCGGCAATATGGCGATTTCTGCCCTTGCCACCGTCATGGCGGTCATGTACGTCATGGTGATCATCGCCGCCTTTGTCATTACGCTGATCGTCATTATTCAGCGGTTTTATAAGAATCTGCTGACTGACGAGGGCTATCTGATGTTTACCCTTCCGGTCAAGGCTCACAGCCATATCACCTCCAAGGGGATCGTCGCCTTTGTGTGGTACCTGGCCAGCTTTGTGGTCTGCGCCCTGTCTATCTTCATTCTGGTCGTGGATCAAAATGTGATAGACGGCCTCTCCCAGTTCTTTACTGTGGAGCTGCCCCGGTATTTCCAGCTCGCGGGAGGCGACGGAATCGCCATTCTCTTCGAGGTGCTCGCGCTGTTCCTGCTGTCCTTTGTGTCAGGCATCCTGATGATCTACTGCTCGATCGCCTTGGGCTCTCTGTTCCATAACCACAAAATCCTGGGAGCCTTCGGCATGTATCTGGCGATCAACTTTGTCATGCAGATCATCGGTACGGTCGGAATCCTGGTGGTGTTTGCCTCTTCCAATGACGCTGCGCTGTGGAGCACGATGGATTCCATCCGTCTGGTATCTACTGTGGTGCTGCCGCTGTGCATCGCCTACTACGCGGTTTTCTCCGTGGTTTTCTACTGGGTTACCAACTTTATCTTCAAGAAAAAGCTGAACCTGGAATAAAAATGCTTACACCTAAATTCCCATATCAAAAGGAAGAACGCCTCTCATTCTTGAGAGGCGTTCTTTCCATAAAGCGGGGAAAATGGCGGTACAGGATTGAGAACCGGGATTAGAGAACGCGGGAAAGGGAAAGAAGGGGAAAGAGCAGCTGCAAAGGCAAAAAGGGAGAAAAGAAAAACGGGGTTAAAAAAGAAAAAAGTTGAAGAATAAAGAAACTTTATACATTTATAACGAGGCTTTAAGAAAAGCGGAATATCTTTATAGTGCTTAGAAAAAAGAAAGATATTTAGGCAGATTGCTTATATTTTCCAAATAGAGTTGTACCTTTTGTTAGTTTTTACATAGGTTGTTGAATTTCATCCCATGATTTGCTATAATTTCAATCAGGTATTATTATCAATTTTATAGGAGGTTATTGAAATGGATCTGTCCATCCTTGCTCCTGTCGGCGCGGTAGTGGCTCTGCTGTTCGCGTTTTTCCTTTCCCGCAGGGTTATGAAGGCTGACGAGGGCACCGACCTGATGAAGAAAATCGCCGGCGCTGTCCGGAAAGGCGCCAACGCTTATCTGAAGCGCCAGTATACCGGCGTGGCTATTTTCTTCGCGGTTATGTTCGTTATCCTGCTGATCCTGGCCATTGCCGGGTTCCTGACCCCCTTTGTGCCGGTTGCGTTCCTGACCGGAGGCTTCTTCTCCGCCTTGTCCGGCTTTATCGGCATGAAGATCGCGACCTACGCCAACGGCCGCACCGCCAACAGTGCCAGCAAAAGCCTGAACGCGGGCCTGAGAATCGCTTTCTCCGCCGGCGGCGTAATGGGCTTTGTGGTGGTAGGCCTGGGCCTGCTGGATATCTCTATCTGGTATTTCTTCCTGAAGTTCTGGTACAGCACTGTCGACGTGATGCAGAACGAGGCCGCCCAGGTGCAGGCGATTACTTCCGCCATGCTTACCTTTGGTATGGGCGCTTCCTCTATGGCTCTGTTTGCCCGTGTGGGCGGCGGCATCTTTACTAAGGCCGCCGACGTAGGCGCCGACCTGGTTGGTAAGGTCGAGGCCGGCATCCCCGAGGACGACCCCCGCAACCCCGCCGTTATCGCCGATAACGTAGGCGACAACGTAGGCGACGTTGCCGGCATGGGCGCCGACCTGTACGAATCCTATGTGGGCTCCATTATTTCCACCGCCGCTCTGGCCGTGGCCGCCGGCTTAGGCTTTAAGGGCGTGGTGATCCCCATGTCCATGGCCGCTATTGGCATTCTGGCTTCCATCATCGGCACCTTCTTTGTACGCACCAAGGAAAACGCCTCTCAGAAAAACCTTCTGGGATCTCTGCGGCTTGGAACCTGGATTTCCGCCGCTTTGATCGCTGTGGCCGCTTTCCCGCTGATTTACTTCGGTCTGGGCGCGGAAAAGATCGGCTTCTATTTCGCCATTCTTTCCGGCCTGCTGGCTGGTATTCTCATCGGTGTGGTCACCGAATATTACACCTCCGATTCCTATAAGCCTACCAAGAAGCTGGCGGGCACCTCCAGCACCGGTCCCGCTACCGTCATCATCGGCGGCCTGTCCCTGGGAATGCTTTCCACCGTGCTTCCTGTGGTCATCGTCGGCGCTTCCGTTCTGGCCAGCTATTTCCTGTCCGGCGGCAGCGACTCCTACAATAACGGCCTCTACGGCGTCGGCCTGTCCGCCGTCGGTATGCTGGCTACCCTGGGCATTACCCTGGCCACCGACGCTTACGGCCCGGTCGCCGATAACGCCGGCGGTATCGCGGAGATGGCCCACATGGGCGAGGAGGTCCGCAAGCGCACCGACGCTTTGGATTCCCTGGGCAACACCACTGCCGCTACCGGCAAGGGCTTTGCCATCGGCTCCGCCGCTCTCACCGCCCTGGCCTTGATCGCTTCCTATATCGCGGAAATCCAGGTGCTGAAGCCTGATTTCAACTTTAACCTGACCATTACCAATCCCCCCGTACTCATCGGCCTGTTCATCGGCGGCGTGCTGCCGTTCCTGTTCGCCGCCCTCACCATGGACGCGGTCGGCCGCTGCGCCCAGAAGATCGTGGTGGAGGTTCGCCGCCAGTTCCGTGAGATCAAGGGACTGATGACCGGGGAAGCGGATCCTGATTACGCTTCCTGCGTGGATATCTGCACCCGTTCCGCCCAGAGGGAAATGATCGCTCCCGCTATCGTGGCGGTAGCCGCCCCCATCATCGTGGGCCTGATCCTGGGCGTAAACGGCGTTGCCGGTATGCTGGCCGGCGCCACAGTCTCCGGATTTATTCTCGCCGTTATGATGGCAAACTCCGGCGGCGCCTGGGATAACGCTAAGAAGTACATTGAAAGCGGCGAGTATGGCGGAAAAGGCTCCGATAACCATAAGGCCGCCGTTGTGGGCGATACCGTGGGCGATCCCTTCAAGGATACCTCCGGCCCGTCTATCAACATCCTGATCAAGCTGCTGAGCATGGTTTCCATCGTGTTCGCCAGCGTGGTGCTTTCCTTCAGCCTGATTAAATAAAGAAGCTGAAAGAGCGTCTCTTGTTTCTTACCCGCGCGGCTGTTCCGTGTTCCACGGTTTTGGATGCCTGCGGGAGACGGGCGCGGCAGGCTGGAGCACCTCCTGCAGGTTACATTTAAGCATAAGAAAGGCCCGGGAAAGGTATCTTTTCCCGGGCCTTTTCCGTTAGGCGGACGGCGCCGCTCTAGGGCGCTCTCAGCCTTGCTGAAGTGATATCTGAAAAAAGGAAAATCAAAGACGCGCCTGTCTTTACGGCAGGCGCGTCTTTAGCAAGAGTAACAGTGCGGTTAAAGTTCTATGGAGGGGTTGGCCCCTGTATGGATACCATCCCGACAGCCTGCCGGCTGAGAAGCCTTCCGCCTCGCGGCCGAGGGGCTGTCAATCTGACGGGTACTGCTGCGAATGGCGGCGGCACTCCGGCGGGCCAGCTTACTTTGGCTTCCGCTTTCTCCGGTACATGTCCCACAGAAGCTTGCCGAGGAACAGCAGGGAAAGCAGGTAGCCCACCCCGGCGGGCCAGGGAATTCCGCCCCACTTAGGCTCCAGCTCAATGGAGCACAGCAGGCTGGAGCCAACCGTCAGCCCTGCGGTGATTATGCACAGCGCCAGCTTGTTCACCATACGGTCTATTTTTTGCAGCGGCTCCTCAGAGCCGACGATTTCTAGATTCAGCTTAGTTTGGCCCTTAGCGGCCATCCGCAGCACGTCGGAAAACTGAGCCGGCACGGTGACGCCCTTGTTTAGAAACCCCTGCAGGGCTTTCCACAGGGAAACACCGGCTTGTCTCACGTCGAATTGGTCCTTTATGCCGCCGGCTAGGTGGTTCACGATAATTTGAATGACGCTGACTTGGGGACAGCAGGCGGTTATGACCCCTTCGATGGTCATAACGCCCCGGCCCAGCATGCTCAGGCCGGCGGGCAGAGAAATACCGTTGGTTTTCGCCAGATCCATCAGCTCCTCCAGCAGCTGCCCCATGTTCAGGCTGCCGAGGTCCAGATCCCCGTAGCGGGTAACGAAATCATCTAAATCGGTATACAGCCTGGTATGGTTGACCTTGCCCTTGACCACGCCCAGGGTTAAAATTACGTTTTTCAGCTCGTAAACATCCCGGTTCGCCAGCGCCGCGATGGCCTGGCGGAACAGGCTCTTATCCCGGGCGGTGAGCCGCCCCATCATGCCGAAGTCCAGCCAGACGATCTTACCATCCCGAATCCAGATGTTTCCCGGATGGGGATCGGCATGAAAAAAGGCGTCGTCGAAAATCTGCTTGCAGTAATTGTCCGCCAGCTTTTCCCCGATTTCCGTCATGTCGTAGCCCATTGCCTCCAGAGTCTGGATTTGGTCAATAGGGATGCCTTCGATGTATTCCATGACCAGGATTTTCCCGGTGGAAAGCTTCTTTTCCAGCTTGGGCGCGGCGATATATGCGATTTCATGGTTCAGGTCTTCAAATTCCAGCAGGTTTCCAGCTTCCTTTAGGAAATTCATCTCCTCCTGGGCGACTGCCCACATTTCTGTCAGAACCATGTCGAGATCCACAGGCTGATCGCCGCCGCTCAAAAGCTTTAAAAGGCCCGCGGCCTTCCGCAAAAGCAGAATGTCGTTGGCCATGACCTGCTGGATGCCCGGACGCTGAACCTTGAGCACCACCTGTCTGCCGTCGGGCAGAGAGGCCTTGTGCACCTGGGCGATAGACGCGGAACCAAGAGGCTCTTTCTCTATATGAGCAAAAACCTCTTGGATTGGAAGCTTATATTCTTCCTCGATTACCCCTTTGATCTCTGAAAAGGGCAGAGGCTTCACATCCGCCCGCAGCTTGGAAAGCTCCTGGCAGTATTCCTTGGGAAGCATATCCGGATGCATGGACATGATCTGGCCAAGCTTAATAAAGGTAGGCCCCATATCCTCCAGGACCGCCCGCAGCTTTTCCGGGGTCAGGCCTCGGACCAGATCGTGCCTGCGGAGAATGCCCAGCAGCTCCCGGAAACGGCTGCCCATGGCGGTATTGTCTGAACCCCCTGCCTCTTTGACAGAGACAGGGGGCGTTTTCCGGTTCTCATGATTTTGGTTTGACGTCTGGGTCATCCTTTTTCTCCATTTCGGCAAGCTTGCTCCGCAGAAGCTCCAGCTCCTCCGGGCTCATCTGCTCCAATTGCTCCAAAAGGCTTTTCCGAACCAGGGGAGCGTCGGAATCCACAGCGATTTCCACATGCCTTTTCACCGTGTCCTCCGCTTGGCTCACCGTTTTCTTCACATCCCGTTTTAGTTCCTCGTTGATGATCCTGCCTTGTTCCACGGTAAGCTCGCCCTTCCGGACGAAAGCGTCCACGATTTCCTTGGACTTCTCCGCCGTCGTGGCCATGGCGCCGATACCGGCTAAAAAGAAGCGTCTCAGTTCCTCGCTGCAGCTCATAGGGTTTCCTCCCCTCAGTTCTGATCCTCCGCGTCCTCGTCGTCAAAGGTGATGCCGCTGCACGCGGCGCAGTCGCCGTCCTCGCAGCCGTCGCAGTCGCTGAAATCGTATTCATCCATCACGGGTGTGGAGCTGAAAACGATTTTGCGGTGATTCGTGATCTTGACCAGAAAATAGGCCAGGCCGGCTAAAGCGCCGATCACCAGCAATGCGATTCCGAATTTACCCTTTTTATTTCCATCCATTTTGAAAGAACCTCCTTTAATAATACGTTCCGTCTAGGGTTATTATAACACGCGGAAAGGGAAAAAGTCACTAGTCTAGTGTGAATTTACTATTAACAATCGGGCCGGTCCAAAAGATACCGGTAAATCGCGTGGGCTACGCCGTCTTCGTCGTTGCTTTTGGTCACGGCGTCTGCGGCCTGAAGCACCTCCGGAATCGAATTGGCCATCGCAACCCCGAATCCGGCGTATTTTATCATAGGAATATCATTGTAGCTGTCCCCGAAGGCGGCCAGGCTGTCCCGGGTTAATCCAAGATGCTTGAGCAGGACTTCCAGGGTGGCGGCCTTGTCTATGCCCTTTGCCACAAATTCCAGATAAAAATCCTCCGACCGGAAAACATCCACCCGGCTGCCAATGGCCTCCCGGGCCTGCTTCTCCAGCGCCAGGATCTGCTCCGGCGCGCCGCAGGCCATCAGCTTCACCACTGGAAAGGTGACGTAAGCCGCCAGGTCGGGAACCTCCTTATATTCCATCCGGCACACCGACGCCTCCCGGTCGAACCACAGCCGGTCCACATGCTCTAACAGCACGTATTGATCCTGATAGCTGATTGCTTCCATGCCGGCGTCCCGAATCATACGGATAATGACGGGCACCAGGTCCTGAGGGATATCTTTTTCATATATTGCCGCACCGGTTTTGCAGTTTACAATTTTTCCGCCGTTATAGGACAGCAAATAGCCGCCTTTTTGGGCCAGCCGCAGCTCCTGGGCGGGCCACAGGCCCCGGGTGGGCCGGCCGGAGGCCAGAGCCACTACGCCGCCGGCGTCGATATAGGACCATACAGCTTGTTTCGCGGCTTCTGTGATGCCGCCGTGAGAGGTCACCAGGGTTCCATCCAGGTCTAACGCCAATAACCGATATTGCATAACCACACACCTTTTTTGATTACTCCGGGGAAATTCCCGTCTGCCTCATTATATCATATGGACCGGTTCCTGGCTATGCCTAAGCTGAGAAAGCCGGAAGCCGGAGAAAAAAAGATACCGGCCGATTTCTCAAGGCTTTCAGCCGCTTAGGCGGCCGTTTACACGCAACAATCCGCCCGCTCCCTTAGAACAGGGAACGGGCGGATTCACTTGTGAGGCTTGGCGGAAAAGGGGGCGCGCCCAGAGAACCCCAATTTTGCTCAGCGCACCTATGCGGGCGGGCCCGATGAACGGAAACAAAGCCGGTGATAGGAATTTTTTTGAGGGCTATGCCTCAAAGACGGAACGAAAATGAGCGAGGAATCCATCGGGATTGATGGTGTCGGCAACCTGATGCCTGCCGTCCGGAGCCTCGTCGTAAAACACAAAGCCGGCCAGACGGGGACTGGTGGTTTCTACAGTGACATTCACATTGCGGTAGGTAAGAATCTCATCCGGCATGAAGATGGAAGCGGTGGGAACAGGGTCGTGGAAGGAAACGTTGTTGGATTCCCGGAACCACAGCTCCGCCATCGCCTTCACTGGTTCCAGCACCGGATGGCGGTAGGTATCCCGGAACACCTGGGGGTCGAGACGGACCTGCCGGGTGATATCCATGCCTACGCTGCGGTGCAGGGCGACGGGAGCGTCATAAACGATTTTGGTGGCGTAGGGATCCACAATGGAATTCATGTCCGTATAGCCCTGGAGTACGGTTTGGGTCCGGGGGTTGGGGATAAAAGCCAGAAGGTCGGCGTGGGGCCGCTTTTCCTCCTCAAAGGTGCCGAACCGCCCGCACATCAGGCACAGCCGCTTTAACAGATGGGGAATTTCCGGGTCGGTCAGAAACAGCAAGGCGATATTGGTCATAGGGCCTACGGCGATAAGAGTGACCTCTCCGGGATTTTCCCGGATGGTTCTGCGCATAAACTCAATGGCTTCGCCCTGGGGGAACACCGTGTCGTGGTCGAAATCGGACAATATCTGATCCTGCGGTACGTAAGGCTCGATTTGAGGCGTGGCGATGCAGTCAGAACACCCGGGATAAATGGGAAGATTTCTGCCCGCCCTTTTGCATACGGCGCTCACCAGCTTAGCCCGGGCGGTCACATCACCGGATACGGTGGTAACGCCCAGCAGGTCGCATTCAGGCTGGCACAGCAGATAAGCTAACGCGAGGGCGTCGTCAATGTCGGTGCCGATGTCGGTGTCAAAAAGTACTTTTTCCATGAAAATCTCCTTCTTTGTGATGTATTTTACAAAAAGTATATTTAATAAAGCTTATTACAAAAATCAGGCTGGCTCCCCGGCAGATAATCGCGCGCTTTCGTATCAGATATCCCTTTCACACACAAAAGAGTGCTTACCTGGGAGTACCCTTAGAGTAATAGCCTGCTGAGACATGGGGAAGCAATCCTTTTTTTGCCATACAATCCGGCCGTTGTGGACGATACGGCAAAAGCCTGATGTCTCTAAGGTTACGTCTCCCGTGGAGTTAAAGGGGATTTCAATATTCAAGGACAGCTGTCCTCCGCTTTGGGCCCAGCAGGCAGCGACGGGGCCTCTTACTGTTTCCAGCGTCCCAGACGCGGAAGACAGGTTTTGGGGCACGCGGGGACGAATCAGGATGTTTTCAAATCCCGGCGCTGAGGGGTCAGGCTGGATCCCCAATAGGTATTTGTAAAACCAAGCGTCAATGGAGGCGTTCATAGGATGGCTTTGGGAACAGCATTCCGTTACTAAGCCGGTGCTGGCCCTCTCCCATCGTTCCCAGATAGTAGTCCCGCCGTTTTCCAGCATATAGCCCCAGCTTGGGTATGAGGTTTGGGAGGCTAATGCGAAGGCCACATCTATATGGCCGTATAGGGTAAGCACATCCATGACATATTTTGTGCATTGGTTCCCTGTTGTGAGGTGCATCCCTTGCCGGTCTTTGATATCAGTTACTAAATTTGCGAGAACCTGATCCGATTTACCCGAAGGAACCATGCCGAGGAGCAGAGCGCAGACATTGGAGGCCTGGCTTCCGGCCGCATACTGATTTTCATCAGCGTGAAAAAATTTTTGGTTAAAGCGGCTTAAAATTCTGCGCCTCATTGCATGGTAGGAGCTGACGTCTTCCCCTTTTCCCAAAACCCGGGCGATGCTTTCCAACAGCACACAATTTAAATAGTAAGCCCAGGTAGAGATAAAATCTGGAGGCGTAACAGCGGAATACGAGCCGCTGGCGCCGCTTTCCGGGTCGGAGGCGGTGACAGGCCCGGCCCAATCTCCGAAATAGCTGAACCTTACGATATCCTGATCCGAGACCCGCTCCAGATAGGCTTCCCAACGCTTCATACCGTCATAGCATTTGGCGAGGATTTTTTTATCGCCGGTATGAAGATAAACCAGCCACGGGACCACCAGCAGGCTAGAGCTGACGGGATCGGCGGGCCGCCGTCCAAGCCGGAAGAAGGGCGCCACATCCGGCAGTGCCCCCGTTACGGGACCCTGTCCATCCAGAATATCGTCGGTCCATTTCTCGTAAAAGGCGCTCATATCAAAATTATAAACTGCCTCCTCCGCCCGAACCGTCATGTCATTCAGCCAGCCTAGACGTTCATCGCGCTGCGGGCAATCGGTGGGAATGCTGTGAAGGTTGGAAAGCTCAGTCCACAGCACCGCCTGATGGATTCTGTTTAAGATCTCACTGCCACAGGAGAACTGGCCCCGGGGAGCTACATCAGAGCAGACCAGGCAGGCCTTTAGAGCGTCCGGGCCGGGAATTCCTGGATAGCCTCGCAGCCTCACATAGCGAAAACCGTGATAGGTAAACCGAGGCTCAAACTGCTCCACACCCCGGCCCTTCAAAATATATTCGTCCTGGGCCTGGGCGTTCCGTGTGGTTGTAACGTCGATAGAACCATCTGGATAGACATTTTCCGCGAATTTCAGTTCTATTTTTTGGCCGCGTTGCCCTTGTACTTTCAGCCTTGCCCATCCGGCCAAATTCTGACCAAAATCAAACACATATTCATCCGGTCCAGTCTGATAGATCTCTACCGGATCCAGCGTCCTTCGCACGCGGATGGGCTCCATTACCTGGGGACGCAGCCTGCCCTCCGGCGGCTCCGCCCATAGGGGTTCCTCCCAGCCGTCCTTTTTCTCCGGAAGATAGCCAGGCTGGTCCCAGCCTGGTTTTTCCATGCGGGCGTCATAGGCTTCCCCGTGATACACGCTTTCCCGGCGGACCGGTCCCTTGCTGGTGGTAAGCCAGCCTTGGTGCGGGCCGCTGAAAACCGTAATCCTCTCCCCATTTGTCCGAACCATCACCAGCTGCAGCAGGAACTGCCCGCCCATGGAAGCGGTGTCATAGCACAGATTTCCGTTGGAATACCAGCCGCTTCCCATCATAACGCCCACCGCGTTTTCACCGGCGCGCAGAAGCTCAAAAATGTCATAGGCGGAATACAGCACGGTTTTTCGAAAATCTGTCCAGCCTGGCTCTAAGACCCGGCCGCTGACCCTTCTGCCGTTCAGCGTCACCTCAGCGTATCCCACAGCCGCCAGATAAAGCTTGGCAGAAACCAGGTCCCCGGGCGCGGAGAATTCCTTTCGGAATAAAGGCGCTGTATCTCCGGCCATATAGTTGGCGCCGGCCAGCCAAGAGCCTTCCCAGCGTGTGATGCCTATGCTGAAAAAAGCGGGCTGGCTTTGGGCAAGGGCTCCCTGGTCGTCCTCCACCGTTACGGTCCATTGATAATCTCCGCCCTCCAAAAGCTCAGGCCCTTGGTACGGGATCCCGTAACTGGCCCTGGATAAAACAACGCCGGAATCCCATACAGGGCTGTTTTTCCCACTGTTGTGAAATACCTGGATACGGTAGGATTTTTGCAGACGCCCCGGAAGCGTGTGACGGGCCTTCCAGCCAAAGGAAACAGCTTCCGGCTCAATGGCCAAAGGATTCGCTGCGTGGCCGCAGGTGAGCCCATAAACCTGGAAACAATCGTGCATAATCTCATGCTCCTTATTGTTTTAGAATAAGAGCCGCACTGAAGTACAGTCAGTGCGGCTCTCTGCTTGCCGAAAACTTGAAAACGGGGAATTGGCTTAAGAGTCCAGAGAGGACTGCATTTCCGCCGCGGCGTCGTTCACCGCGGTATCCACATCCTTGGCGCCGGAAAGCACGTTGGTCACAGCGGACTTCCAGATGGTCTCCAGCTCAGCGTAGCAGGTAGGATTCTGCATACCCACAGCGCTGTCGGCAACCGTGTAGAAAATTTCCTGGCCATCCCAGTCGAACAGGTAATTGTCGGGAGTGTTCACATCGGTTCTGGCGGGGATGTTGCCGTTGACTTCAGAGCAGTACCGCTTGGAGAAGTCATAGCTGGCGGTCCAGCAGGCCAGGGCGGCGGCAGCGTCATAGTTGTCGGTTTTAGAGGATACCCCCAGGAAGCCCCAGGCGGATACCTTTTTATCCGAATATTTGGCGGGCATATAGGCGGTGGCCACATTGGTCATATCGTTGTTGTAGCAGGTGGCGGAGCCCCAGCGCCCTACAGAGGTCATGGCGATTCTGCCGGAGGCCAGCTCTACCGGGCCGTCCAGATTGAAGGGGTCTCCCGGGCACCAGCCCTTTTCATAGGAATCCAGCCAGAACTGCATTAATTCCTTGGATTCGTCGCTGTCAAAGGTGACTTCCGTGTAATCATCGTTTACATAGCCGGTGCCGAAGGAATAATACCAGCCGTTGGCGGTGAAATAGGTGGTGGGGATACAGTAAGCGAATTTGTCGGTCTTATCCGCGATGGTTTCACAGTAGGAAACAAAGTCATCCCAGTTCCAATTGGGGTCGGGAACCTCTAAGCCGGCTTCCGCCAAAATGTCCTTGTTGAGCCACATGACGCAGGTCTCATAGCAGTTCAATAAGCCGTACAGCCCGTCGTCATACTGGGCAGCGTTTCTCAAGGCCTCCGCTACGTTTTCCTCATAGTCCTCTACGATCTCCGGATGCGCGTCCAGATAGGGGTCCAGCGGCTGAAGCATGTCGTTTTGAATGAAGGCTTCCTGGTTTTCTACCGCCACATAAATGACATCCGGGGCGGTGCCGGAGGCGAACAGGGTCTGTACCTTGGTGGTATAGTCCGCCCAGTCGCTGTTGGCGATGTAGGTAAGCTCCACATTGATCCCGGTCTCATCGGTGAAGTCCTGGAAAATGTCCTTCATGACGTCGTTTCCGTCCGCATCCTTCACGTAGGTGTCGCCGTGGTAGCAGACCGTAACGGTATCGCCGCCGGCGCTGGCGCCTCCCTGAGAGCTTTCCGCGGTGCTGGAACCGTCCCCGCTGGGAGCGGCGGTGGAACTTTCCCCGCCGGAGGAGCCGCAGGCCGCCGCGGACAGCAGCATCGCTGCCGCAAGCAGAACGCTTCCGATTTTTTTCATGGTTTTCATAATCATACTCCTTTCGTGATCTCCATTATAATGATTGCCTTGGGGCGGTGGCCGGCCGCCTGAGGCAAACGTGCGCTTGATTAAGATTTCAGACCCGAGGTGATGACGCCCTGCAGCAGAAATTTCTGACAGGTGATGTAAACAATCGCCGGAGGAATGACGCTGAGCACCACTGCGGCCAGCATGACGGTCTGGTCGATGGTCCAGCTGTCCTTCAGAAACTGCATCCCCAGGGTTAAGGGATAGTTGCCCTCGGAATTCAGGAAGACCAAAGGCACCAGGTAGTTGTTCCAGTTCACCACAAAGCACAGCACCGCCGCTACAATCATGGTGGAGCGGGACATGGGCAGGATAATAGACCAGAAAATTCTCAGGCGGCTGGCGCCGTCTATGTAGGCAGCCTCATCATAGCTTTTAGGAATGGTCATCATAAACTGCCTGAGCAGCAATAGGCCGATGGGATAGTAGATTCCCAGCAGGATCACCGCAGCCTGGGTGTCCATCAGGTTCAAGTCCCGTATCGTGAAAAACAGGGGTACCAATGTGGAGGAGACCGGGATCATCATGCCGGAAAGCAAAATGGGGAACGCGATTTTTTTGAAGGCAAAGTTGATTCTGGCGAAAGCGTAAGCCGCCATCGAGGTTACCACCAGCATAGCCAGGGTGGCGGAGGCGGAAATAAAGAAGCTGTTCCAGGTGAATTTGAGAAAAGGGATCATATCAAAAACCTTCTGATAGTTTTCGATGTTCCACTGCTCGGGCCAGAAAGCCGGAGGCAGGTTGAAGGAATCGATTTCCCGCCTCATACTGGTGCCCAGCATCCACAAAAAGGGCAGAACCCAGATCAGGCAGATCAGCAGGCAGCCCAAAACGATAAGGCCCTGGGAAACCGCCCGTTTGGCGGCGGCTTTTTTTCTTTTCATGCTGGCTGTTCCTTTATTCATAGTCATACACCACCCATTTCTTTTGGCTCCACAGCTGCAGAAGCGTGAGAAGGAACACGATAATGAACAGTATGGCAGCCACCGCCGAGGCATAGCCCATGTCGTAGGCCTGGAACGCCTTGCGGTAGATATACAGCGCCGCGTTGGTAGTGTAATAGCCCGGCCCGCCGTTAGTGACGAAGAAGGGCTCGTCAAAGGCCTGCATGGTGCCGGTAAGGGAAACCATCAGGATAAAGAAGATCGTGGGAGTAATCAAGGGAAGAGTCACCTTCCAGAACATTTGAAGGCTGTTGGCGCCGTCGATTTTAGCGGCCTCATAGTAGGTATCCGGAATGTTTTGCAGCCCCACGAAATAGTACAGAAAGTGCTGGCCGATGAACTTCCAGGCGCTGAAGATGACAATCGCCCACATAGCGGTTTCCGTGCTGATCAGCCAGCGCACGTTTTGGTCCGGCCCTAAAATTCCGACCTGCTGCAGCAGCCAGTTGATCACGCCCCGGTTTTCGTTGAACATATAGTTCCAGGCGATGGCCACCGAAGCGGTGGTTGCCAGTACGGGAAAATAAATGAGAGTGCGGGTAGCGTACTGGACCGCTTTCAGGCGGCAGGAGTGGACCAGAAACGCGATGAGCAGGGAAAGCCCAACGTGCAGCGGGATCAGATACAGGGGAATCCGAAAGGTGGCGCCCCACATGTCTGCCGCGTTAGGGTCCGAGGTAAACAGCTTTTCATAGTTGGAAAGCCCAACCCAGGCGGGATCCTTCATCAGGTTGTAATCGGTAAACCCCAGATAAAAGACGGTTCGGAATACCGGGATGCCGATAAACACCAGGAATACCACCAGAAGCGGCAGCACAAACAGCCAGCCGGAGAGATGGTCTCGCATCCGGTTTTTTGAGGGCCGCCTGCCATGGGCTTTCGTCATTTTGCTTGCTGCGGACGACGAATTCATGTACATACCTCCCAAAGAATATATTGTCAAATTGTTAAATGAAACGCACTATATTGCACAAGGCGCCGCTGGGGAAAACTGGAGAAAAAAGGGAAAAATCCGCGGCATAACCCATGGAGGTTTGATCAAAGCATCCTCTTTTCCACAAAATAAAACCGCGGCCCTGAAAATTATGTATTTATTATAATTGACATCAGATACTGTGCAAAGTGAGCGGTCTGCACGTTTTTAGCACTATACTGCTTGAAGGCCTGCTGCTTATTGCATATTAAGCCGCGAAATAATAAATTAGTTTCAGCGAGCCGGCGCGGAAGGCAAGGCTGGCGAATGAAGCTTCACGGAGGATGCGGCCTATGGGAACTATATTGGATTTTGAGAGGATCGGGATTCTGCTCAACAGCTTTTCCGTGATCAGCGGCTTCTGCGCAGATATGCTGGACCGGAATTACTTTGGGCAGTGCATCCATTTTGGAGGCCTCTATCCTTTCTGCGAGCTGGTTCACAGCACGGCGGAGGGCTACCGAAGGTGCCTTGCCAGCGACCGGGGCGGCTGTACCAGCGCCCGGCTGTGCGGCCAGGACTATTATGTTTACCGCTGCCATATCGGCCTGACAGAGATGTGCTTTCCGGTAGTATACAACGGCGAGCCTTGCGGCTATATCATTTTCGGCTCTATGCTTACCGACGAGGACCCGGAGGATATCCGCCGGGTGGTTTTGGAGCGCTGCGCGGATTTTATGCCTCAAAGGGATAAAGAAAAATGGCGGGCCGCTCTGGAAGCGATCCCAACGGTGAGCGCCGACCGGCGGGAAGCCGGCGCGCGGGTGATGCTTTCCTGCATCGAAACCATCACCGCCAAATACATCCGGATCCAGGACGACCCGATCTGGGAGCGGATTGACGGCTATATCGGCGAGCATATTCACGACAGGATCACCGTGGAGAATATCAGCGCCGAGATCTTTATCAGTCCGTCTACTATCTACCACCGGACTAAGCAAAACACAGGGATGTCCCTGAGCAACTATGTAGCCCGCCGAAAAATGATCAAGGCCAGCGAGTACCTTTATCTTACCGACTATAAAATCAATTACATTTCCACCTTGCTCGGGATCGACGATTATAATTACTTTTCCCGCCTGTTCCGCAGAATTTTCGGCATGTCCCCCACCCAGTACCGCAGCGCAAACATCCACCGGCTGGGCCTGGACCCCAGCCGGTACCGGCCGAGTCCGTCTATTTCCGTTTCCGAGCATCCCAAAAAATTGTAGCAGGAGGTATTTTGAATGAAAAAACTTCGCGCGACCATCGACCCCCTTCAGGAAAAAGGCAAAATCAACAGGGAACTGTACGGCCAGTTTATCGAGCAGGCCGGCAGGATCGTCTACGGCGGCCTGTTTGTGGGAAAGGATTCCCCCATCCCCAACGAAGACGGCGTGCGCCTGGATGTTATCCAGGCTTACCGGGACATCCAGGTGCCGCTGCTCCACTGGCCCGGCGGCGGGGTGGCTGATTCCTACCATTGGATGGACGGCGTCGGCCCTCAGGAGGAAAGAAAGCCCCTGATCAACCGCTGGACCCACCAGGTGGAGGACAACAGCTTCGGCACCCATGAGTTTTTCAATTTATGCGAAGCTCTGGGCTGCGAACCGTATCTGGTATTCAACGTAGGCAGCGCCACCGTGCGGGAGACAGCCTCCTGGCTGGAATACATCACCTTTGACGGCGATACTGAAATGACCAGGCTGCGGAAGAAAAACGGCAGGGAAAAGCCCTGGAGGCTGAAATACATCTGTATGGGAAATGAATGGTGGTTCTATGAGACCGCCCAAGGCTACGCGGAGGATTACCGGAGGTACAGCCAGTTTGCCCGGGAGTATGGGGACAACAAGCTGGTACGGCTGCTGAGGGGGCCCCAGCATTTTTCCTATGAGCATACGGATCAGCTGGCGGGGCTGGTGGAGCCGGGAAGCTTTGACGCGATGACCCTTTATCAGATCATTCCCTCTGTTCCGGAAGGCGGCGGCCAAAGTATGCAGGGCGGGCCGATTGTCAGCGGCGGCAGCGTGGAGTTTACAAAGGAGGAGTATTACGCCGCCTTGCAAAACGCTTTGAAAATCGACGGCAGCATCACCCGGCATCTGGGGATACTGAACCGCCGGACCGGTAATCAAGGCGTGAAGCTGGCAATTGACGAATGGGGCACCTGGTACCGCCAGGAAAAGCCGGAGGAGCTGTGGTCTATGCACATGACCATGCGGGACGCCCTGATTGCCGCCGCCGTGCTGAATATTTATAACCAGCGGTCTAAGGATTTGCTGCTGTGCAGTCTGTGCATGTCCATTAACGCCCTATGCAGTATTTTGGAGACCAAGGGAGATCAGCTGGTGAAAACCCCGGTTTATTACGTGTTCCGGATGTACCAAGGGCATCAGGACGCGGTCTTGGTTCACAGCTTTATGGAGGAGGATACGGTTTCCTTTCAGGGACAGGAGCTTCCTTGCGTATCCTGCTCTGTATCTAAAAAAGGCGAAACTCTGCTGGCGACTCTGGTGAACTGTTCCCTGGAAAGGGACTACGCTCTGGAAATCGAGCTTCCCCATTGGTCCTGCCGCCAGTGCGAAGGGGAAATCCTCACGGGTGAAATCCACAGCCGCAACACCTTCGACGCGCCCTGCGCCGTGCTTCCCCAGGCGTTTACGGATTTTCAGATAGAGGACGGACGCCTGCGCCTGACTCTGCCCAGGGCCAGCGTGGTTTCGCTGACGCTCGCGCCTTAGAGCCGAAGCCTTGGCCTGAGATTCTTTTTTACCCTTGAGGGGCAGCTGAACCACAAGCCGCGGAACCGAACAGCCGCAGCCAATTCGCTCAGGGGGAGAAAGAGAAGATGCCCTTTTTCGTGCCGCCTCTTGTCCGGAAGCTTAGCGTAACCCGATTGCCCTAAGCCTATGCCCGGTTTTTG
>PPYE01758814.1_pt1 | contig 30366 bp, 18 predicted proteins | sample 1559881 | NCBI WGS metagenome assembly PPYE01 (sample SAMN08240022, study PRJNA423297) | Human gut metagenome, whole genome shotgun sequencing project. | reverse complement strand
GATGCAGGATTATATAAACGGGACAAGTATATACTCTTCCGACGGACGCTTATATTATTCCAAAAATGGTGACAATTCATATCAATTTGATGACCACAAATATTTCTTAGTCGACACGATACGCCGCAATTCCCCATCCAATTGGTGGGATGCTATTACCCGTACCGGCTTCAAACAACAATATAACATCTCTGTTTCAGGCGGAAATGAAAAAACCAAATTTATGGTCAGTGCCAGCTACTACGACGAAAAAGGTATCGTAAATACATCCGACTATAAACGTTTCAATACCCGCATCAATATAAACCAAAAATTAGCCTCATGGTTGAACATGACAGCCAATCTGTCATACGCAAACGAAGACCGCAACATAGTGCCAGAAGGTTCAAACAGTGTCCTCAAACGAGCTCTATATCAAAATCCGCTCATATATACATACGACACCCGCGGATACTGGAGCGAAGACCACCCTTTGGCTATGATAGACCGTAACCATAATAAAATAAATCGTGACCGTTTCGACATGAATCTGAACCTTTCCGCTGACATAACGAAATATTTGGTATACCAGTTCAAAGCATCCTACTATCTGGTTCCGGAAACAACCAATAAATTCACGGAAGTAAACAATCTGGAAACAGACTTTGCCATGACCGATTTGACTACTGTCTATAAAATGAAAACAAGCACGAACAAATGGGAAATAAACAACCTCCTGACATTCAACTGGTACAACGATATTCACAACATTACCGTACTGGCCGGTCAGACTGCCGAAGGTTACAAATACGGTTACCAGGAATCTACTCGCAAAGGGACTCCGAGCAACGCCAAAGACCAATGGTATCTGTCAAGCGCATTCACCGGAGATAAAACATACGGGCTCGACCGTGAATGGACTGCAGTAGGTGTTATAGGACGTATCAACTACAATGTGCTCGACCGTTATTTGCTCCAAGCCAATATACGTGCAGACGGGTCCTCCAAGTTCTCGAAAAACAATCGTTGGGGATATTTCCCTTCAGTATCCGTCGGATGGAAATTTTCTTCCGAACCGTTTATGCAAAGAGCCAGTTGGATGGATCTCGGTAAATTGCGTGTAGGTTGGGGTATTCTGGGTAACAACCGTATCGATGAACTCGCCCGCTATACCTACCTTACCAATCAATACAACTATCCATACGGTCAAGGTAATCACATATTGCAACCCGGTATTACTGCCACAACGCTCGGAAATCCGGATATCAAATGGGAAAAAACAGAAACATTCAACGTAGGTCTCGACTTTGCATTCCTGCGCAATAGCATCACTTTCGGTATCGAATACTTCAACAAACATACGACCGACATGTTGCTGGCCGTACCTACCGTTTCCTCAGCCGGACTTGACACCGACCCGATGACCAATGCCGGAGCTGTCCGCAATTACGGTATCGAAACGAGCTTGAGTTATAAAAAACAAATCAACAAATTCGGATTCGAAGTAGGATTCAACCTATCTTGGATTAAGAACAAAGTTACAAGCCTCGGAACCGGTAACGAACCTATCTACGGCTCTTATCTGAGTGAAGGCAGTATTGTCGATTACGTAACAAAAACAGCAGTAGGTATGCCTATCGGAAGTTTTTACGGATATGTAACTGATGGTATATTCAACACATACGAAGAAGTAAAAGCCAGCGCACAATACGAGCCGGGGAAACTCGACCACGAGCAGACGACCCGTCCCGGGGATTTCCGTTTCAAAGACCTCAATGGTGACGGAAAAATTACCGCTGAAGACCGCACATACCTCGGCTCTCCACTACCCGACTTCGTATTCGGTATCCCCTTGCAATTCAGTTATGGCGATTTCGACCTCAACATCTTCTTCCAAGGACAAACCGGAAACAAAATATTCAATGTAATGGACTATTATTTGTATAACGCTGCCGAAGGAAACGTGTATGCCGACATCCGTAGCAAACACTGGTCCGGACAACTCGCCGAGAACCGGGCATTCTTCCCGTTGAACACCGATGCCGAAGTTCCCGACCTCGACAGTAGCGACAGTCCACGTAACTTCCGTTCGTCTGATTTTTTTGTAAAAGACGGCTCTTATTTGCGTCTCAAAGAATTACGTCTCAGTTATAATGTTCCCAAAAAACTCATTTCAAAATGGAAAATCGATAACCTCTCGTTTTCTTTGACAGCTTACAACCTGCTTACCTTTACCGGTTATGATGGATTCGACCCGGAAGTCGGAAAAGTTTCAGGCACGGAAAGTAACAACTTAAGTATGGGTGTTGACCACGGTAACTATCCGCAAGCACGTTCATTCACCCTTGGTTTCAAGATTGGTTTATAATTATAAAATACTATCCAACTATGACTAAATATATTTTCAAGATACAAATACTATGTCTCGCGCTTCTTGTATTATCAGGGTGCAACGATTTTCTTGATAAGGAAGTCTTAGGGAATTCGACCGACAAAAATTTCTACGACACCCGATACAAATTACAAGCTGCCCTCAATGCCACCTATGACATTTTACAAAGCGACGAATTCACCGATAGCGACTGGCGATTCGGCGAAGCCACTGCTGACGATGTAATCGGGTCGGACGAAGGGCTCAGCAGCCAAATGGGACAACTGGTACATTTCAGGTTCAATACCTCCAATACATACATCAAAAAACGTTGGGACATCAACTATAAAGGCGTCCACCGCGCTAATCAGGTCATTGCCAATGTCGACAGAGTGCAGCTCTCAAACAACGATTACAGCAAATACCGTGAAATACGTGAGATTTTAGGACAAGCCAAATTCCTACGTGCATTGTTTTACTTTAACCTTGTCAAAACATTCGGAGGCGTTCCCATTCGTCCCGAAATCGAGACCGTAGACAACCTGGTAATTCCAAGAAGCTCCCGCGAAGAAACATTTGCATATATCGAAAAAGACCTGCGTGAAGCCGCCTGTATGCTCTCCAACCGATACACATCAAGTAATTCGGGCAAAGCCAGTGCCGGTGCTGCCGTAGGATTGCTGATGAAAGTCCTTATGTATCAGGCTACTCCGGGAACACCATCTGAAAAATGGGAACAAGTGGTAGAATTGGGCAAATACTTCGTACAAGGAGCCTCAATGACTATGAGCCAAATGCTTCGTTACGACGAACGGTATAACGAAGATTGGGAAACCCTTCGCAAACGTCTATGGTTCAAACCCAAAGAACTCAACGGAGAAACAGACCCCTACGAAGGTCCCGACTTCGAAATCGCAAAACTGGTAAATGCATACACTTTCAAATATACCGATGCCACAGGTTCACCCATTACGTATCTCGACCAGTTCTATTCCGCCGGAGAATTTTGTAGTGGCTCTATATTTGAAATTGTATTCAAAGAATCCGGAGACGGAACGACTGGCGACACCAATGAGGGTAGTTCGATATACTCCACTCTATTTGCATCAGGAAGTCCCATGTATGCCGACGACCAAATCATTGCCAATATCTTCGGCAACGATTACCGACGCAACTTTACCATCGGACACCATCAATACACTCCCGACCATGAAAACACCGAAATTGGTGCAGGTCGTATATTATCCTTGAAATGGTACACCCCTATCAAAGACCGGCCTACATATACAGGAGACAGTGGTAAAAACCGTCGCTATTTGCGTTACGTAGATGTAGTACTGATGTTTGCCGAAGCTCTTAATGAATGCGGAAACGGTGCAGAAGCTTTAGAGCAACTCAACAGTTATAAAGCCGTCGTCAACGAGTTAAACAACAGTTCATCCCTCTATATCGGAGGCGGCTATGGTTACCTCCGCGACCAAATTTGGAAAGAACGCCGTATCGAATTCTCTTACGAATGGGAACGATTCTGGGATATCGTGCGACAAGGCCGTGCCGCAAGTGCATTAAAGACATTCAGTACGATGCGTCCTAACAAACGGGGGCTCTATTTCCGCGAAGGGGTTAACGAAATATTCCCGATTCCCCAGACTGAAGTAGACATCTCGAACGGAGTAGTTACTCAAAATCCCGGTTATTAATATTAATCTGAAATTTATCTGCAATGAAAATAGCATTAAAAACAATATTAGGATTTTTGGTCATTGCGGCTTTCACTGCGTGTGAAGACGATGAAGCCACTCAGCCCCATGCCGCAATGTCAGTCGGAAAATACATCTACGACACAAACGAAACGATGAAAATACACTTTACGGGTTCCGCCGAAAACGTAGTCATATACACCGGTGATACCGACCACGACTATGAACTGCGCGAAGCCAGCAATTACGGACTGGTTGTCAATAAAGGTTTGTTTACATATTCATACCAGCAACCGGGCACTTACAAAGTAGTATGCGTCGCAACCAACCACACCGACGCAGGAAATTCCATCAAACGCGATACCTGCTCCTTCATGGTAAAAGTTATCGATGACGTTACCGAAATAGAAAGGCTATCCGCTCCCCAGGTTATCTACGATGAAGTATTTGCCAATCCAGTCAATGAAACCGACTGGTTGCTGCGCCTGCCACGAAAAATCAAATTCAAAACATCCAATGCGACAGTTTCGCTTTCTCAAAAGCTGAAATTCTACATCGGATCCGATTCCACAAAAGTCTATATCGATGATAAAGAATTCTCTTCTACGGCCAAATATAATCTGGCAAACGCTCTCAACATCAAACTGAAATCTCATGAAGGAACCGAACGTCCGTACAAACTCTATACGGTAAACTACGGAGAATTCAAAACATTCGAATTACTTGGAGTACAAGGCACGATAACCCGTTCGGAATTTGATTACAGTTATTACGAAATCAATATGACTGTTCCGTCGGGAAGTGATTTGAGCAACCTCGCTCCCACTTTCACCTTATACTCAGACAATGACAAAGTATATATCGATGACGTTGAGCAAATTTCAGGTACCACGACAGCAGACTTTACCAAACCGGTAACATATCGGTTTGTAGCGTCATATCCCAATCGGCCCGATATCACTGCCGAGTCTACGGTTATAGTAACGGTAACACCTCAATAAATTCTTTCCGGGGAATTCAGATTCCCCGGAAAGCAATCAATAACTATTATAAAATCAAAGGCACCATGATAAAATCCAAACTACTGACGATAACATTTATTATTTCCTGTCTTATATCTACTGAAGGAAAAAATGTGTATATCTACAACGAGAAATCCAACAAACCTATTAACACATTCACAAACGTACGTAAAATTACATTTACGGAAAATACTATGAATATAACCGAAAGCAATGATAAAACCTCTGAAATTCCTCTCTCTGACTTCAACTTTTTCACCTTTATAGAAAAAGTAATCTCCTCCGTAGAAATGCCATCAAAATCAAATACCATTGTCTATATTGACACCAACGACATCCTTTCTATAAAAACAGATAATACCATAGACAATGTCGAAATATTCTCTGTAAACGGAAACAAAATACTTAGTTCTATACCTGTATCCAGCACGTTCTCACATTCTCTCGCTTCTTACCCTGCCGGAATGTATATAGTAAAAACAAGAATAGGAGAAAATCAAGAATTTCATAAAATCATCAAGAAATAAAACTATGAACATAAAAAATAACATTCTGATAAAATTATCATTGGTAAGCTGCCTGATTTTCTGTGGTTTCTGGTTAATCGCACAAAACGATTTATTCATTTACAAAAATGGATCCATAATTTTCCAAGGTTCTACAGAAAACATAGACCAAGTAAAAATAGAAGACAATAAAACTAAAATTTCTATATACGACACATCCGGTAAGACCCTGTACAGCGAAGCTCTTACCCAAATCGACAGTATTACTCTTATCGAAAAACCTATAGCCGATGTCTTGGATGTCGTTTTCAATGAAGACGGCTCGGCCACAGATATCTCCCCCATGAAAAATAACATTGAGGCTGTAGGTACAAAAACATATTACAATGATATATACAATAGATATGTATCTACATTTGATAATACCTGGGCCGGTAAAACATCTTCATATTACAAAATAAACTATGCCAATAACCAGGCATTCAAGGATGCTCTTGCCGACGGACATACCTTAGAAGCTGTCGTCATGGCAAACTATGAATCACCTATCGCAAACGGAGAAGCTAAATTTTTTGCATCTCACGAACGTGGAGGTACGGGTCTTATGGTGTGTAAAACAAACAACGGCATGAATGAGACAAATGAACTCACATTTCTTCCTAATGTCTCATCAGGAAACAGTACATGGCGTTGGGGAACCAGTGGTATAGTACCCCAACCGCGAGAATATTATCACATAATAGGCGTATGGAATAAAGAAGAGGCAAAAGTCTATATATACATAAACGGAGAATTAAAAAATACAGTTGATACTGAAGGTAATTTTATATTCCCAGTAAACGGTTCCGACTGGTTTGCCATCGGCTGTGATGCAGGACCTACTGCCCAATTAGGATGGAGTGGAGACGTGGTAATCGCCCGTATATATGACAAACCTCTGAAGGATACTGAAGTAAAACTACTATGGAACGATATTGAAAAGCTACAGAAAAAACCGGTAGCAGATATACTCGATGTCGTATTCAAAACCGATGGTACCGCCGAAGATATTTCCCCTATGAAAAATGTCATTACAACAAACAACAGTGGAGCGTTATCTACATATTATAGCAATACTTACAAACGATTTGTCGCTAAATTCGGGAATACGTGGGCCGGTGCTACTTCAGGATTCTACCGCATTGATTATGCCAATAATGAAGCTTTCAAAGAAGCTTTGAAAGATGGTCATACTTTAGAAGCTGTCGTTATGGCTGACTTCGAACCGCCTATCTCCAATGGAGAAGCCAAATTCTTCAGTTCGCACGAAACCGGAGGTACCGGATTGATGGTCTGTAAAACAGACCGAGGTTTGAACGGGAAAAACGAACTCTCATTCTTGCCTCACGTCGGGGGAGACTGGAAATTTGTCACAAGCGGTATAGCACCTCAACCTCAGATATACTACCACATCATTGGAACTTGGAATAAAGAAGAAGGAAAAGCCAGGATATATATAAACGGTGAACTGAAAAATACGATAGAAGCTGTCGGGGAATTCAAATTCCCAAAAGATAATTCAAACTGGTTCGCCATCGGTTGCGATGCCGGACCCACGGCTCAGTTGGGATGGAGCGGGGATGTGGTATTGGCTCGTATCTATGACAACCCGCTTACCCCTCACGATGTTGCCGTGCTATGGGACGAAGTGAAGAAGCTACAGGAAAATGCCGTAGTCGATATGGTAAGTGACATTGACTTCATCTCAGGTATCGCCGTCAAAATTGGAGCTACTTATAATATCTCCGGTACCGGATTTACCGAAGACGATAAAGTCATTTTCACTTCCGTAACCGATGCATCGAATATACAGACCCTAAACTGTACACTCAACGGAGAAAACGGTATATATATCACTATCCCGGAAGGATTCCAATCCGGGCAATACCGTATGATGCTTTTACGAGGTGAAAACAGACAAGACCTCGGACTGACAAAACTCCAAATCGTAACAAAAATGCCCCAACCGGCTCAAATCATAGCCCACAGAGGATATTGGGATACAGAAGGGTCTGCTCAAAATTCTCTGACAGCAATACGAAAAGCCCAAGAACTCAATCTTTATGGGTCGGAACTCGACATCTGGCTTACTACCGACGGACATCTCGTTCTCAACCACGATGCAACTTTGAATGGAGTAACTATTCAAAATTCGACATACGAACAAGTAAAAGACCTTACGCTAAGTAACGGTGAAAAAATAGCACAATTGAGCGATTGTTTAACACTTATCAAAGAGAGTGAAAGCCCTACAAAACTAATTATTGAAATCAAGACTCACTCAACGGCTGAACGAAATATGGCCGCAGCAAAAGCTGCAGTCGAGGCCGTTGCCGAATCCAGAATGCAAAACAAAGTAGAATACATAGCTTTCGATTTAGATATCTGTAAAAAAATCGTTTCCCTCGATGCCTCAGCCAAAGTCTCGTATCTGGCAGGAGGAATTGCCCCGGAAACACTCCATACCTATGGCATCAGTGGATTAGACTATCATATTCAAGAATTCCGAGACAATCCACAGTGGATAAAACAAGCAAAAGACCGGGGAATGTCGGTAAATGTATGGACTGTCAATTCAATCGGAGATATTGCCGAAATGACTAATGAAGGAGTACAATTTGTAACTACCGACAAACCTTTAGATGCCCTGAAAGTCAAACAATATTACGAAAATAATCAATGAACAAAAAAATGAATGTACATATAAATTTCAAAACCTCAATACTCATTATGTTTTTACTTGCAGCATACAATATATATGCCGTCAGTAAAGACCCATATTCCGGTTCTCGGATTTTTTGGGATACCGATAGTGAACTGACCCTATTCCCTTCCGGCAACTATGCCCGTATCATACAGCTTCAAGACGGTCGTATCATGGCCGCAGCCGAGTCCGGAGGCGGAATATCGGTATGTTACAGTTCCAACTACGGAAAAACCTGGACCTCCCCTGAGTTGATTGTCAGGCAACAAAGTCTGATACCATACGCTGTACCCGACCTGATACAATTGACCGACGGTACCATACTTGTCGGATTCAATCCTCGGCCATCATCCCCATATAGCGAAAACCGAAAATTCGGTATACGTACCATGATAAGTCATGACAACGGAAAAAACTGGGAAGGACCTATCTTTATCTTCGATGCCCAATATATTTCCGATAATGGATGCTGGGAACCTTCATTCCTTGAATTGCCTTCAGGAGAATTACACTGCTATTTTGCCAACGAAAACGACTTTACATCAAGCAACGAACAGTGCATATCGATGTGCCGCTCATTCGACAAAGGGAAAACATGGAGCGATCCTGTACGCATATCCTTCCGGCCCGGTTCCCGGGACGGTATGCCGGTGCCTATCATAACCGACAATGGAGAAATTGCAGTAATCATTGAAGACAACGGTTGGCCGGGATACTCAGGGTTCAGAGCAACGACAGTACGATGTCCGCTTTCAGACAATTGGAACAGCGTCATAGGAGCCGACAGCCCAAACCGAAATATCATATTTGCCAATACAAATGACAAAAAATATAAATCTGCAGCTCCCTATCTGCGCAAATTACAATCGGGTGAAACCATAGCTTCCTGGCAAGGCGACTATGGCGACCGCAAAGGAGTCGGAGAATCCCAATATGATATGTTTGTTGCCGTCGGGGACAAAGATGCCAAAAATTTCAAAGCCATAAGTGCTCCCTTCAATCTCTCCCTGTCCCAACATTCATTATGGAACTCAATAGCCGTTGTAGGAGACGGCAGTGTAATTGCCCTTGGCTCCATAGGAGACCCGAATACCGGAAATGCCATAAAAATGATAAAAGGATATCCCAAAACATATTTTGAGGCCGACTTCGGCACCCCCGTTCTCGATGGGTCGGCTTCAGGCGACACATGGACATACAAAAATGCTCAACAGGTATTTATGGGTAACGTTACCAAAAACAAAACAACAGCCGATTTTTTGTATGACAACAAATATCTCTACTTCACGGCAAGAGTAATAGATCGGGACATCTACACCGACAAAGTAGACAACGACGGTATTTTCCTGTCTCTCGACTTGGAAAATGCCTGCGATACATACCCACAAAAAGGGATGTTCCAGTTTTTCCTCGATGTCAATGGGAACGTTACCATGAAATATGGAGATAATAATAACTGGCATGATGCCGACAATACCGAAGATATAACCTATATCGTCAATACAAAATCTTTTTATTACGATATGGAAATAGCCATTCCCTGGAAACTGCTTGGTTACGAAACAGCTCCTGTACAAAACCAAATGAGAGTAAATCTGGAAATTCGAAACCGTAAAGACGGAGCTGTCGAAAAAGAAATAATACCCGAAACACTGGCTAAGCAATCTTGGAGCTGGATGGAGTTCAGACTGAATAAAACTGAAAGTGGTATCCAAACACCACTTTCAGACAACCAGAACATAATAGCATACACCGAACATGGAACACTGAATATAAAAAGCAATACCGATATCTCCGGTATCTCTGTATACGCTTCCAATGGAGCTCTGCTACATCAAACTCAAAGTTACGGTAATTCGTACCAGATTCCTCTATCCTATTCCGGAAACGGAATTCTTAAAATCAAACTCGCAAACGGAAATACCGTATCCAAAAAGATTTTATTTCCTTGAAGAGTTTTATTATTTTTTAATTTATATTTATCACAAAAAAAATCAATTCTCCACTTTATGAAAATACGATTAGTTACTTTAGCAATCATCCTCACCGCTATTACATCTGTGGCTCATGCCAAGCGGGTAGACCCATATAAAGGTTCTCGGATATTCTGGGATACAAGTAGCCAGACAACAATCTTCCCCACAGGAAATTACGCCAGATTGATAGAATTGCAAGATGGTCGTCTGCTCGCAGCTGCCGAAAGCGGAGGCATTGCCATATCTTTCAGTGAAAATAAAGGAAAAACATGGAGTGCTCCAACCAAAATAGTCAGCCCTTCAAGCAAAATGTTCCTTGCTGTACCCGACCTTATTCAACTTTCTGACGGAACAATTCTGGTAGGATATAATCCGAGACCCGAAGCACCCTATTCCGAAGAACGCCGCTTCGGAATACGTGTAGTACGCAGTACCGATAATGGAGCTACCTGGAGCGAACCCATTTTTATATTCGACGCTAAACATAATTTCGACGACGGATGTTGGGAACCCTCATTTCTGGAACTGCCCTCAGGAGAAATTCAATGCTACTTTGCCAACGAGAACGAATACACGTCAAGCAACGAGCAATGCATTTCCATGTGCCGCTCTTTTGACAAAGGCCTTACCTGGAGCGAACCCGTAAAAATAAGCTTTCGAGCCAATTCTCGTGACGGTATGCCGGTACCGGTACTTTTAAAAGACAAAAGCGAAATTGTTGTTATCATCGAAGATAACGGTTGGCCGGGACGAGGCAATTTTGCCGCTACTACGGTACGTACCACACTCGAAGATAACTGGACGAGTGGCTATGTAGATGCCGGAAGTTCCAATCGCAACATGATTTTCGAAACCACTCCTGCTGTTGGAATCATATCGGCAGCACCTTATTTGCGGGTACTACCCTCCGGAGAAACTATCGCATCATATCAGGGAAATGAAAATAGGAACGTTACCGATTTGCAATACTTTGACATGTTTGTAGAAGTGGGTGATGAACACGCCCGGAATTTCAAAGCACGAAGCACACCTTTTGCTTTAGGAGCGGACAAGCATTCCATTTGGAATTCCGTTGCCGTAATCGATACCGGAATTGTCGTTGCCGTCGGTTCTATAGGAGAGCCCAACAAAAACAACTCCGTTCAAATTATCAAAGGTTACCCAAAAAAATGTTTCGAAGCAAAATTCGGCACTCCTGTAATTGACGGAGCAGCATCAGGAGACACATGGACATATAAGAATGCCCAACAGATATTTATGGGAAACGTTACCAAAAACAAAACAACGGCAGACTTCCTATACGACAGCAAATACCTCTATTTCACGGCAAGAGTAATAGACCGAGATATATATACCGATAAAGTAGACAACGACGGTATTTTCCTGTCTCTTGACTTAGAAAATGCCTGCGATACATATCCGCAAAAAGGGATGTTCCAGTTTTTCCTCGACGTCAATGGGAGTGTTACCATGAAATACGGGGAAAACAATAAATGGAATGATACCGACAATACAGAAGGCATAAAATACTCTGTAAACATAAAATCCATATATTACGAGATGGAAGTAGCCATACCTTGGGAACTACTCGGCTACGAAACAGCTCCTGTACAAAACCAAATGAGAGTAAATCTGGAAATTCGAAATCGTAAAGAAAGCGCTATCGAAAAGGAAGTAATACCTGAAACCCAGTCAAAACAATCATGGAGCTGGATGGAATTCAGACTGATTGATAACGCGACCGGTATATCACCCGTCACGACAGACAATAATAAAATAAAAACTATCATCCAAAATAAAGTCCTTAATATTTACGGAAACAACGACATGACCACTGTTTCCCTATATTCCTTCAACGGAATGATTTTGCACCAGGCAAGAAACTGTGGCTCAGTCTACCGGATTCCCCTTCCCTACTCTGGGGGAGGAATCCTGAAAATACAACTCGAAGACGGAAGTGTCGTGAACAAAAAAATATTGTTCCATTGAATCGAACCCTCCATTCCAATTCACAAACAAATCAATTTTTCGCCAAATGCCTAAACATCTGTCATCACTTATCTTATTGATTATCCTTACGACGGTTTTTCCACAATCACCGGCAGCCAAAACCAACTTCAGATTCATGCATATCACCGGCAAAGACGGACTGCCGTATCAGCAAGTTGAAGAGCTCCTCCAAGATGATAAAGGACGACTATGGATAGGAACGCGCAACGGTCTGTCCCGGTACGACGGATATAACATCGTATCATACTTCAATCAGGAAGATAACCAAAACTCACTGACACATAATACGATAGAATGTATCTTTCAAGACAGTAAAAAACGTATATGGATAGGTACCCACGACGGGACATGTCTCTATCGTCCGGAAACCGACGACTTCAAACGATACGAACCGATAGCATCATCTATCATAGAGACCCACGATGGCAAAATTGTTTGCGGAGGGAAACAACTATACTATTATGACGAAAAAAGTGACAACTTCATTTTAGTACAACGTAAAGACTCTGAATATATCATATCCTTAGCCGTCGACGAACAAAACAGAATATTTGTCGCTACAAACAATTCTATCTTCTATTATGACTCCTCCTTTACGAAAACAACACAAATAAATCCGTCCTATTTTTCAGATTTTCTCACCGGATTCGACGGAATCATACCCTTATATTTTGACTCCAAAGGATTATTATGGATTGGACGCAACGGAAAAGGGGTTATGAATATAAATCTCACTACCGGCGAATCAAAAATATACCATCCGGAACAAATCTCTGACGGAACAGTACGATGCATTACAGAAGACGATATGCACCGTATATGGCTCGGAACAGAAAAAGGTGTTACGATAATCCATCCTGACGAAAATATTGAAATCCTGCAACAAAATTTCGTAGATAAAAACAAGTTAAATGACAACGCTATCTATACAATACTCTGTGACCGCGACGGTAATATCTGGATAGGAACATATTTTGGAGGTATCAATATATTGCTCCGAAAAAACGAACAATTCGACTGGATAGAACCAGGATACAACTCTACTAACCTCAAAGGAAAAGCTGTAAGAAAAATCATAGAACCGCAAAAGAATATTCTGTGGATAGCTACCGAAGACGGAGGACTGAACATTTTCAATACAGAGACCAATGATATTACGGTATTCGACCACATTCCTATTTTAGGGCACAATATACACGACATACTCTACGACGAACAAAAAAATTCCATGTGGATAGGAACATTCCGCAATGGACTATTTTTATACAATCTATCCACCCGACAATGGCAACAATACTTGCCTGAAAATGCGGAAGGACTGCCTTCCGATGCCATTTTTTCTATCAAAAAACAACGCAACGGAACTATATGGATTGCCACCACGCAAGGATTGCGATATTACGATGTCGAAAAAAATACATTCTGTACCGTAAACCACAACAAACTGGATATAGACTTCATCTATTGCTTATACATAGACTCTGACGACAATGTATGGGCCGGAACACGTAACAATGGGCTTTTTCGCATCGATAACAAAAGCAAAGAAATAGTTGGATGGTCGACCCCTACCCTAAAAGACTATTACATTACCTATCTATATCAGGACTCAAATCAAAACATCTGGATAGGAACCAATAACAACGGGCTCCAATACATCGAACCTACAGGAATGCAAGTACGCTCTCTGAGTCCGGAATTGTCTCTATCGAAAAACACAATTTGCAGCATTATCGAAGACCAATCCAAACAACTCTGGATAGGTACAGGACAAGGGCTGTATCGGCTCAACAAAACCAGAAACGATATCATCCGATATACAGAAGAAGACGGTCTCCCGACCAATCAATTCAATTTTTCCTCAGCCATTCATGCCCAAAACGGATTATATTACTTCGGCAGCGTCAACGGATTGATATCATTCGATCCTACTCATATGAAGAACGAACGGAAAACATTCGAAGTGCACCTTACACAACTGATTATAGATAATCAGATACTGACAGCTAACTCTCCCGACTCACCTCTTACGACTGAAATCGATAACATGGAAAGTATCACCCTATCGTATGACCAGTCTCGTTCGTTCAGCATCGAATACGCAGCCATCTCGTTAGGAAATACAAGCTCTATCAGTTACCAGATAAGACTACTGGGGATAGACGACACTTGGCACAACGTCGGACAAGAACGCAAATTCGTCGGGTCAAACCTATCATCAGGCACATACACGTTGCAGATAAGAGCCAACAATTCTAATATGGGATGGGAAAAAGAAGCTATCAAAGAAATTAAATTAATCATTCAACCCCCATTCTATCTGTCATACCCGGCATATATCATCTACTTCATACTCTTCGCTTTAGCCATCTACTTTACACACCATATATTCTCCATCAGGCTGAAAGAAAAAAATGAAGTACGGATTGCAAACATGGAAAAAGAGAAACTCGAAGAACTGAACAAAATAAAACTAGACTTTTTCACTTCGGTTTCACACGAATTGAAAACCCCATTATCTCTTATCATGGCACCATTAAAATATATATCACAGCACTATCCGTTAGCAACCGAAGCCTCAGAGAAACTGGATGTAGCTATCAAAAATACCGATAAGATGGTAGGGCTCATTGATGAGCTGGTAACATTCAATAAAGTAGAAAGCGGTAATTTCCAATTTTATATACAACAAGGCAATCCTCTCGAATTTATAGAAAGTATCACCCGGACATTTAAGGAAAGCGCTGCAGAAAAACAAATACAACTGTTTACTCACTGTGAAAATAATGGTGAAACTGTCTGGTTCTCTCCCTCTTATGTAGAACGAATAATGAACAATCTGCTTTCCAATGCACTCAAATTTACCTCTGCCGGAGGCAAAATCTTTGTAAATGCATCCATTATAGACAATGCAGACAAATGTACATATCTCCATATTGAAGTCAGGGACACCGGCATAGGGATAGCTAAAGAAGAGCTCGAAAACATCTTCAACAAATATTATCAGACCAAACGGGGACACAACAAGAACAACAAAGGCTGGGGGCTCGGGCTTGCACTGGTAAAAAAACTGGCCGAAGTACACAAAGGAAATGTTTCTGTAGAAAGCTCTATCGGACAAGGTAGTACCTTTACGGTAAATTTGAACGTTTCAGAAAAAGCATTTGATGCCAAAGACAGAATCAATGCCGACAAAGCTGAAGTATCCCTCAACCAATACGAGTTCACGACTCCGATGCTGGTCAACGCAAATGTCACATCCCATGTCCCTAACGAAAAAACAGAACTTCAGTTTTCAATTCTCCTTGTCGAAGATAATACGGAACTGCTTTGTTTCCTCTCCGAAATATTTGCTCCAAAATACAATATATTCACTGCAGAAAACGGTAAAGATGCCCTAAACGTCGTAACGGATAATCCTATCGACCTGGTTATTTCAGACATTATGATGCCCGTTATGGACGGTAATACACTATGCCAAAAACTTAAAAACAACATCTCATCATCCCATATTCCCGTCATACTGCTCACTGCAAAAAACGATGCCAAAGATATAGCGGAAGGCTATGAAAGCGGAGCCGACGCGTACGTACAAAAACCCTTTGACCCGCAAATTCTCGAACTACAAGTCAATAATATCCTCAAAAACAGGCAAATTTTACGTGAAAAAATGGTCGATAATCAGAATTCTGACAACATCGAATCAGTATCGTTAAGTAAATTTGATAAAGAATTTATAAATAAAATAAACGACCTTATTGAAAAAAATATGGACAACGACGAATTCTCGATAGCTGACATTACCTCCAGCCTGAGTATCAGCCGTAGTCTGTTACATATCAAGATGAAAAGTCTGCTCAACATCTCTACCGGTGACTACATACGCAAAAGACGCCTGAACAAAGCCTGTTCACTATTGAAAGAAGGATATAACGTATCGGAAACAGCATATCATACAGGATTTGCCGACCCGAATTACTTTTCAAAAGCTTTCAAAAAAGAATTCGGAGTAAGCCCGACAGAATATCTGAATAACAACCATAAACAATGACCCGAATACCTGTCCGTTATGTACCTTACATCAAAAAAAAGTCTGTTGTTTACAGCCATGCTGGCCATATTTGCAGTCATCACATACGCAAAAGAATCTTGCTTTACCTCAGTGACAGGATTACAAGTCGAATACTTGCACAATCCCATCGGAATCGACGTTAAAAAGCCCAGATTCAGCTGGGGAATAGAATCTAACAGACCCCGCATCATGCAATCCCATTATAGGATCACGGTTACCTCTGGCAAAGACAACTCGGATATCATCTGGGATTCAGGCAAAGTAGAATCAGGACTATCCGTACACATCCCTTATGACGGTCCGCAACTCCAACCCTTCACCCGCTATCATTGGAAAGTAGCCGTATGGGACAATCATGGAAACCAAATAACGACAGCAAGCCGTACCGGCTCATACTTTGAAACCGGCCTGCTAAATACCGGATGGTCAGGAGCACAGTGGATAAAGCCGGCAGGTAACAAACTCCGTAAAGATGCCGTTCTGCTCTTCAGGTCCGAATTCAATATAAAAAAAGAAATCGAATCGGCCCGTATATACTCGACAGCATTAGGAATATACGACGTGTTTATCAATAGTAAACGCGTAGGCAACATTTCAGATAACGGAAAGACGACTTATGATGAACTCAAACCCGGTTGGACCAATTATTCGAAAACTCTATTCTACAACACCTATGACATTACCCCCTTCTTAAATAAAGGAGGCAATGCTATTGGAGCCGTAGTCTCCTCAGGCTGGTGGGCCGGAGATATCGCTCACGGTGAATACGGCAACCCGGATTTAGGTTTTCTCGCATTACTTCGCATAAAATATACCGACGGCACGATAGAATGTATCACAACCCATCCCGACACATGGAAATCTAACGACAACGGAGCAATAACAAGTGCCGATATCTATGCAGGTGAATGTTACGATGCCCGACTGGAATCCAGTTGGAATTCGTTCGGTTATGACGATACAAATTGGAAAAGGACAGAAATAAATCACGGCTTTCACGGAAAGATAACATCATTCATTGGCCCCAGAGTACAAGTACGTCCGGAGTTAGAACGTTTTCCGGTAAGTTGTATAAAATATAACGGTAGTACCCCCGATGCCTATGGATTCGGTACAATAGACACTGTAGAAATCTGTGATGCAAAAAAAACTGTAAATCTCACAAAAGGAGATACAGCCGTTTACGACATGGGGCAAAACATGGTAGGATGGATAAAGTTTAAAGTAAAAGGTAAACGAGGTACCCGCGTTACATTCCGATTTTCAGAAATGCTGAATGACAACGGCAGTATCTCCAGAGGCAATGATGGCCCCGGTGGAAGCCTGTATCGTACTATCCTCCGCACAGCAAAAGCCACTCTCCAATACACTTTGAAGGGAACGCCGGAAGGAGAAATATTCCGACCGTCCATGACGTTTTTCGGATTTCGCTATTGTGACGTGTCCGTTACCGATGACCTATCGATAGAATCACTCAAAGGTGAAGTTGTCGGTACCGTAAACGAAGAAGGTTCTCACTTTATTACCAACAACGATTTATTACCAACAACGATGCTGTAAACAAACTGTATCGGAATATCTTATGGGGACAACGTGGAAACTTCTTAAGCGTCCCTACCGATTGTCCGCAACGTGATGAAAGGCTGGGATGGACCGGAGATATTCTCGCTTTCTGCCGTGCTGCTACCTATAATGCCGACGTCAATGGCTTTTTCTGTAAATGGCTGGGGGACGTAAGAGACGGTCAACGGGAAGACGGTGCATTCTATGACCTTGCCCCTCGCGTATGGGGAAATGAAGTAGGCAATGCTGCTTGGGCCGAAGCTGCACTGGTCGTTACATGGAATACTTATCTGATGTACGGAGACCTGAGAATTATCGAAGAAAATTACGATGCTATGGAAAGATTTATGCAACAACGAGCAACTCAAGTATTCGACGGTTATAAATACAATGGTGGAGGCATCACCCACGGAGACTGGCTGGCTCCTGAAGGAAACGAGCCTGGAAAAAAACGATGTATTGCCGTATGCTTCTACGCTTATTCTGCCCGGTTGATGCAAAAAATATCCGAAGTCATGGCAAAATATCATGGGAAAAAATACGAACAGAAAGCTTTGGAATATAAAACTTTGTACACCAATATCAAAAAAGAATTCCAAACTCGTTATATAAACTCCGACGGTACCTTGGCACAAGATGGACAGACAACATATTTACTCGCTCTGAAACTGGACCTCTTCCCCGATACTCAATCGGCAAATAAAGCAATAGTCCATCTCGACAGTCTCATCAAATCGAATGATAACCGTCTCGGTACAGGATTCGTTGGTACGGCAATCATCAATCAGACCCTGAGTGAATGCGGACTATCAGAAACGGCTTACAATCTGCTGTTACAACGTAAAAACCCATCTTGGCTATATAGCGTAGACCAAGGCGCTACGACTATTTGGGAACGGTGGAACGGGTATACATACGAATCGGGATTCCATCCGCAAATATCTATGAACTCATTTAACCACTATGCCTATGGAGCCGTTTTAGAATGGATGTTCCGATATATGGCTGGAATCAACCCCGATATTGACAATCCGGGATTCAAACACATTACCCTGTCCCCGCATATAGATTCACGTAATGCAATCCCGACAGGGCAAGAACGCATAACATACGTCGATGCCTCTTATGAATCCCACTACGGCAAAATATCAAGTTCCTGGAAAATAAATAAAAAAAACGGCAACATAAAATATGATTTTACAATCCCGACAAATACTACGGCTACTGTAATTCTTCACCTACAGGACAAATGCAACAAAATAAAATGTAACCAACGTTCTCTGGACAAAGTCGCCGGTATCGTATCTCATAAAACCGACAATACCAAATCCATAATAAATTTATTACCGGGAAAATATAGTTTTACTGTTAGCAAATAATACTGATACTTTCGTCTCAAAAGACTATAATTAGACAAAAAAACACTTTTTCAGAACATGGTTACCCATATTTAGGCGTAATATTGATTTCCTTTGTAACGCATATAATCTAAAAATTTCAACAGACCATGAAAAGTGGTATTTTCTTTTTACTCACAATGACATTAGGTTTATTCTCCTGCATAGACAATCAACAGGAAATAAAATTGGTCGATGCCGATAATTTTACATCATCGATCAATGGAAAAAATGTAAATCTATACACCCTTAAGTCAAAAAATGGAATGACAATGCAAGTTACCAATTACGGCGGTCATGTCGTTTCACTATGGGTCCCCGACAAAAACGGGCATTTCGACGACATCGTTCTCGGACACAATACACTGAAAGAATATATCGACTATGAAGGTGAACGCTTTATCGGTTGTGTCGTAGGCCACTATGCCAACCGCATTGCCAATGGACAATTTTACATTGATAGTATCCGGTATAACATCCCTCAAAACAACAACGGTCAAAGTCTTCACGGCGGACTGAAAGGTCTTGACCAGGTAATTTGGGACGTGGACTCTGTCACTCCAAACAAAATATATCTCTCCTATACCTCTCCCGATGGGGAAGAAGGATATCCCGGAACTCTCAAACTAAATATGGACTATTCACTTACAGATGATAATGAATTCATAATACAATATCATGCTACAACAGATAAGCCTACAGTTATCAACCTATCTCACCACGGATTTTTCAATCTGAAAGGTGAAGGAAGAGGCTCAATCAATGACCATCTACTGACGATCTATGCCGATTCGATAACCCCGGTAAATAACGTACTGATTCCGACAGGGCAACTTATGGCCGTCGAGGGTACCCCTTTCGACTTCCGCAAAGCAACGGCAATAGGCAAACGAGTCGATACAGATAACGAACAATTGAAAAACGCAAACGGGTATGACCATAACTGGGTACTTGACCGAAAGTCTGCATACGATATCGAACTCGCAGCATCAGTATACGAAGCAAGCAGCGGTAGATACCTCGAAGTTTTCACCGACCAGCCTGGTCTCCAGTTTTATGGAGGTAACTTTTTCAATGGCAGTGGAAAAGGCAAATACAGTCCAACCATCGACTATCGTGAAGCACTGGCACTCGAAACCCAGAAATTTCCCGATAGTCCTAATCAACCCAATTTCCCGTCTGCCCGTTTAAATCCGGATGAAACATACAGACACACTTGTATATACAAATTCTCCGTAAAATAAAAACAATACGAAGAAACAATATAGACACTTATTTGTGCACATGTCTCTGCTGCTTCCGGCAATTCATTCGCTCTTTACATCAAAACACACAATACATATGAAAAAAATACTGTTACCTTTTATCTGTGCCTGTGTCGGCTTTGTTTCGCCACACGCACAAAACATACCAAACCCCGTAATTCCTCGCGTTGCCGATGCCGGAGTGATGAAATACAATGGCAAATATTACATTGGCGGAGTAGGTACAAACGGAGACTTCTATATATCGCAAGACCTGATTCACTGGAGTGAACCTGTACATGCCATAACAATGGACAACGAATGGACTCAAGGTACAGGAGCCAAAAACAATCAAATACATGCAAACGATATGCTCTACCTCAATGGTAAATTTCATCTTTACTGGTCAGTAAATTATTGGGGCAAAGACCGTCATGCCGTACACATCGTACATGCAGAAAGCGATAAGCCTCTCGGTCCGTATACCGAACCTGACAAAACCACGTGGCTCGACAACCGTATCGACCCCAAAGTCTTCAAAGATGATGACGGACAACTCTACATGTATATGGTACGATTTACCGAAGGCAATACTATCTGGGGTCGAAAAATGAAAAATCCGGCAGAGTTCTCAAGCGAACCCGTCTGCCTGTTTGCCTCCCTTCCCGATACATGGGAAACAATGGATAACCGCGTTGCCGAAGGCCCTTGGGTTATCAAATACAGAGGTCAATATTACATGATGTATAACGCAAACCACACAGGACATACATGGGGTAACTATCAATTAGGAGTAGCACAAGCCAATTCCCCTCTCGGATTCAATAACGGTAACAAATATAGCTATCCTGTAGTGGGCAGCAATCAAACCCCTCTGGAAGAAAAATATGTAGATATTCTACGATACACCGGTAAAAATTATACTCCCCTGTTTTCTTATTCCGAAAATAAACCGGCGAACAATTGGTATGATATAACCTTTGACGATTCTGGTTGGAAAAAAGGGGAAGGAGGATTCGCATCGAAAGAGATAGACGGTTCCACGGCAAGACATTGCGGTACAATATGGCAATCTCCTGCACTATGGCTTCGTAAAAAATTCATTGCCGATAAAAATCTGGGAAATTTGGCACTGAGAATAACTCATTACGGTGATACTAAAATTATGTTAAACGGCACGGTAATATATGACAAAAAAGGGTCGGACTATTGTATGGTCAATCTTACTCCCCAACAACGTAAAGCATTGAAAACTGGAGAAAATATACTGGCCATAGAAACTTCTGCCAAACGCTCGAACTACTTTGACATATCACTCTTCGACCTAAAGAATGACACAGCCGACGATATACTATTCACACCGGGACAGCCCAACATCCTTAGAGGGCCCAACGGATTTGAATGGTGGCTTGTCTATATGGCAAACAGAAATGACAAATCTCGCGACCAGTACATCGACCGGGTTCAGTTTTTCGACAAGACCATGTATGTCGACGGTATTACCGGTCCCAATACCCCTGGGTATCATCCAGTACCGGCATTACCCACATTCTCTGTCGACAGTACAGCCCCGGCTTCCGGAGTATTTTCTCAAGTTCGGCCTTCTGCAACATATTTATTCGAAACCGGAATTAAGACCTCGGGTAATGCCGGAGCAATCGCTTGGTGGAAAGATGAGAACAATTATGCTCGGGTCGGTCTCGATGCCTCTGACAACACATGGTATCTTTCCGTAAAATTGAATGGTAAAGAGACAAAAGAAAATTTCGAACTTCCGTACAATTTCAATTGGAATGTCTATCATCATTTCAGGATTGAGCGGAATGGACATAATCTGAAAATAAACTTAGACGAGATACCGGCACCTACCAAAAATACATTTGACAATATCATTCCAGCAACACCCGGATATCCCGGCACATTCGATATAACTGGTAACTCCCTGTTCGACGGTACGATATATACTATCGGATTTGATGAAGAAGCCATTCAATTGTCTGAAAATGAAGAGATACTGAAAGGTGATCTTTCTAATAAATACGAATTAAGTTTCCAGATTTACGGATTGGACAAAAGCAAATTCACAGGATGCTATCCGGCATATACCGATAAGGATAATTACGTAAAAGCTATATTTAACGGAACATCAGGCAATCTCGAAGTAACAGTAGTAAACAAAGGAAAAATAAAACTCCAAAAAGAATACTCTCTGGAAAATCTGCGTACAGCCTACCCCGATGTCAAATATACCGATACATACGAAAAAAACTATCGTTTCACGACTCCTACAGTAATTGATGCACTATATTTGAATAGGCACGATATCGACAATAAATCAGACTTCACCGCTAACATGTTCGACAAATTTTCTGTCGAATATCTGGCCAATGGTAAATGGTATCCTATCGACAAAAGCAATGCCGAAATAGACGATAACCCGATGTATAATCGACTCACTTTTGCCCCGGTTAAAGCCGAAGGAGTACGATTTATCAACAGCACAGCAACAGACTTGCAACGACATATATACAAAATAAGAGTCAATGAAAAACTAAAAGAATCATACAATTTCCGGACAGTCAGAGATAACGAGAAATTATATATATTTGTTGATGGTCGGGAGCTGGATACGCTGGATATTCCTTTACCGGCTTCGAAAGTAGGATTCTGTAACAGTAACTACTACTCTACATATCAGGGTATTTTATATTACCATATCGGGGAAAAATAACAAGTTATCAAAACATCATCTGAAAAATAATGATTAAGAGCCTATTTAAATTTTACTCGAGTTAGCCTTGAAAATTTCTTCATGGATTTTTTTATTTGCATGAGGATAATAGCAAGCTATCTAACCAATGAAAACGGGAAAACAGGCCGAAAGAAAGCCTGACAGAATTACTTTTATCAGAAAATTTAAACAAGCTTTATTTTAAAAATAACATATATGAACAACAAATTCTTATCAAAAACAACTATTGCCTCCCTGGCGATTATTACTGCTGTGCTGTGTGCATGCACATCTGAAAAACCGGTATCCGAAAGTGAAATTTTATTTGCAGACCCCACCATATTTGTCGAAAACGGCAAATATTACCTCACTGGAACTCGAGAAAATGGAGGAGGAGGTTTTCAAATCCTCGAATCAGACAATTTGGAAAACTGGCATTATTACAATGAAGACTCTACATACTTCATACTCAAATCAGGGGAACAAACATTCGGAGATAAAGGATTCTGGGCTCCCCAGATTTACAAAGAAAATGGAATTTACCATTTTTTCTATACAGCAAACGAACAAGTTGTTGCAGCAAAAGCAGATTCTCTTACAGGACCTTATCGCCAAAATATCATCCGACCTATCGACGGTAGTGAGAAAAATATAGACCCGTTCCTTTTCAAAGATGAAGACGGTAAATATTACTTATATCACGTACGATTCGACAACGGAAATTATCTCTGGTCAGCAGAATATGACTTCGACAATGATTCTATTTATAAAAACACTTTGACAAAATGTTTTGAAATGACCGATGCCTGGGAAAAAACCGACAATAACATTTGGCCTCCCATTATGGAAGGGCCTACTGTCATTAAGCTCGACAGCGTATATTATCTGTTCTATTCGGCCAATCATTATCAAAACCCTGACTATGCAGTAGGCTACGCTACGGCAACATCTCCCTCCGGCCCTTGGACTAAACACCCCGATAATCCCATCATACATCGTGACATCGTAGGAGAAAACGGCTCGGGACATGGAGATTTGTTCATGGGACTCGACAATACACCTTATTATGTATATCACATTCACAATAATGACTCTACGGCTAATCCCCGTCGCACACGCATTATTCCTCTAAAATTTAGTAAAAACGACAGTACAGGGATATACGACATAACAGTCGACAAAGAACATATTATCATTCCCCATATTAATCAGGTTAAATAAAAAGCATAAGATAACCGATATAGGAAACCGGACAAACTAAAATAAACAAAAAGGCTGTATCGTAACATACACGATGCAGCCTTATAAAAACTACACAGTAGTTTCTAAAATCAACCATTCAATTTATAAAAGCCACTATCTCAATCTGCATCTTCTTCCAACGTCTCTAACAAGAAACTAACCGGACGAAAACCATCATTACATGAAATCATTGCCGACTTTTCATTTTTCATCCATCCGCTATAAAAATTACCTCCTCCATGAGTTAAAGTCATAACAAACGGTGACATACTTTCCCAGGCACTATCGCACATCCCTTCAGGCTTTTTCCATCCATTGGCAATAAATACTTGTCCCTCTTCCATATCACAAGCATGCTCGATAGGATTCTCATACTTCGCTATCAAATCCCGGTAACAAGCTATTCTCATAACTGTAATTTTACATTTTTTCATAATATCACACTTTCAAGCCATTAAGAAAATCCTTAATACTGACCAGCCTTCTGGCTCCATGTATCAATTTTTGCTTAAAAACAACAGCTTCAATATTCTCCTTAACATTACGAAATACATTCTCACTACGTTTATATTCTGGTAAAATCAGCTCCTCTGTAGAAGATATTATTTTTACCACGCTCCTTATAGAGTCAAAAGCCTCTTGGGTATTCGTATTTTTCAATCTCCAGATTATTTGTTCTATTTCATCATTATCTTTCCATATGAAAATGATAAAACACGGCAAATCGGAAGACTCTTCAAGAGAAAAGAAGTCCAGAAATTTCCGGTTACTATTCGGCTCTTTCCATATAGGTACCATCATTTGGCACATTTCCTCTGAACACCTCGGACGTGCATAATATCCATCATCTAAAGGCTTAATTGAAAAAATAGGCCAATTTGCTCCGGATATCTCATCCAATTCATTCCAGAAATCATTATCACGTAAGACTTTTACTATGTAAGAATGCTTTCTGGTATACATGATAAAACCATATATCCTGGAGGTTGCATTATCACACACACCCCTCAGCTTCTCAATACCGAATTCTTCGTTCAGTGCAATCATAATATTTTCAATTTAACGGTCACCGGTTATAACAGACATACAGCAATAATTATCGACGCGACATTTTTCACTCCTGCCCTATTAAGCAAACGAAGCGTAACAAATGCCCCCGTCCATTCATTACGCTCCGTTTCAATTTATTTAATTCTCTTTACAAAATACGATTTTGCAAACACTACAAATCAGTCTACTTTTATAACAAGATATTTAGACAAACTCCAAAATTCCGTAGGGTTAGTGATTACCAAAGTCAACAAATCTTTGTCATTTTTCTCAAAAGTGTACGAACCTTCGGGATGAGCAGTAAGCAATTTTGCTTTTTTACTTTCCAAAGAAACCTGTTTGAACGTACGTAAATCTTCTTTTGTGAAATAATTCTTATTGAAGTCTCCCTTCATCACTTCGCTGGCTTTAAATAATCCACCGCCTGAAATGATTTTTTGTTCCTTCAGTTCCTTTGTCGTACCGAATACATAATAAACCGTATTTATCTCTTTTTCCTGAGACGAAATAGTGCTTTTCTGTTTCTCGGTCTCCTCAGAAAGAGTATTTACCTGACCGGCCAACTCCGACACGGCATTATCAAGCTCTTGTATACGCACATCGCGCTTTGCCAACTCTTCTTGCAAAGAAACAATCATGGCTGTTTTACTCTCGATCTCGGCATTCAATCGTTCCACTGTTTTCTGGAACTGGGACGACTGATACTTACTATTCTTCAACTGGCTTTGCAATTTCGCCAGCTTTTCCTTATTATCTTTCAATGTCTGGGCCACCAGTTGCATATCAGATTTCAAACGCTCCCGAGTAGTCATATCTACCTCTCCGGTTGCCGAGCTCTGCACGACCAGATAATTTTCAGCCTCTTTAATTTGCTTAAAACCATCTTCCACATCATTCATCAACTGCAACATTTCATCAAAATCGGCTTTGGTCTGAGCATTAAGCTGTACCAAAGAATCATTCTCTTGCCGGAGTTTTTCCACATCACCCGACTTGGAATTACAAGCCGTGAACATCATCGACACCATCACGGCAACTGATAAAAGAATCTTTTTCATAATCTTTCGTGTTTAAAATTCAGAGAACTTATTTGGGTTGTCTTTTTCTTTATTCTTTTCCTTGCCCGGAATCCCGGCCACTACAATAACAATCTCTCCTTTGGGTTCGTGTATAGTAAAGTGAGCCGCAAGCTCCGACAAAGTATCTCTCACTGTCTCCTCATGTACCTTTGATATCTCACGACTGACCGAAGCTTCCCGGTCACCCCCGAAAACTTCAGCTAACTGGAGGAGAGTTTTCACCAGTCGGAAAGGAGACTCGTAAAATATCATAGTCCTCTTTTCACCGGCCAACTCAGCCAACCGCGTAGCCCGCCCCTTCTTCTGTGGGAGAAAACCTTCAAAACAAAACCTGTCATTAGGCAATCCCGATGCTACCAATGCCGGAACAAATGCTGTAGCCCCCGGCAGACATTCTACTTCTACCCCGGCCCTGCGGCACTCACGCACCAGCAAAAACCCCGGGTCCGAAATAGCCGGCGTGCCCGCATCTGAGATAAGAGCGATGTCTTCACCCCCTTTAATACGCTCCACCACTCCTTCCACAGTCTTATGCTCATTAAACTTATGATGTGACTGCATACGGGTTTTAATATCAAAATGCTTCATCAATATACCGCTGGTCCGGGTATCTTCGGCTAAGACGCAATCAACTTCCTGCAATATACGTATAGCTCTCATCGTCATATCCTCAAGGTTCCCTACCGGAGTGGGTACTATATATAACTTTGCCATATATGGTTCTTCTATAAATAACGTTTCTCTACCAGTGACATAAAGTCAATAACCGTTGCATTTTCAGGATCCCATCCAAACTGGCCCTGCAAAAAAGTTTCGGCATCGGCAAATGTACCTATCTCCCCAAGTGCATCTATAGCAGAATTCATTACCTCATCGCTATTCAAAAACAGTTCTCGACGAAACCGAAAACGGTCATTCAACGTCATTGCCTTACGTATGTCCTTGGCTCTTTTTCTCTGTAAAGCCTCATCTACCGAAATTTCCGTATCGACATTTTTCGGAAAAACTGCTTTATCAACTACGGCATCGGCAACATCAGCTTCTTTCTCAACGTCGTCAGACTCTGTAAACGTCGGTACTGCAATACTCTCCGGCTCCTGTATCTGACATACACTTTCCCGTCCCGCTATATTTTTAGAAACAATATTCTGTCCGTTTTGTTCCTCATTCAAAGCCATTTCAGTATCATTTGAAATTTCCTCCACCACTATATCCTCTTGTTCTTCCTCAACAGAGGGCGTACATTCTACCACAAATGGCACTTCTTCATCATCAACAACAGGTTCTTCTGGATAACCCAAATCCGGCACCACAGAAACCTCATCATCTCGGCTCTCTTTCACGTCATTGTCTTTCTGCTCAGACACCTTTTGCTTGACCTCTCGATGCAATAAAAATATAGCATCTGTCAAAGCCTGAGCCTTTTCTCCTGCCAGTTTATATAAAATTTCAGGGGTTGAGGGAGTCTGGTCGATCACCAATAATAACTCTTTCAATTCGGCCAGATCGTCCAAAATCGGTTGTATTCGGTTATCCCGGGACATATCTTATTCTTTTTGTTACACAAACATAATATAAAAAAGCGGTTTTAACAATCCAACGGCTTATTTTTTCATACCGGTAAACTAATCTATATCATCTTCCGGACAATTCAGAAAGGAACAATCGCTCAATATCCCTCCTCAATATACTTCGAGGACCGGTAAAATTATTGACCATAAGGACTATAATATATGGCTTCTGCCCTATATAATATCCGGCAAAACACTGTACCCCCATAATACTACCACTTTTCAGATACAAACTACCATTGAGCCGGCTTCCTTTCAATAAGTTTCTTACCGTACCTTCCTCTCCCGCTTTAGGCAAAGTATGGAGAAAAGAATCTCCATTCTTCCCATTCTTGATAGAAAATAATATGCGAGCTACCGCACCCGCCGAAATACGATTTATAGGAGACAGACCGCTGCCATCTGCAAGCATAAGAGACGAAACATCTATACCCTTCTCTCTCCAATGCCCGGATACAACCTCTATTCCGCGCGATGCCGACGCTACCGGATAACGAGTAAGAGCTATCTGCCTCAATAATGTCTCTGCAAACAGATTGTTACTTCGCTTATTGGTGACGGTAATAATATCTATAAGCTTATCGGACGAAAAACTCAATAGCTGATGCATGCCATAATACGAAAACGTCTCCCCACGCTCCCGTAACAACCTTACCGTAGTCGGTTTACCCTGCACTTTTATACCTTTCGATACAAACATCCTCGAAACTATCTGCCCCAAATACAACGCCGGATCTGGAATATCTCCCTTTACTGTAAAAGTAGAACGGTTAGCCGGTAACGTCCCATACAGATACCTCTGACCAGAAAACGGAGCACCATAGATATAAACACTATCGATAGCATTAGCCGCTGCCCGCAAATAATTGGTAAACGTAAGGTTGGGAACCTCCGGTTTTGTTCCCAAAATTTGCGGAGCAGTACCCACAGTACCCGACCGAAGTATGAGCCTGTACATATTATCAGAATAATTCAACCCATAACTTCCTGCCGCAAAATAATTGCCCATATCCTCCCACAACCATTTATGAGATACGCCTTCTGTATCAAACAACGAATCGTCACACACAACACGCCCTTTGATTTCTTTAATTCCGGCAGCTTGAACAGCAACAAACAATTCATTCAAAAAATGGTCTTGCGGATACTGGCTGAATTCCGAACCCAACATAGGGTCACCGCCCCCTCGGATAATAAGATTCCCCTGCAATATTCCGTCCTTATTTACTGACCCTGTATATCCGACCTTTGTAGCAAAACGGTAATCTGGCCCAAGCAAATCAAGTGCCGTAGCTGTCGTCACTACCTTCAATATAGAAGCAGGCAACAAAGCCCTTCCCTCATCATAAGAATGTATCATTCTTCCGGTCGTTGCATCCAGCAAACAATAACCTACCGAAGCAACCGACAACTCAGGAGACTTTATAAAATGCAAGATTCCTTCATTTGCATACAATGCAACCTTTGTCATGCCCATACAACACAACAATACTATACCAATTGATTTACCCCAAACTTTTCGTAACATAAATATACTCAATATCTTACATCCTATCTAAATTCCACATAGTCATTTTTTTGCAAGCTCTTTTCCAAGACATTTTTTCGTTCCGATAAGAAGCTACGTAACGTATAAGAACAAGAAAACAGACTGAAAAACTATAAAACCCGGATATATAATCTTCCCACTGGGAAATTCAGACTGGCTCTCAATCATAAATACAAATATATAACGTTTTCTTAGAGCCCGTTCAAAATTTGTACAGACATTTTTTGTTTTGGCATTATTTATCGTTTTCTCCTTAAATCTCCTTTCCAGAGGAGAAACGGCAACCCAACCTCTCATCACCCAAAAAGAAAGAAGTATCCAACCTCACCAAATAGCAGCAAAATAATCTCTACCAAGCTGCGCTTCTCACCGTAACACACCCCTTAATCCCCTCTCAAGAGGGGAAAATTCCCCACTTAAACCACTCACTACCAAGAAGAAAGAAGCATCCAACCTCCCCTCTCGAGAGTGAAGTGACCCCCAAAAGTTGGACGGGTTATACATTATCCGGTAATGGAAAGGGTTCGGTATTGTACCGGGCTCTTTCCCTTTAACCGGGAT
>PPYE01412060.1_pt1 | contig 30367 bp, 32 predicted proteins | sample 1559881 | NCBI WGS metagenome assembly PPYE01 (sample SAMN08240022, study PRJNA423297) | Human gut metagenome, whole genome shotgun sequencing project. | reverse complement strand
CTCCATGCCGTCCACGCCGCCTGCGCCTTTGTTGGCACAAACTTTCTTATACGCTTCGTTCATGTTCCTCTTGTCCAGTTAGACAAGGTGTTACTTCTTAATATCATTTATATTCTAAGCAATCTTAATTCGACCTTTTGCGTCATAATGCATCATTTTTTTCGCCTTGTTTTCTCTTGAACATCCATTTCCTGCCATATAAGGTTGCTATTGTGACATTATTTCAGGAGGAATTGGTATGAAATACGAAACAGAAACCAGTAATCTGCTCCAACGCCTTAGGAGCAATAATTCCTATAAGGGATTCCACTATACATCCTATGGAGTCGGTCCTAGCCATTCATGATTCAGAATTACTAACCTACATATCGAAAGGGCTGTATGTAGAGATAGCCAGCAGATTTCAGACGTCCATTGGCTGCGTTGAAAGAGATATAAGGACTGTAATCAAAACCATATGGGAGCATGGGGACAAGATACTTTTATATGAGGTCTTTGGTTTTGAGATAGCGCAAAAACCGCGTAACGGGACTTTTATCGATGCGGTAGCGTATTACGTGGTGGAACACTATTATGACAAATACGGTAAAAATCATTGCTGTTGTTCCCAGAATTGTAAAAATCCGTCTTATCTTCTTTCTCTTAACCACCTCCTTTCCTTCCTTTCATATAAGTATTGCCTGTTCTTTCAGGCATCTTAAACATACCATTGATGAGCAGGCAGTTTGTTTATATGAAATAATTGATTTTCTATGGAATGGTAAATGAATGATTAAGAAATTTTTAAGGCGATATGATAGGAACATTGAAACAATCGGTTACTAATAATCTTAAGTATAAATGCAGACTGTTTTGGGCAATGAATAAAATTCAGTACGTTCTAATTATAAAATTGGCGAACGTTAAAATCAATATCTGCAATGCTGAAAAGTTCTGTTCATAAAAGCAAGCGGAGCCGCCAAAAAGCTGCTCCGCTTATTCGGATATTATTTATTTGCTTTTTATACTTCGCCACAAGCGCGACAAAATAACCTTGCATTGGATAACAGGTACAAAGAGATTTCCCGTTTTTCTTGTATTTAATCTTCCATCCTGGCTGCATGGTACAGCGGCTGTAATCCATCTAAGGCTCAAGCTGGTAAGCGAATCGGATACGGCTATTCAACTCTTCCTATAACGGATTGTCAATATATTCCGCTATTTGCTTCAGAGATGGAGCATCGCCGTTTGTGTAAAGCATATTCCAACCCCTCCCAACATCCCTCCTACCTTTTTTCCAACGATATGGGCTTGACCCAAATTTCCATACAGGCCATATCTTTTAAGTCACGATAATATTTTTCTGCTGAGAATGGCTCCGTTGTTAAGCTGTGATGCGGCAGCCATGTACCGAAAAGGTATTTTCCACTCTGATTCAAGGCAACCGTTACCAAATCCTCAAAATTTTCTGCTTCAATCCTGCAAACGATGTATTCTCCCGCAGGGAGTTCTCTCCTTACAAAGTCTCCCTGCTGTTTATGCGGGATATTTCGAATAAGGCCACCCGCAAAATACGTGAAAAGGCCCTGTGCCGTATCTTCCGTATGGGACATTCCCATTTCCACATTTGTATTGAAGTCTGCTGCGATTGACGTCTTCTCCATATGGTAGCGTTTCCAGAGCTGTCCCGGCACGTCTACACCTGTGCTTTCACCAGCCGGAATCTGTTCAGAAATGCGGACTTCCGTTTCAAAGCCGAGGTAAACTTCCGGTTCCGCCAACGTTTTTCTCTGGATTTCAAGGACGATATTTCCTACCACCAGCGGAACCCCTTCATCTACTAAGACGTAATTCATGGAAACTTCCGGCTTGTCAAATGTGTTAAGCATTGGTAAATCCCTCCTGTACTCTTCGGGTGTGATTCCATACGTTTCTTTGAAAGCCCGTGTAAAATTCGCATGGCTTGTAAAGCCATAGTCAAGGGCAACGTCAAGTATTCTCTGTTCGGTATTACCCAGATTTTCAATCACTTTTGCCAGGCGGCGGAGCTTCACATATTCCTGAACCGGTTTATTCACCAGCCGCTTGAACAAACGCTGAAAGTAGAAGGGGGATAGGCCGGCGACATTTGCCAGTTCTTCCGTAGAAATCTCTTCTGTTAAGTGTTCCTCGATAAAAGTTAAGGATTGTTCAATTGCTTCCCATGCGTACATTGTTGTACCTCCTGTATTTGATGTTCACATTATACCATCTTATTTTTAGCCGGGCTTTTCACACAATGCGCTTTTTTTCAGAAAAACACTGTGTTAATAATGTGTTTGAAAATTGCTTTCCGTCAGCTGGCGGGAATGAATTTTCAAACACACCCCAGGGCACCGTGGCATTTTTTTAATGACTTTAGATATTAATTGACAATGCGGGCCATAAGTGGTATATTCTATATGACCATATTAAATATTTAGTCATTAGGAGGTGATAAAAGTGCCGCGCTTTACTGAAAAAGAAAAAGCATTTATTAGTGATAAACTACTGGCCGAAGGCGAAAAACTTTTTTCCCTGCATGGATTAAAGAAAGTGACTGTTGATGATTTAGCTGTTGCCGCCAATATTTCCAAAGGCTCCTTTTATGCGTTTTATCCCAGCAAGGAACACCTGTATATCGAAATCAACTTTCAATTACAGCAGAAACTTTTTGAAAATATTGAAACAGTGGTGAAGAAGAAGCATTATCCTACGCAAAAGGCTTTAACCAAAGACGTCATTATGATGAGTCTTACCGGAATCATTACTTCTCCCATCCTGTCGCAGATTGATTTATCCATAATGGATTATCTGCAGCGGAAGTTGTCCCCTGATATTTTCAGTAATCATATGTACAATGATATCCGCATATTGGAAATGTTGCAGCAAATGGGAGTACAGTTTACCGTTCCTCATACTGTATTGATTAAATCTCTATATTCTGTGTTAACCTGCCTGGAGCAGTTCAGGGAAGATGAAGAATTAGAACAGATACAAACACTTTTAGTTGATGGTATCGTGGAACAGGTTGTTAAAAAATAGCAGCACTTGTTTGGTTATTTGGCTGACAGGTAGCCAAACAATTTTTTAATCTTTATATGACTATATTTTTTAAAACGTCATATATTCAGAAAGGAGGAGGTAAAAATGATTGAAGTCAACAAGTTATGTTTCAGCTACACAAACAAGCCTTTTGTCGAAAATGTGAGTTTTCACGTAGGGCGGGGGGAAATCTTCGGTTTTCTGGGGCCCTCAGGCGCCGGTAAATCAACCATACAGAAAGTCCTGACCGGTCTTAACACAAGATATAAAGGGAGTGTCAAAGTAGCTGGAACGGAAATCCGCGAAAGGACTAACAGATTTTACGAGCGTATCGGCGTTGATTTTGAGTTTTCCACCTGTTATGAGAAATTCACCGCACGCGAAAATCTGAAATACTTTGGTTCCCTGTATGACCGGCCGCTCCGTTCCACTGAAGAACTTTTAAGAATGGTGGGGCTGGAAAATGACGGTGATAAAAAGGTTTCCGATTATTCAAAAGGTATGCGTTCCAGGCTGAACTTTATAAAAGCCCTGGTCCACAATCCGGATATTCTTTTTCTTGATGAACCCACCAGCGGCCTTGATCCTACCAACAGCAGGCTCATGAAAGATATTATCCTTGCCGAGAAAAAACGCGGGAAGACGATTATTATTACCACGCACAATATGTTTGACGCAACTGAACTGTGCGATCAGGTTGCTTTTATTGTATCAGGAAAGGTCAGCGCCCTGGATACCCCACATAATCTTATCATGTCAAGAGGCGCTGCTAAAATCCGGTACTCTTATTTTGAAAATGGAGAAAAGACGGGTGAATGCATGCTTACACAAACTGCGGATGATAAACGGCTAAATGAACTTATCCGAAGCAATAGTCTTCGCTCTGTCCACAGCAGTGAGCCGACATTAAATGATATTTTCGTGGATATAACAGGGAGGACGCTGCAATGAAATTAAGAAGATTAGTCCGCGGCGATATTCACTTCCAATGGAAATATGGCTTTTACTTTATTTATTTTGTTTTGACCGTGATTTATGTCTTCGGCATTACAGCTTTACCGGATAACTGGAAACACAATGCAGCCGCCATTATGATTTATTCCGATCCGGCGGCCATGGGGCTGTTCTTCATGGGAGCGATTGTCTTACTTGAAAAAAGCCAAAAGGTACTCCATGCGATTGCCATATCGCCTGCAAAAGTATCCGACTACATCCTTGCCAAGGTATTTTCACTGATGTTTATATCCTGTGTAGTCGCATTGATACTTGGAATTGCGGCAGGAAATAGGAACCTATCAGGTATCATAATCGGGACAGCATTAACATCATCGATTTTTACTATGCTCGGTATCATGGCTGCCACGAAGATTGCGAACCTGAATCAGTTTTTAATTGTAATTATGCCCATTGAGATTTTATGCTTTGTTCCCCCCATTGCAGGATTATTTACAGACCTGCCGGAAATTTTACGGTTCTTTCCATTTATGGCCTGCATGAATTTAATAACAGGGTACAGCCAGAACCCGTTTTTGGATTTGGTTCTTGTTCTTGCAGCAAATTTTGTATTATATCCGGCAGCACATAAGATGGTATCAAAAATGTGGCGGAGTATTGGAGGTGTGAAGATATGAAAAAGGTATTTAACAGCATAGGGCAGGTATTCCAACAGATAAAAAAGGATTCCATGATGCTTGCAGCTTGTTTCACCCCGTTTCTGGTTGGCGCCCTTATTAAATTTGGAATCCCATTGATAGAAAAAGCTTCAAAATTTTCTTTACAGCCCTATTATCCGATGTTTGACTTATTTCTTTCTATCATGGCGCCAGTGCTTCTTTGTTTTGCTTTTGCCATGATTACCTTAGAAGAAATTGATGATAAAGTTTCCAGGTATTTTTCAATAACTCCGCTTGGAAAATCAGGGTATATTTTTTCAAGGCTTGGAATACCAGCAATTCTGTCTACGGTTGTTACATTTATTGTGATGTTAATCTTTTCATTGGAAAAACGGTCCGCCATCATGGTTTTAGGCTTGTCCGTTTTAGGGGCGGTCCAGGCTATCATGGTGGCCCTGATGATGATTACCCTTTCAGCTAATAAACTGGAGGGAATGGCAGTTACAAAACTGGCTGCACTTACATTACTAGGAATACCAGCCCCATTCTTGATCGATAGTTACTGCCAGTTTGCGGTTGGCTTCCTTCCATCATTTTGGGCAGCTAAAGCCGTACAGAGTGAGGCGGTTCTTTATTTTCCCATGGCTTTGGCGGCAGCTTTAATCTGGTATTATTTCCTTACAAAACGTCTGTTTCAGAAGCTGGCAGGATAATCAACTTCCCCATTCTGCATAGGACGGGGCAGATGATTTAAGACAACTGAAAGGGGGTGAATTAGGTTATGGAGCAATACTGGTGGATTATCATTGCCGCGGTTTTGATTGTCGTTGGCTTACTAAAAATGGTTATTATGAAAAAATACAATGATAAAAAGAATCCCAAAAAGCGTCCACATAATGATGGAGATTAGTCAGCCGTACATGGGCCACAGCACCCGGTCTTGTTGCGGGTGCTGTGGCCATGTATGCGACAGGACGCTGTTTATGCGGGAAAAGTACAATCTTGCCGCTTGATTTCCGTGCCCGAAAAGCCCTGTTATATAACGTCTTTTCGCCCCTGCCGTAACAGTCTGAGCTGACTTGACATTTACAGCAAATAATCTGTACTTGACATAACCGTTGCAAATCTACCATTCAGTGAAGCCATATATACATCATTGATAAAACTTGCAGGCAGCTTTCGACCGTTCCATTCTAAGTCTTTTGTTGCACAAGCGTCAGATATAAGAGTAACCAAATAACCAAGATCTTTTGCCGCTCTCACAGTCGTATCTACACACATATGTGTCATCATTCCACACATTACCAAATTCTTTATTGACAAAGAGGTTAATTTTTCTTGCAATGTTGTTTCATGGAAGCCATTAGGCGTATGCTTTACAATAATATATTCTGAACCTAAAGGTTCTATCTCCTTATGAAGTTGAACGCCTTTCGTGTTTGGGAGAAAAAAAGCTGCGTCCTCTGGTGATATGTGTTGTACATAAAAAACCGGGAGTTTCCTTTCTCTAAAATGTTTCAGCAGTCTTTTTGTGACCTTTAATGCCTGTTCTGATTGAAAAAGCTCACATTTCCCTTGTGGAAAATAGTCATTTTGAACGTCAATTATTACTAATGCAGTATCCATTTTATCAAATCCCTTCTACATCTCTATTTGATAAAATAATACATGAAAGCCGCCAGCAAGTAAATTACTTACTTTTTCGTGCATAGCGTCAATAACAAATTCCTTTTTCATCAAGAATTTCTGACATTCCGTGTTTTACCATATACTCTATACCAATACCCTGCATTATCTCAATCGCTGATAGCATTTTTAAGCCCATATCGGTTAGAAAATATTCTACTTTGAGAGGATAACCAGCGTAGGATTTTTTCCCGACTAAGCCAAACTGTTTTAATTCTTTCAGTTGCTCCAAAAGCATTTTTTGACTTATTCCATCAATGCTATGTAACAAATCAGAAAATGAGCAAGAGCCTTTCCTCAAATTAAAAATTATAATAAGTTTCCATTTACCCTTTACCATATCGTGAACCAATTCTAACGGACATGTAAATTCACTGCGAATTTTCAAAATGCTCACCACCTTTTTAATGTATTATATAATCGTCTGATTCCCCGCCTGTTCTATCAGGTCGATCGAAATGGCAGATGTATTAAAATCGCTAAGATGCTGTGACAGGGATTTTGGATGATGCTGATGGGATTTCAATAATGAAAGCAGTGCGTCCATTACTGCTTTCAGCCCTTATCTGTCCGCCATGCAGTACAATAATATTTTTTGCAATAGCAAGCCCCAGGCCGGAGCCTCCTGTTTCGCTTAATCTCGCATTACTTAAACGGCAGAATTTATCAAAAATCACATTGAGCTTATCCTCCGGAATTTCCCCATCATTTTCAAATTGAATCACCGTCCATTCTGAAAGCTCTCTGGCTGATACCTTGATGACGCTATTGTCCTCACTATAAGTAATGGCATTTTTCAGGATATTATTAAATACCCTGGCCAGCTTCTCAGAGTCGCCATATACAGATATGTCCTCATCTACATGATTCTCTATGGTTTTTCCACATGCATTCAGCTGCGGATACAATTCATCTGAAATCTGTGCAATCATATAGTAAAGATCAACCTTTGTCTTTTGAAGCGGAAAGGATTCTGAGTGGCTGCGGGTAATCTCAAAAAACTCATTCACCAGGTTCCTGAGCCGGTTGGCTTTTTCCCATGCGGTGTGGATATATTTTGTTTTCTCCTCATCGGGCATATCCGGTGTTTCATCTAAAAGGCTGAGATATCCAATCACAGATGTCAGCGGGGTCTTGATATCATGAGCCAGATATACCACCAGATCATTCTTCTGCTGCTCTGCCCTCTTGGCCTTATCCGCCCGTTCTGCAAGTGTCCTCTTTACGTCAGACAGTTTGTGCTCCACACTCTCCAGCTCCGGAGACAGGGAAATCGCTGCCCTTTCTTCCATAAGCTTGTCAATTCCTGTTACTACCTCATCAAAATATTGTTTATATGTGTCCAACAGCATATGGAACAACAAAAAAACAAACACGATTATGACCAACGCAAGAATAAACTGCATATTGGCAGTCACTATTCTGAAATATATCAAATCAGCTTCCTTCCCACTGATTGAAAGACTGCGTGCAATCCACCCAGCAATCGCATCTGCCAAGTGTCCGCGTGTCAGCATCCGCAGTCCAAAAACTGTTGCAACTGCTCCCACTGTAATCCACAAACCTCTGATAAAGGTAATGCGGCCGAGCTTTGAATAGTTGTATTTTGTTTTTTTAAATTTCCCCAATTTTATATCCAACCCCCCATACTGTTTTTATATATCTGGGATTTTCCCCGGTATCCTTCATCTTCTCACGGAGATGGCGGATGTGTACGGTAATCGTATTGTTACTCTTGGTATAATATTCTTCCTGCCAGACTTCATGGAATAATTCTTCGGCACTGACGACACTGCACCTGCGCTCTAAAAGAATTCTTAGTATGGAAAATTCCGTAGGAGTCAGTGACAGCGCCTCTCCATTAAGCCGGCATTCATATGTCTTAATGTTCATCGTCAATCCGGCATATTTGAAGATTTCATCTGCTGCCGGAACCGCTGAGCCCGCATTATATTTCTTGTAACGGCGAAGCTGTGCCTTTACCCTCGCTACCAGTTCAAGGGGCAGAAACGGTTTTGTAATATAATCATCTGCACCGAGCGTAAGCCCGGTAATTTTATCCGTCTCCCCATCCTTAGCCGTAAGCATGATTACCGGATATGTGTACTCCTTTCTTCGTATGGACTGACATATCGAAAGTCCGCTGATATCCGGAAGCATGATATCCAATATAGCCAGGTCAAAGTCAGTACTCCCAATGCAGACAAGTGCTTCCTCCCCTGAATAAAACTTATATACATCCATATTTTCATTTTGAAGATATACTTCAATCAGATCCGCAATCTCTTTCTCATCATCAACAACAAGTATTTTTTCAAGCAAAGCATGACACTCCTTTCAGTTTAAATTATATTAGGTGATTGCGAAACTCTGAAAGCCGCATAGAACCTAGCTTTTTTGAATCTTGTTTCTGCATTTCTCCTCACCAAGCCTTGAATTTTTATGTCCACTTTGCATAAAAATCCCGCTTGATAGATTCAATTCAGACTTATTTTTATACAGAGTGCATAGAGTTTAGTCAGTGAGTTTCGCAATTGCCTATAAATTATATATATTATGCCGGATTTTTCAGTTTATATAAAGAAAAGGGCGGCCTGAAAATTAATTCAAAACCGCCGGTGGAATTTGAAAGGCTAAAACTCATATCTAGTACCATGTGAGAGTAACAGGCCATCTGTTAATTCTACACACAGAATGACGGTATTCTCATCATCGAAATTATTATGTCCGTTATCAATCCATTCCGCAAAAACATTTTTCAGCTTTTCAGAAATTATACCATTCTCTTTTTTTCCGAAATACCCCAGGCTGACGCCTTTGCCATGTGCTGTAAACCACTCGCCGGCAATTGCAACAACAGGGTTATCTTTTATATGTTTCATTTTATTTGAGAGTGCGTATGTAATGATATAAAATGCACCATTTTCGTAATAGGCATTTACATATCGCACATAAGGCGTTTCATTTTCCGTTGTTGCCAATGCTATAATTGTGTCTTTTCCGAAACGCTCAAACATTATCTGTTCTGCTTCTGGACTAAATTTATTCATGATATCCTTCCCTTTCTAAATTCTGATTTGTTTTCACTTAACAAAAGACTTTACTTGATCAAGAACATTATCCGTGCCTTTGATGCCTAACATAGGAATATTCAAGTTTAACGCATTTATTCTATTACTAAGTTCGCCCATGAAAACACCTTTACCGCTTATGTTACTTTCCTACAAGCTGTAATGAAAAATGATTACATTCCAACTACCCTTCTAACAGTATTCGCCGTTCGTATTGTTAATTTGCTGCTGATAGCTGAACTTGCTGTCTTAGACCACCAATTTGTTTTTTGATAATCTTTCCGGCTGAAAGACCAAAAGATTGCTTCTTTGTATGCCTTTATTTTTTCTAAATCCGCTTTAGGCTCTCCAATCTCACTATATACCTCTGCGGATGTGGCCGGCGGCATAATAAATATAAGATTGTCATAAATTTCATTATTTTCATTGCCCCACCATTCTGGCGCATTATACAGGATGTTTTCAAGTTCTTCTTTTGATATGACAAAAACAGGAATATCTAAGCCAAACCGTTTTTTTATCATTACCTCAATCTGGTTTGTAAACTTTTTAGCCCCATCTTCGTCACTTGAGAAAATTACATTTCCACTGTTCAAATATGTCCTAACCTCTCCAAAACCGAGTTTTTCAAATCCTTGTTTTAACTCTGCCATCGGCACTTTATTTTTGCCGCTGATATTGATACCGCGCAAAAATGCAATATATCTTTTCATATACTCCGACACCTCCAACATATTCATGCTACGCAAATTCAACTATCACTATTTCGTTTCCGTCAATATCACTTTAACAAACCCCATAAGTTATCAATTAAGCTATCTTGGGTCTGATGTTGTCTGTCATCATTCCCCATACAAAGTATGACAGTTACCTTGCGATTGCCGCTGCCCCAATTTATTTTCGCACGGCTCACAGCAGATTTAGTAATTCTGTATGGATATATCCGTTTGTCCCTGCAACGCTGCCGCCTTTTCTCGGGTCAAGGGGCTTTCCCGAAAAATCAGTTACTTTGCCGCCCGCCTCCTGAATTAAAAGCAGGCCGGCAGCATAATCCCAGGGATTCAGATATATCTCGAAATAGCCTCCCTGTCTGCCGCAGGCAGTATATGCCAGTTCCAGAGCCGCAGAGCCTATCCTGCGGACATCCTGGCACTGACCGAACACCCTGCGGAACCGGGCAAAGTTTTCATCGGCCAGCTCTCTTTTCGCTGTTCCCAGCCCAATCATTGTGTCGGATAGCTTTTCTGCGTTTGATACATGTATGGGCTGTCCATTGAGGGAGCTGCCCTTTCCCTTAATTGCAGAAAACACTTCTTCATGGAAGGGATCGTATACAATCCCCATAACAATTTCCCCTTGGCGGCAAAGGGCTAACGATACAGCGCTGTGCTGATAATCGTGCATAAGGTTTGTAGTCCCGTCAACCGGGTCTAAAATCCAAAAGCTGTCTGCTTTTATTTCCTGCAATCCGGTTTCTTCCCCAAGGAATTGAATATCCGGCGCCAGGGCAAACAGCTCCTTCTTTAAGAAATCCTGCACGGAAATATCTACCTGCGTTACATAGTCTGCAAGACCCTTCTCTTTCACATGAGCTGCCATTTCACGGTTTTTTATTAATCCCTGTGTCTCTGTTACTAAGCTTATGATTTTCTGAATATCCATATATGTTCTCCTCCATTGGCTGCAACCACTGGTTGCAAAACATCGTTGCCAAAATAAGGTTTGAAAGAATTCAGCAAACTTGATGCTGCAATTATCCCTTCTTTTCTATTGCATAAGATTGCAGGCTTTTCTGACAGCCGTTCTTTTCATAAAATGCTTCTATCCCTGGCTGCGCGCCAAAATATAACATGGTAGGTGTATTGTCCTTTGCAAGCTGGAGAAGTTTACTTCCAATCCCCTGCTGCTGATATTCCGGAAGAACAAGTAATTCTGTAATTGTTCCAAAATAGTAACCATCCGAAAGAATACGCAAACACCCTACAAGCACGTTACCATCATAAGCTGTGATATTAATCGTTTTGGATAACGCAGCCTGCGTTCTTTCTATGTTATAATCGCCTTGCCATATCTGATTTACAAAAGAGACAAAAAATGAAGCATTCATTTCTTTATCGTCCACTTTATATTCTATCATTTTATTCCTCCGCAGCTATCAATTTCGTTTAAATCTCATGGGCGTATACCTTATGCCATCAGATAATTGTTCGGTATCCATATCCACAAAGCCTAGTTTATGATAAAAAGGAATGGCATACGGCGAAGAATTGACTGTGATAAGTTCACTTGGACTATTCTTTAAAAGATATTCCCATAACATCCGCCCAATACCTTGTCTATGATACTGTGCTTTCACAAAGAAACAGCAGATATGTTTCCGTTCTTCCTTTGCAGCTATAACACCTTTTAACTCTTTGTCATCATAAGCGCCCCAAAATTCCAATGTTTTAATCATTTCCCTATTCTCAATAAAATCCTTAAAGGACTGAATACCCTCCTCTGAATAATCAGGAGCTTCAAATTGTATAAATGTTGCCCAAATCAAATCAATCGCATTAGAAATTTGAGTATCGTTGATTCTCTTAATCTGCATATTAAATACCTCTACCTAAATTATCATTTTTCTATTCGCCCATGAGATATTAGATGCTTAAAAGTATTATTTTCCCATTTTGAAATTGCTGTGGTTTTTTATTGAATTCCATAAATATATAACCCATTTTTTCTTTCTGAAATTTAGCTGTTCATAAGTTTTGTTAAGTCCTCCACGGAAGCGTCCATTTTCACAGAGATTTCTTCCATCGTCATGCCGGAAGCAAGAAAACGCTTTAGCACCATTTTCATATCCTCCCCAACCTCTACGATATGACCGTCCAAATCGTAAAAACGAATCACCCGCTGGCCCCAGCTATGCTCAATCACTTCCCCCAGATATTCAATATCCGGGTATTTTTTCAACTTGTTCAGAAAGCCGTCAAATTCCTGTTCCTCAAAGACGATTTCCGCATTGTTGGATTTCTTTAATACCCTTTCTTTCGGCAGGTTCACAAGCCAGTCAAAATCCTGCTGCAATGCCAGGCCGCAGGTAAAAGCGATGTTTCTCCCGTAGTCCTGAAATACCTCCAATCCGAACAAATCCTCATAAAATTTTCTTGCAGCATTAATGTCGGCCACCGATATCAGCATACACATGTACTTCATATAAATATTCCTTTCAGTTTTACGATTGCTTTTTCTTATCGCTTTTTCTTGTGCAGTTTCAAATCAATCCCTCTTAAAGACGCAGCATCTTGAAGCAGTCCTGCGGCAAAAGCACTTTTTTCTTTAAGTGTCATCGTTTTTATGTCAGGGCTACACTCAATTTCCCTGAGTACGGCCCGTAGCTCTTGTATTTCCAAAAGATTTACAGCAATACAAAAGAGTGTCTTTTTCCGGCCATCATTATAACCGGACAGGAGCATGTCCAGTATTCTTACCTTTTCTATCTGCTCGTCATTATAAGCTTCCACTCCAGACTGCCGGGCCTTTTCCAAATCAGCCTTTTGTCGGCGGTGCGTAATAAAGGAGTCGAAGTCGTCAATATGATTGTATTTTTCACAGGGGTATCCACTGCACTGAAAGCAGTATTCTACTCCGCCATGCTCCATGCTGCATCTTGCAATTTTGCATGCCTGGTTTCCTTCACCGCCGCCGCAGCCAGGACAGTTTTTATTCAAAAACATGGGACAAAGCCCACAATTTAATCCACAGAGGGAAAATAATTGATTCTGTCGTTTAAATCCTTTCATGATACCTCCTTAAGTCCTTTACACGCATCCAATCCAGCTGAAGTGAATTAATACTTGTCCCAACAGACTTATCTCCTCTAACATTATATTGAATCTGTAGAATGATTGTATTATTTAATGCTAAAGAATTTATTAATCATTTCCTAAGGTGTAGACAAATTTAACTCCAAGAACAGATGGTTTCTTTTATGATGGGGAAAACAGGAAACGTTCCCCCCTTAATTCAAGAGTTAGGGAAACCTGGTGACCAGCCATTCTATTCACAGGAATGAATCATCGTACTTCCCTTAACCGTAAAAATGTTTCATATAAATCCAGAGCCCCGTATCCCCATTCCCTGTTGGGATACGATAGGGCTGGATTTCGTTTTGCCCCCCGTATTAAAAATGCTTTAATAGAGGCTTCGCTCATTGTTATGTCATGTCCTTCTACAATGCCCCAGCTTAAAAGATTAGCGACAGCACCAGCAACATGGGCGGCAGCAACCGAGGTTCCTGTCCGGGTAGTCATGGGAATGGAGCCTCCATTCCTGAACCCTATGGATGGGCCGCTTATATCAACTCCCGGTGCCGCTAAATCCGGCTTAATCAATCCACCTATTGTATACCCACGGCCTGAATGAATATATATGCTGTTATTAAAATGATTGTAGGCGCCTACTGTGATTGGAGAGGGAGAATCTCCTGGGAGGGTTATGGTAGTATAAGGGCTGGGAACCAGAAACGCGGTTTCATCGGAAATCAGGTTATGGGCCGGAAGCCACATATTAAATTGCCCGGTAAGATACTGGGTTTTATACACGCGTATTTTCCAAATTCCCTTGGTAGGAGCTTCAAAACGTATAAAAACAAGCTGCTTACCTGCTCCTGGCTCAATCAGCTGGTAATTAACTGTAATGACCGTGGGTTCTAAAAGGAACGGGACAGAGGTTTCGTTTCTGCCTATGATAGGAATACGGCTTATGGATTCACCACTGGGGGAGATGAATCCTACGGAATATGTATCAGCAGTACCGGCCCAGAGTTCTACTACAAATCCACGCTGAGATTCCGGATTTCCAACTTGGAGTTCCACATCAATCGACGATTCACCCATAGGTATAGAACCCATGTAGTGATGACCTCGGCCAGTTTCATTGCCTGCGGCAATTACCGTGGCCATTCCCAGATATCTGCTGACATCTTGAATCATCACGTTAAGTGGCGACGTTCCCTCATGGCTGCCCAGATTGGAACCGATTCCCAGTAGAATGACCAGAGGCTTTCTCTGGCTGAATGCCTCCACACGCAGGTATTTAATACCCATCATAATATCATTTTCCTGATAAACATCAGTATCCCTGCTGACAAGATAAAAATCACGCAGATATTGTTTAGCTGGTTTTAATTTGACGATTATCAGTTCGCATTCTGGGGCAGCTCCAGTAAAATCCTGCTCAGGCAGGACTCCTCCTGCGGCAATGCCCGCCAGAAAGGTTCCATGTCCGTTGATATCGGTAGAGGGCACCAAGGTAAGAGGATTATCCGATTCCAGCGCCTCGTTAATTTGCTCCCGAGTGTATTCTGTGCCGTAAGTTGCCCCGCTGGCATTATAGCGGTTGGGTACGCCCACAGGAAGATCGCTTTTATCATCTGGAAGACTCTGGTCCCAAATACTGATAATTCTGGTAGTTCCGTCCTGATTGCGAAAAAGAGGATTGGTATAGTCAATTCCCGTGTCTATGATGCCGATTATAACGCCTCTCCCTCGATTGCTCAGGGCAGGCGATGCGTGGGCTGCTAAAATACCGGAAGCCTCCATGCTGGTACTGTCTAAAAGCGTGTACAGACCAGGGATACTGTAATAGGTAAACTTGCTTAGTGATATAGGCTTTACGGTATCTAGCGGGGTATATATAATACTGAAATCAGTACTTACAAAGTCCATACAGAGAATATCTTCCAAATCACCAGGAAATTGCTGCTGGCTCCCGTAACGGTAGATAAAGTCAGCAATGCTCTCTGAGGCTGAGTTAAAAGGGCAGTCCGCCATGATGTACCTCATACAGGGTATTTGATAATAGTATATGCTGAATTTTAAAAACCTTTCATTGGCCGGCAGCATGAAACAAACAAGCAATGGATTTCACCCGCAAGCTGCCAGCTTTTCTTACAATCCAATGGTTTACTTTGCCTGACAGTGCAGACGCATTAAATTTTCCTCGGCCTTCACTGTATTCCCTCATACATATACCACCTTGCTTATTTTTTTGAGTCAGAGAAAGCAGCTCAAACCGTCCCGGCACACACTTTTTCTTCGTACGTTGAATATATTAATAAAAAAAGGGGATTCATATGCATACAAAACGATATACCGTTGTCATTGCTGGACTTATGCCGGATATCGTCACTCAAGGCATTCTAATCAGGATTTGGGGGAAAGCCGCCCAAAAAGTATACGCAAGTACAGGCATATATGTAAACGCTCAGTTAAATGAATCCTATTTCCTCTGTGGAGACAAACGGGAATCTGAGCTGGACGGGCTGACCGCTAACTTTATAATCATATGGAATCCAGTTGAGGTGGAAAGTGCTGAAAATTTCCATAAGGCATTTACACAGGTTGTAAACGGTGTAAGAGAATTATTGGATAATCCATATGTGTGGGTTACAATTGAGGAAATAGAGTTCTTTTATTTTATAAAATGCTGAAAGCTAGGAGCCAGCTTGGGAGCGGCTCTTTTCTATCCCCAAAAGCGGATATTCATTAGGTAGTCTACCGATTCCGGCAGACAGCCTGATTTTTGTTATAACACTACTACAAACTGCTCCGCAGAAAAATCTAGATTATTAAAAGGCGCCGTGATAAGATTCAAAATCACTCCGGGGGATCCAGTTCCTCCGGAATATTCTTTTTCCTCCCCTGCAAACAATTTAGGGACCTGCGCCCTATCCAGTACTTCGCTCCAACGCGGCAGTCAGTGAACTGACGATTCGTAAAGACAGGTTAACGCATACCACAATAAGAATCCTAAGCTGTATGCGTTTTCCCTCTATCAGAGGACTCTTCGGCCGGAACCACATCCTCCACAGGCCGCCATGCCTGTCCAAACTTCACATCGCGGAACAGGGCAGCCAGGCCGGTAATCTGCTTGAGCCTCAAAATCTCATCCCGGTCCATCCCCAGGTGTTTGGAAATCCATGCGTCAGAACGTCCTAACTCATACAGTTCCTTAATGATATTACTCATTAAGTCCACATCATGTGTTCCACGGGCGCGGTTATGACGGATGGTGCTGGCCATACGGCCGGACAGCGGCTTATCTATTATCGAAACCGGCATCATCCCCTTCTCACGCTCATAAATATCCGGGTAATCCCGCATCACCCGCCAGCGGTGAAAGCCATCTACAATCACATACTTATCATTGCTTTTTACATGATAACAGACAATCGGCATCGTATAACCGTCCTCCTTGATGCTGTCGTACAACAACCGCATTTCCGGCGGGGCCACGTTGTTCGGGTTATATGTATTGGGTACAATCTTTTCAAATGGTACTGCAATGATATTGTATACCGGGCTTCTGAATTCCTTATTTGCCATCTATCATCCCTCCGTACTTGCATCTGATAATATCCACGCGTTTTTGTTCCTGCCGCGTAAGCCCAAACCCCATAAACCGGCAGGTATGGTCATTTTTCAAAATACAGTAGCACATCCGTTTCCAGCTTGGTATATCTTTCGTGCTTTTGATATCATCGGTATGGTCGGGAATCGGTCCAAGAAAAATAATACGGGAATTTTTGTTGATTGTATAGTTAGAGATACCATTCCTCCGTATGTGATATCCCTTTTCCACAAGCTCACGGATTGTTTCCTCCGGCAGCCCTCCTCCGGTCTCACGCCAGAAATGGATGGAGGTGTTAAACTTTTTCACATAATTATTCCGCAGTCGGGCAGGCAATGTATCCAGCAAAAATAGAGTGTAGGATTTCCAGGTATGACCTTCCGGCAACGTAATACTGCGGTAACCCATGGCTTTTGTCTTACCATAAATAGCGCCAAAATTTGCTCCGCGCACCCGCCCCACCAGTTTCGTCCATATTTCCGGGTCGATGACCCGGTACAGATTCAAAGCGTCTTTGGAGTAATCATTAAAAGGCGATGCTACCCGCATCTGGTCTATTTTTAATCCTGCCTTATAATACAGATCATATAAATGATTGTAATCATAGCCGAAGCGATAATTCGCGCACCATACGTCAGAACCTGACCAGTCGTATAAAGGTGATGCACACCATACATCTTTGAACTGCCTGGAAATCCAGCACTGGTTTTGGTATCCGTATTTCTTATTGACAAACCCGCTGTACCGCTGCAAAGATTCATCCGCCCGCATACCAAGCAGGCAGACCGTCCTGCCATTCCCATGCTCCTCCTTGTAGAATCGGCCAAACTGCTTTGCCAGATCTTCCTGATGCATCCGGTAACGATAGTGGGTAAATGGCTTTGCCAGATTAATGACATAAGGATGCTCCGGCATCGGACGCACCCATATATCCTGTTTGGTATCATCCCAAGGATACCAATACATCTCATAACTACTCAGTGCTGTCCTGGTTGCCATAGGAAGGCAGACCCAGTAAAGAATTATGCCGGATTCATTTTCCAGCCGCTTAAAAGTGCGGGTAATATAGTCCGTTGTCACGGTATACTGTGCCTCAAAATCCTGATGGAATACGCCAATCACACGGTCTGAAGCATACTTATTCCGGTAATCCAGCAGCAAATTCAAAAGAACGCCGCTATCCTTGCCGCCACTGAATGAGATATAAATATTTTTAAATTCCTGAAACAAAAATGCAAATCTCTTCTGCAATGCATCGAATACATCCATATTAATGTATTCTTTTTTCATATCTTTAGTAAACTCCTTATCTTTCCGGTAATCTTGACCCATTTATCATGTACTTTACTAAAATAATAATATGGGGAACAGAAAAATTCAATATAATATATACTTAAATTATGAATAATAACGTTGGAGAAAATAAGTACAACTCTTCACAATAGGCCTTCATTCCTTATAAACCTTAAATCCTTTCATCTGTCCCTCCCTCTTTCGAAATGCGTGAAGACGATATGGTATTTACACATCCATTTTTTTGTGTGTGAGTGAATATTCTTTCTTTTCCATAAATTACCTTTCCTTTCTGCAATATAAGCCCGAACAACTTTATTGTAACAGGAAAGGTAATTTTTTGTATAACATTCGTTGCGCACCCGCATAGCGGATGGTTCTTTGTTTCATGGAACTGCATTTTTCGGAACACGAAAAACTCCGTCCCATGAAACAGGCTAAATCCCATAATAAATAAGGGAGATTCCACAATAAAAAATTGTGTATCTCCCTTGCCTCATTCATACTGCCATCTTATTTATAAGACTCTTTTGCGTCTGCTTTTGGTTTCATGGACCAAAACACTACATTCATTATAATGACAATCAGTAACACAACTGCCATAGCCACCCAAAAGCCGATATTAAGACCAAGCCATTTGGTAGTTCCGAAAAGGGTCATCCAAAGTTCTTTCCAGTTCATCATTGCACCTCCTTAGAGCAGTTCGCCGAAATGACGGACATAGGCTTTTTTCAAACTTGTTGCCAGAATCATATACAGCAGAATACATGGAATCAGATAAGCAAAGTATGTTGCAGGCAATGCAACAAATCCAAGCATAGTTCCAAACACTGTAAACGGAATAATGGTCAGAACCGTAATTCCTGTCATTGTGAGCAAAGTCACCGGAGCGGACGCACGACTCTGAATGAAAGGCAACTTCGGAGTACGGATCATGTGAATGACCAACGTCTGGCTCCACATAGATTCCACGAACCATCCGGCTTGGAACATCCCGATATACTGCGCCTGAAGCTTTGCCAGCTCTGCACCGCTGAAATGGGCGGGCAAATCATTGAACAACACACCGTTCGATACGAACAACGGGCAGAATACAAAGTACATGAAAATATAGGTTGTAAAATCGAAGATGGAGCTGGTTGGACCAATCCAGATCATAAAACTTCCAACACTGGAAGCATCCCATTTACGTGGTTTGGAAATGAACTCCTCATCCACATTGTCCCAAGGAATTGCCGTGCAGGACAGGTCGTAAATCAGGTTCAGGAAGATCAGGTGCACGCTCATCATCGGCAGGAACGGTAGCAGCGCAGAAGCCGCCAGCACCGAGAACATATTGCCGAAGTTGGATGATGCGGTCATTTTAATGTACTTAATCATGTTGGCATAAGTTTTACGTCCCTCAATGATGCCCTGCTCCAAAACCATCAGGTCTTTTTCCAGCAGAATGATGTCGGCAGATTCCTTTGCCACATCCACGGCAGTATCCACCGAAATTCCAATGTCGGCAGCTTTCATAGCTGCGGCGTCGTTGATACCGTCACCCATGAAACCAACCGTATGACCGTTTTCACGGAGAACAGAAACCACGCGGGCTTTCTGATCGGGGGTCAGCTTTGCAAATACATCTGTAGACTCTGCCGCTCTTGCAAGCTCTGCATCGCTCATGTGTTCCAAATCAGAACCGAGAAGCATATTGCGAACCTTCAGCCCCACCTGCTTACAGATAGTGTGAGTCACTTTGTCGTTATCACCAGTCAAAATTTTGGTGGTAACACCGTGGTCTTTCAAAGCCTTAATAGCATCCGCAGTAGATTCTTTTGGAGGATCGAGGAATGCCAGATATCCAATCAGCACCATGTCACACTCATCTTTAACACCAAATGCGCCAACTGGGGACGGATTGCTTTTCTGTGCAATCACCAGAACGCGAAACCCCTTGTCGTTAAGATTATTCACTGTCTCCAGAATCCGGTAACGGACGTCATCAGTCAGAGGCTGTACTCCTCCATCACACTCTGCAAACGCACAGATAGAGAGCATTTCTTCCACAGCACCTTTTGTTACCATTTGGGTCTTGCCCTTTTTATCCTGTACCACAGTAGTAAGACGGCGACGTGTGAAGTCAAAAGGAATCTCGTCTACCTTTACATAGTTTTCGGACAGGTCAATGAGACGCGAATCTGCGGCTTCTTCTTCCTCCGTCTTATGGATAATTGCCAAATCCATCAGGTTTTTATAGCCCGTCTGGAAGTAACTATTGAGATAAGCGTGACGCAGTACCCGAGTATCGTCCTCGCCATTTACATTCAGGTGGTATTCCAGCACAACCTTATCCTGGGTCAGCGTGCCAGTCTTGTCGGTGCAGAGAATATCAATAGCACCGAAGTTCTGAATAGAATTGAGGTTTTTAACGATTGTCTGCTTTTTGCTCATGGAAACAGCACCTTTCGCAAGACAGGTTGTTACAATCATTGGCAGCATTTCCGGTGTCAAACCGACAGCAATCGAAATGCCGAATAAGAAGGCCTCCAACCAGTCGCCCTTGGTGATGCCGTTGACGAAGAACACCAGCGGAACCATAATGAGCATGAAACGAATCAGTACCCAGGAAACGGCGTTGACACCCTTGGTAAAGCTTGTTTCAACCGCTTCTCCGGCAACTGCGGATGCCATGGAGCCAAACAGAGTATGATCGCCAACACAAACAACAACAGCCGTTGCGCTGCCAGAAATTACATTACTCCCCATAAAAGCAATGTTTGTGTAATCGGTCACGCTCTCTTTCTGTGCGCTCACATTGGGTGTTTTTTCAATGGGTTCACTCTCACCAGTAAGACTTGCCTGACTGACAAACAAATCCTTCGCATCCAAAATACGCACATCCGCCGGAATCATGTCTCCGGCAGACAGATGTACAATATCTCCAACCACCAAATCATCCATAGGGATTTCTATTTTTTCCTGGTTCCTACGAGTAACGGTGCAAGTGGTCGTAATCATGGCTAACAACTTTTCTGCTGCATTTCCACTTCTGGATTCCTGGACAAACCGAAGCGTACCCGAAATGAATACCATCGTTAAAATGATAACTACCGTCAGACAGTCAAAATCATCCGGCACACTGCCAAACAGAGAAAAATAAGGTAGAACCATATCTGTAATGGTTGATACCAGTGCCAGGCAAAACAGAATGGCTGTAAAAGGGTTGATAAACGCACTGACCAGCCGTTTTGCCAAGGACTTCTTTTTTTCATGTGTTACTTTATTGGTGCCATATTTAGTACGACTTACGGGTACTGCTCCTGCATCTAATCCCCGAAGTGTGGTATGAAGGTTTTTCAAAACCTCTTTAATGGGATTGGTTGCCTCAAATTGAATGCGGCGGTTCTGTTCGTCACGGATAACTGTCTTTTCGACAGTCTGACGAACAGCCATACGGTTTTCTTTCTTGTTCATTGGTCTTACCTCCTTGAATTTTCATAGGGGCAAGGAAGATTATATGAGGGACACGGAATCTCCGTATACCCATACAATATTCTCTGCCTTCGTGGACTGCTTTCAGAGTCCATGTCTTTCACCTCACATTCTTTAAAACTATCTATGTGAAACCGCAATGCGGATCACGGTCTGCGATATCGGTTACTTTTTTCGATATACCAGACATCAAAGCCCGCAACGATTAGCCATGCAATCATTGCGCATACAAACCAGTGGTTTGGAAATCCTGAACAAAGCCCCTTCATCAGAAAGATAATGCCATTAAGTGCAATGACTTCCCCGATGTTACGGCAAAGCGGGATAATTTTAATTTTATCTTTCTCTTCCTGCGGCATATTTTTCCACTCAGATAAGTGAATATGTCCTTTTCCGCAGGCAAACACAAAGCCTGCAATAGTAAAGAGGATCCCGAAAAAGATGCATGTAAAGTCCATATTTTCTCACTCCTTCCAATGTTTAACTTCATTTTTTAGTTTATTCAGCCTCAGAAGCCTGATGAGCAGTACAATCACTGTAACAGCAAGGATAAACCAAATAACAGCAGTTACCTGATACCAAATCTGAAACATCAAAATTCTCAGTTTAGAGAACATCCAGCTTAAACAGCCACATATTATTGTGAACACGGAGTAAAGTGCAAAGAAAATTGCCAGTTTGTAATCTTTGATTTTCGTCTTCACTCACAACACCTCCCAACCAGCACTTACAACTTCCGGGATTGCCAATGCCTGCCCAACGATTCCCTCTAAAACATTGTTTTTAGGTTTTCCGACAGAACAGTATTTCGCAATGATCTCAACCTTATCACCCACAACATCGCCGCTTTCCAGATTATTCAGGAACAGCGTTTTGCATGAATTGCTGTTAATAAGCAACAGACGAATTTCCTGCTCTGCAACTTCCTGACAAGTGACCGAAATACAATATTGTTTTTCAGATTCATCACCGGCAGTGATTGGATTCAGCTTTCTTGCAAGAGGACGCAAAATCAAGTTGGAGGCAATCAAAATACCAGCGGCAGTGATTGCCATTGCATGCATCCCTGTACTTGCAAGAATGCCTATGGCAGCTGTACACCATAGCGTTGCCGCAGTATTCATTCCACGCACTGTTCCGCTGTCCTTGAAAATCACGCCACTGCATAAAAAACCAACACCAGATATAATACTGCTCCCGACACGAAATACCTGATTCGAGCCATAGAGCATTGGAAACAAGGTAAAGAAGCTGGTTCCCATGCAAATCAACACATTGATACGAATACCCGCCGGATGGCCGGTTAGCTGCCGTTCCAATCCAATCAGAAAGCCAAGCACCAAGGAGAGGGAGATTCTTAAAACAAAATCGGTGTAAAACATGTGAATCGCCTCCCTTCGACCACGAACAGTATATAAAAATCGCAAGGAAAATCACATGTCTAAAACCTTGCGATTTCCTTGCGATTTGGCAAGAATTCAGGCGGGCTGAAACCGAAAGTGATATGCTCCCTCTATGAGAGACAGTAAAAAATAAAACTGTCATCATGGAGGGAGTTATTCTATGCCTCAAAAGGAAAAACTAAATGCAGAAGAAAAAGTCAAAATTGTCAGGATGTATCAACGTGGGGAAATAAGCCTGCTCCAAGCTGCGCAGTATGCAGGAGTTGGAAAAACAACTATCAATAGATGGATTACAAGGTATAAAGCGGTACAGGAATATCTATCCGGTCTGGGTAGTCTCAGCGAAATCAGCAGGAAATATCAACTTAGAAGCGATTACCGGCTCCGAATGTGGATAAAGGAGTATAATGCTCATGGAGATTTCAACCCCAAAAAGTTTTCAGGAGCTTCCGGGAAACTGAGCCATCGGGCTGCGGAGAATGAGCCCCTGGCTGACAAAACCGAAAAAATCCATGAGGGAAGCCCGGATAAAGGCTGCCGGAGGCTCAATGACGACCTGCGCCATGACTATGGCATCCACGTCAATGACAAAAGAGTGCTTCGTATCTGCCGGGCCAGAGATATTCGGTCTACTGTGAAATACAATAACCACGGCTGTACCAGACAGGCTAAGAATCCACGGTATCTCGTCGCCAACCTCCTGAACCGCCAATTCCATGCAGAGAAACCGAATGAGAAATGGCTGACCGATGTGACGGAGTTCAAATGGTATGATGGCGTTGAGGTACATAAGCTCTATCTGAGTGCCATCCTGGATTTCTGTGACCGGCGTATCGTGTCCTATGTTCTCAGCGAACGGAACGATAATCCACTCGTTTACAAGACCTTCAATCAGGCTGTTAAGGCCATCCCCGGATGCCCATCCCTTATTCCATAGTGACAGGGGCTTTCAGTACACCAGCAGGGCATTCCACCATAAACTTCAACAAGCCGGAATGACGCAGAGTATGTCCCGTGTGGCCCACTGTATTGACAATGGCCCGATGGAGGGATTTTGGGGCATCTTGAAGCGCGAGCGTTACTATGGCAGGCGGTTCACCAGCAAGCAAGAACCCGTCCCGATGATTGAGAACTATATCCGTTATTACAACACCAGACAGATTCAACGCAATTTAGGTGTCTTGACACCGCTGGAAAAACACCGGCTATCTCTGGCTGCATAAAAAGCGGCCAGCAACCTACAGGCTACCGGCCGGAAAAATCTTATATTTTTTTGCTGTCCTCTTGACGGGGAGCGGTTCAAAGTGATTCCAGTCCGCCTATGTCATAGTTGGTCATTAAATTTGTACCCGATACCCCAGATAGTCAAAATGTACTTCGGCGCATCTGGGGCAGGCTCAATCTTCTTTCGCAGTTTTCGGATGAATGCCATGATGTTGCTGTCATCCAGCAGATAATCATCTTCCCAGACTGCACGATAAATCTGCTCTTTAGTAAAGACCTCGCCCCGATTCTGGGCAAGAAAATACAGAATATCAAACTCTTTTGGGGTCAGGCTGATTTCTGAACCTTTCAGCAGAACCTTTCTACTTTTCGGATGAATCTCCAATTCTCCAATTAGAATTGCGTCCGACAGAACACCGGTAGGTAGCTCTGTTTCTTCTGATGCTCCCAAAAGCAAAGACGATACCTCTCCGCTGATCAGATCCCGGACGCCCGACAGTAAATCTTCCACACAGTCACTTTTCGGCGGCTCTTTAATCAGCTTTTCCAGCAGCCATATTTCAAGATCGGAATCCATAGGGATAAAACTGATATTCTTTTTCACGATGAATTCCTCCTTTCAAATCAACTCATGGTACTTCTTCTTATAGAAATATTTGGCTACCGTAGTCAGCAGCATATACGCAAGTGCTACAATCACCAAAAATGCAAAATACCAAAGCGGCAGCATCGTCAGGCCGAACAGCGACGCACCGCTGGTAAAGGTAATGGCTGTAAAGGCAACGATTCCGGCCAGCGTTATGCAAATCACAGGTGTAGATGACCTGCTCTGCATAAAAGGAACTTTGGGTGTTCGCAGAAAATGCAGAATCAGCACTTGTGTCCACATGGATTCCAAAAACCACCCCGTCTGAAACAGTGACACATACTGAAGCTGCAAAGAAGAATCGGTAATATTCAGGTAGGATGCTCCTCCACACAGCATGGGACATAAGAAATAATACAGGAACAGGAAGGTCGCAATATCAAACAGAGAGCTGATTGGCCCGAATGACATCATAAACCGTCCCAAAGTTTTACCCGACCAATCTCTTGGAGACAGGGTTTCTTCCTCGTCCACATTGTCCCAAGGCAGAACAATACACAAAATATCGTACAGCAGATTCAGAAGCAGAATCTGGATGGATGTCATGGGCAGAAACGGCAAAAATGCGCTAGCGCATATGATGGCGAAAATATTACCAAAGTTGGAGCTGGCTGTAATCTTGATATATTTGAGCATATTGGTAAAGGTCTTGCGCCCTTCCAAAACACCTTGTTCCAGAACATTGAGGTCCTTTTGCAGCAAAACCACATCGGCTGCATCTTTGGCTGCGTCCACTGCCGTGTCCACCGAGATGCCCACATTGGCCTCGTTCAGTGCCGGGATGTCATTGACGCCATCACCAAGGAATCCCACCGAGTGACCGTTTTCCCGAAGAGCGGAAACCAGACGCACCTTTTGGCCCGGAGTAAGTTCCGCAAAAACATGGATTTCCTCAACTGCTGTGCGAAGCTCACTGTCTGTCATTTCATCCAGCTTTGCACCGGTCAGCACAGTCTCGGCAGAGATGCCAACCCGACGGCAAACAGACACCGCAATGGCCGCCTGATCTCCCGTCAGAATCTTAGGAGCCACTTTTAGCCTCTTGAGGGCTGCCACGGATTCTTTTGCGGTTTGCTTGGGCGCATCAAAGAAGGACAGATAGCCCACCAGAGTCATATTAAATTCGTCAGCGGGTGTGATTTCCCTTTGACGGCCTACATTTTTCCGTGCGATAGCAATGACCTTCATACCCTCCTGGAGCATATCATCTACCACAGAAGATACGCTCTGCATACCATCCTTCTCAATTGGCAGAATTTTACCCCGATATTCCACATGGCTGCAACGGGAAACGATATGCCCAATGTCACCTTTCATAATGAGCTGACACTCGCCATCGCTACCTCGCACAAGGGTGCTGACGAACTTGCGGGCATAGTCAAAGGGAATTTCGTCCGCCTTTTGATACTGGTTTAAAAGGGCGGTATAATGGGTTTCACGTCCCGGCATAGTCTTATAGGCAAGAATTGCGTTGTCAATCGTGTTTCGAACACCGGAATGATAGAAGCTGTTCAGATATGCCAGATCGAGAACTTCCGTATTTTCATTGCCGAGAATATCCATGTAATATTCAAGCAGGATACTTTCATTGGTTAGCGTGCCAGTCTTGTCCATGCAAAGTACATCCATACTTCCAAAGCCCTGCATGGCATTGATGTCTTTGATAATCGTTTGCTTTTTACTCATGGCAAGACTACCCTTGGCAAGGCAGGCTGTAATGACCATGGGCAGCATTTCCGGCATCAGTCCGACGGCCACTGACAGGGCAAAGGCAAAGGACTCCAGCCATTTTCCACCTGTGATACCGAGAATCACAAACACAATCGGCACCAGCACTGCCATGAAGCGGAGCATGACCCAGGCAATGGAATTGGCACCCTTTTGAAAGGAATTTTTGTCATCAGAATCAGGCTTTGTAAAGCTGCCATACAGCGTGTCTTTGCCGACGGCCAGCACAATTCCTTCGCCTCTGCCGCTGATAACAGTTGTTGCCATAAAAGCGAAGTTTTCAAGCTGAGTCAGCGTCTCCTGCTCGCCGTAGCTGAGTTTGCGGCAGCTCTTTTCAAGGATTGCGCTCTCGCCGGTAATGGCAGCCTGGGAGATAAAGAGATCCGTAATCTTCGTCAATCTGATATCCGCCGGAACACGATCACCTGCGGAGAATAGAACAAGATCCCCGACCACTAATTCTTCGGTGGGAATCTCCATTAACTCCCCATCGCGCCTCACCGTGACGCTTTCATGAATCAGGCGGTCAAGCTGAGCAGAAGCGCTCTTTGCCCGCAGCTCCTGAATGAGACGAATTACACCACTAATTAGGATCATGGAAAAGATGATAATAGCGGTAGTAGCGTTTCTCGCAAAATTGGACGCTACAAAAACATCCGTAATGAGAGAAACAATACCAAGAACAAAAAGAATCACATGAAACGGGTTAATAAATGCCCGTCGCAATCGTTGCATCGTCGTATCATTTTTTCGCTCATTGAAGCTGTTCTTTCCATACTTCTCCCGCATCGACTCAATTTGCTCAATGGGCAGACCATCCGGAGATGCGCCAATGGCTCGATAGATTTCTGATGGCTCACAGTAAGCGTATTTTTTGATACGACTGTCAAATAGTGTTGCTTTTGACACGGGACAGTCCCTCCTTTATAAGTATAAATATAAGTATAAGTATAAGTAAAAATATTTTAACATATTGTTATGAAAATGTTATGTTTATATTCTTGCTTTTTTCATGCAATTTACTTTGATGTAGCATTATTCAGCTCAATCAAATCTGTCTCGTCAGGGTGAGAAAAAGCCTTAGCAACCATATATGACTAGTATAGACAATAAAAAATCTGCTATAAGGCTCTCTTTCCTCATACCAGATATTAATATTTTCTTCCTACTGCATACACGCCATGTACAGTAAGCACATGGGGTTCAGTTTACGTCCGCAAATAAAATTTCCGGATTACCAATCAGAGCGCGGGCAATTGCCACACGCTGCTGCTGCCCGCCGGATAACTCACGCGGAGTATGCCTGCGCCGGTCAGTCAGGCCTGTGACCTCCAAAATCCGTTCCAGCTGCTTTTTGCAGCTTCCCATCTTTTTGCCGTCCAATAGCAATGGCAGCATGATGCGGCTCATTTTTTCGTTCCCGGACACGGAAATGTCGGTGCCGTCCAAAAGGACGCGGCCACTGGTCGAAACATCCAGTCCCCCAAGAATATAAAGCAGCGTGCTTTTCCCGGAGCCTGATGGTCCCATGATTGACACAAATTCCCCCTGCATGACCTGTAATGAAATGTCTTTGAGCCCCTTTGTGGTGGTGGCGCCAAGACGAAAATCCTTTACAATATGTTTTCCCTCCACGGCAATATTGCCGATTCCTTGTTTCATTGAAAAAACTCCCTGTTTCTTATTCATTCATGCATCTCATGACCCGGCATGGTCATACAGGCAAGGATTGCATTATCTATAGGATTTCGAACGCCAGAATGATAGAAGCTATTTAAGAACGCCAAATCCAGAGTATCCTTTCCGACTGCCATCACGATTCCTTCCCCTTTACCGCTAATAACAGCTGTCGCCATAAAAGCTAAATTTTCAAGCTGGGATAAAGTTTTCTGGCTGTTATAACTGAGCGTATGGCAGTTTTTTCTAAAACAGCACTTTCACCCGTGATAGCTGCCTGAGAAATAAACAAATCTATAACCTTAGTCAAGGCCCGATTTAATCGGCGTATTACCGTATCATTTCTTCGCTCTGTGAAACTGTTTCCGCCGTATTTTTCCCGCATTGCCTCAACCTGTCTTTGAGATAACCCGTCCTTTGATACCCCAATCTCCCGATATATTTCTTCTGTATCACAGTATGCATATTTTTTGATACGGCTGTCAAATAATATTCTTGACACCAAACAATCCCTCCTTTACAATTATGTATATTATTTTATCATATCCCCTATTAAAAAACTTCTTCTAAATTCTTGCTTTTTTCTTGCTCTTGTAAATAGCCGGTCAATCGATACTGATATCGGCTTAGCTTGGAACATTATAATAAAAAACGAGGACAATCAATATGGACATTTGTGCAAAAACAATTTATAACTCCGCAAAACAAATCCAACCAGAAATGGTTTCTATTCGCAGAACACTACACAGGCATCCTGAAATCGGTACCTGCCTGCCAAATACTAAAGAGTTTGTTAAAAAACAGCTGTTTGAAATGGGGTATGAGCCGGTTGAAATCTGTGAAAGCGGCATAGTTGCTTCTATCAGCGGTGCAGCCCCGGGGCGCTGCATTCTGCTCCGTGCCGATATGGATGGATTGAATATAAGGGAAATGACAGAACTCGAATACAAATCCGAAAACGGGTATATGCATGCCTGCGGTCACGATATGCATACAGCAATGTTATTGGGAGCAGCTAGACTGCTTCGTAACTATCAGTCCAAAATAACAGGGACCATAAAACTGGTATTCCAACCGGATGAGGAAGGTTTTACCGGAGCCAAGGCAATGTTGAAAGCAGGAGTTTTGGAACAGCCGGTGCCCGAAGCCGGCATGGCTTTACATGTTCATTCCGGAACTCCCTCCGGCCTTATACTATGCGGCCAGGGAACGACAATGGCGGGCTGTACCCTCTTCCGAATTTCAGTAAAAGGAATCGGCTGCCACGGAGCCATGCCTGAAAACGGTGTTGATCCGATTAATATTGCTGCACACATTCACTTGGCTCTTCAGGAAATTACCGCAAGAGAAATCGCAGCAAAAACTCCTGCTGTTATAACAATTGGAAAATTCAGCGGAGGGCAGGCGCCCAATATTATCCCTCAGGATGCGGTGATAGAGGGGACAATCCGGACTTTCGACAAAAGTCTTTCTGCTGAAATACTTCAAAGGATAACTGTAATTTCCAAAGCCACCGCAGAAGCCTTTCGTGGTACTGTTACGGTAGAAGAATTGTCATCAGCCCCTCCACTTATAAATAATCCGCAGCTCACAAGTCAGATGACCGGCTTTATTACGGAACTTTTTGGAGAAAAATCAATATATCTTATGGATGGAGGCGGCATGGGCTCAGAGGATTTTTCATCGTTCACATATGAATTACCATGTGTGTATCTGTTAATTGGAGCAGGGACGGCAGAAGAAAATCCACAGTACGGAATGCCAATGCATAATGAAAAAGTTATATTCAATGAAGAGATTCTGGCGAAAGGCGCTGCTATCCACACCTATTGCGCCTTGAAATGGCTATGTGATGAATAATACGGCTTGGCAGGATATGGAGATATCCCAGGAGATGTCTCCGTATCTATTTTTATCGTTTCCGTGAATATGAAATGCCCTCCGGGGAGCGAAAATCAAACTTTAGATTTGACTCCCCGGAGGGCATTTATAGCAGTTGTATCTTTTTAAAATCCCGGCTGTTTATACTAGAGCGTGTTTGAAAATTGCTTTCCGTCAGGTGTGCGTCCCACTTTGTGGGAGATTTGGTCCCGATGAGGGAGGCGTAGC
>PPYE01541223.1_pt1 | contig 30382 bp, 30 predicted proteins | sample 1559881 | NCBI WGS metagenome assembly PPYE01 (sample SAMN08240022, study PRJNA423297) | Human gut metagenome, whole genome shotgun sequencing project. | reverse complement strand
CGTCAGGCTATCGACGGTGATACCGCACAGGTAGGTCCGCAGGTAGCAGAAAAGCTGGGATTAAGCCAGATTACTTACACCGAAGAAATTCTAAACGTGGACGAAACTGCCCGCCGCATCACCGTAAAACGCCACATTGACGGAGGGGTAGAAACTGTGGAAGGTCCTCTGCCTATTGTACTGACTGTGAACGGAAGTGCAGCTCCCTGCCGTCCGCGCAATGCCAAATTGTTACAGAAATACAAACGCGCTCTCGGCGCACAGGAAAAAGCAGCCATCACTAAAGACGGTTCTGAACTGCCTTACGCTGAACTATATGAAAAATTCCCTTACCTGAATATCACTGAATGGAGTGTGGCCGATGTAGAAGGCGACACCAAGCAGTGCGGTCTGTCAGGCTCTCCCACCAAAGTGAAGAAGATTGAAAACATCGTCTTCCAGGCAAAAGAAAGCAAGACCATGACAGGAAGCGACCAGGATGTGGAAGGATTGATTGTCGAACTGTTAGCTAACCATACAATAGGATAACGATTATGAATAATGTATTTGTATATTGCGAGATTGAAGGCACAACAGTGGCCGATGTGAGTCTCGAACTTTTAACCAAAGGTCGTAAATTAGCTAATCAGTTAGGCTGCCAGCTTGAGGCAATCGCTGCCGGAACCGGCCTTGCAGGAATTGAAAAACAAGTATTGCCCTACGGAGTAGACAAACTTCATGTATTCGATGCTCCGGGTCTGTTCCCTTATACTTCACTGCCCCACACTTCCATTTTGGTGAATCTGTTCAAAGAGGAAAAACCACAAATCTGTCTGATGGGCGCTACTGTTATCGGCCGCGATCTGGGACCGCGTGTATCTTCCGCATTGACCAGCGGACTGACTGCCGACTGTACCCAGTTGGAAATCGGTACCCACGAAGACAAGAAGAACGGCATCACCTATGAAAATCTGTTGTATCAGATTCGTCCCGCCTTCGGTGGTAACATCGTTGCAACCATTGTCAACCCCGAGCACCGCCCACAGATGGCGACCGTTCGTGAGGGAGTGATGAAGAAAGAGATTCTGGATGAAAATTATAAGGGTGAAGTGGTGAACCACGACGTTGCCAAGTTTGTTCCTGAAACAGACTATGTAGTCAAAGTCATTGACCGTCACGTAGAAAAAGCCAAACATAACCTGAAAGGCGCACCTATCGTGATTGCCGGAGGCTATGGCATGGGATCTAAAGAAGGTTTTGACAAATTGTTCGAACTGGCCAAAGAACTTCACGCCGAAGTAGGTGCCAGCCGTGCAGCTGTCGATGCAGGTTATGCAGACCATGACCGCCAGATTGGCCAGACGGGTGTAACCGTCCGTCCCAAACTGTATATTGCTTGCGGTATCTCCGGACAAATCCAGCCCAAAGAGGAATTATTCTGCTTGGTTAACCAGATGCGCCGTGCAGCAGCCTCTATCACTGCAAATATAGCGGAAGGATATGCTAAAATCAGCTCAAAGGACAAACTGCGTTTCTATAACATTTCACAAGGTTCGTTGGAAGAAACACGCAATTTCATTATCCTGTCGAAAGATTTAGGATACATCACATTGCAAGACAAAGAACAATTAGGCATACAAGCGGCCGAAATCAGCCGCCTGCTAAACGCCTACTGCATAGCCTTGTTGAAAAATGTATCGCCACCCACTACTTAACTACCCTTAGCTACTATTAACCACTCTAACTACTAAAAATTATGGCAAACTTTTATACCGATATACCGGAACTCAAGTATCACTTGAACAATCCGATGATGGAGCGCATCTGCCAACTGAAAGAGCGCGACTATAGAGATAAAGACGAGTTCGACTATGCACCGCAGGATTATGCCGATGCCATGGACTCTTACGATAAAATTCTGGAAATCACAGGTGAGATTACAGGTGAAACCATCGCTCCCAATGCCGAAGGAGTGGACGAAGAAGGTCCTCACTGCGGAAACGGACGTGTGGAATATGCTTCAGGAACCAAACAAAACCTGGATGCGATGGTCAAAGCCGGACTGAACGGCATGACCATGCCCCGTCGTTTCGGTGGCTTGAACTTCCCCATCACCCCCTACACCATGTGCGCGGAAATTGTTGCCGCCGCCGATGCAGGTTTCGGAAACATCTGGTCTTTGCAAGACTGTATTGAAACGCTGTATGAATTCGGTAACGAAGACCAGCACAGCCGTTTCATTCCCCGTATTTGTGCAGGTGAAACCATGTCTATGGACTTGACCGAACCCGATGCCGGTTCCGACCTTCAGTCAGTAATGCTGAAAGCTACTTTCGATGAAGCCAACAACTGCTGGCGTCTGAACGGTGTGAAACGTTTCATCACTAACGGTGACGCTAATCTTCACCTGGTATTGGCACGTAGCGAAGAAGGAACCAAAGACGGACGTGGTTTGTCTATGTTCATCTATGACAAAAACGAAGGAGGTGTAGATGTACGCCGCATCGAAAATAAATTAGGTATCCACGGCTCTCCTACCTGCGAACTGGTTTACAAGAACGCGAAAGCCGAACTTTGCGGTGACCGTAAGCTCGGTTTGATAAAATACGTTATGGCATTGATGAATGGTGCGCGTCTGGGTATCGCTGCCCAGTCAGTAGGTTTGTCACAAGCTGCTTACAACGAAGGATTGGCATACGCCAAAGAACGTAAGCAGTTCGGAAAAGCCATCATCGATTTCCCGGCAGTATATGACATGCTGTCTATCATGAAAGCCAAACTGGATGCAGGCCGTGCATTGCTTTACCAGACTTCACGCTATGTGGATATTTACAAAGCATTGGATGATATTGCCCGCGAACGCAAACTGACTCCTGAAGAACGTCAGGAACAAAAAGTCTACGCCAAGCTAGCAGACAGTTTTACTCCGCTTTCCAAGGGTATGAACTCTGAATATGCCAACCAGAATGCATACGATTGTATCCAGATTCACGGTGGTTCAGGTTTCATGATGGAATATGCTTGCCAGCGTATCTATCGCGATGCACGCATCACCAGCATTTACGAAGGAACGACCCAGTTGCAGACTGTAGCCGCTATCCGTTATGTAACCAAATCTTCTTATCCAAGATGCGACAAAAGCACCTGAATTGTTCGCCAAGTCGGCCCATGTATATGTAAACTATGCAGAAGCTGAAATAGAAAAGCATTTCAATTTCATCCGTAAATTCAAAGCAGATGATTTAGCTGACTATCGTTTGTAAACTTCATTCCATTCTATAAAACGACGTTCTATTCTTCACGGAGTAGAACGTCGTTTATAGTATAAGATTTACTTTTAAACACATACTGATGCAAAATCAAAAACGCCCGTTTCACAACGAGCGTTTTCCTTATAAACAAAGCCTCAGCCGACCTTATTTACTAACAAACTTATTATTAACGTATTTATAAACTGCCTCTTCATATCCTTCCTACAACTATATCAATCCCTCTATCCAGACAAACTAATAATCCGTCTACCTTTCTACTACCCGATCTTGATTCTCAAACTTTTTCTTTTTCCAAAAGTAAAATTAAAGCTTTATCATCATTGGAACAAGAGTTATCGACCAATCTCCTTATTTCATCTATTAACACCCGTTTTTGTTCCTTATCACACTATTTCGAACTTTTCTTTCCACCTACTGTTATGAGAGAAACTTATTAAAAACCTTGACTTATGAAAGAATTAGAATTAACCAGTAACGCCGCTTTGACGGATGCGGTATATGAAACCGCCCTGAACGGCTCATTTCTTGAAGTTAAACTTGTAGCAGGTTCCGTGGGCGATGACGAACCTAGAGGAATGCAACCGGAATATGAATGTTATCACATCAGCTATCCGGACAAAAAAGACACAATTTTGTTCGAGCAACCTTTGGATGCTGCCGATGACAAAGTAACCGTATATGATTTGGGAAAGAAAATCAAATCCATAGAAGGCTGTTGCCACAAGACACTGACAAAAGGCGAAAGCCGCACAGCCACAGCACGTAAAGTAGTTGCTCATGGTCCTATGTGGATTTATGTGGCTATTGCTGTCGGGATGGATAAAGCAGGCACCGAATCACCTTTTATGATCGTCCAAGGAGCAGGCACTTACGGTTCTGAAGATACGACCGAGAACGAAATGATAGGTTATGCTAACGGACGTATTCATGAAATGACAGCTTTGCTTGTCCGCCGTGCGCGTTTGGAAAAACTGCATCTGGCAAGCATACGCGCAGGCTACAAATATTTATTCGTAGAACCGGGAAGAATAGGAAAGGCTAAAGTCAAAGAAGGATAAGCCCCCTTGTCTTCACTGATAACCATCATTTTAAAAGCCTGTTGCCTTCTTTCAACAACAGGCTTTTATCTATTATAAATTATTCTAACGCATCTACCGGCAAATCAGACTCTTTACGATACCCCGATGAAGTAAATACAGCTATCAGCTCCCCCTGTCCGTCTGTTATCTTTACTTCAACAAAAGGAATACGATGATGATTAAATACTTCAACAGCCTCAGCATACACGTAACCCAACTTAGCAGGACGGAGAAAAGTAATATTGGCATTCACAGAAAGTGTAAGTTTCTTACGGCTGTTCGCTACAGCTGCAAAAGCCAGATCGGCCAATGTAAACAAGGCGCCGCCTTGACATACTCCTCCACCATTCAAATGCCGGTCGGTCACCTCCATACACGCACGGGCATACCCCGGCTTTATCTCAAGAAGTTCCACTCCCGCACAAGTAGCAAAACGATCCGCTTTCAAAAATTCTTTTAATGTTGCCATATCACAATTTATATGAATAAGAAAGTCTTAATGAATAATCACCATGGTAGCCCCGAAACCATATTCACGGAACGAAGCATCCTGACTTTCATAGTTTTTATATTTATATTTTAACTCCTGCAGGATAGCTTTGCGTAACACACCATCCCCCTTACCATGAATAAAGACAATCTTCTGTCCCTTCTTGTTCTTGCATTCTTCCAAAGTCTTACGAAAAACGTCCAATTGATAATTCAATATCTCGCTGTTGCTCATACCGGCAGTCGTATCCAGTAACTCATGAGCATGGAGATCAACCTCCATGATATCGTTCTTCACCTTTTTCTGCTGGGGCTGCTTCGCTACCTGCGGTTCCGGCACTTTTTTTTGCAATAATGCATCTTTTATATCATCTGCCGAAACAAACACCTGTTTTACCGGAACATCATTTTTCACTATATCGTAAATAAGTGACGGCTCCTCAAAGAAAATACTCTCACGGAAAGTATGCAATTTATAAAACTTCACTGTATCTATGCGCAATTCCACAGACACGGCAGGCTTGAACAGAAAACTCTTGTTATCCTTAAAAGCGATAAGCTGCACGGCCACCCGTTCCAATTCATTCAAAGCGCTTTTCTCGAACTCCTCGATATAAAACTTCGTATTCGGTTCCACCATGCCATGGCTGCGCACCCGCCAGTTACTACCTTCGGCTGTAAGATAAGTAAAGTATAAGGTGAAATTGCTGTCGTTGATAAGATATGCATCAAATGCCGTTGCAGAAATAGCTTTGAGATCCTGTGGCACAAAAGCCAGCATCACATTCAGAATATCCCCTCCCTTTCGCTCGGCCGGGCGATAAGTGACAGGACGTTCATCCTCCTCTTCATCCGGACGCACCTTGACTGACGCTCCTTTTGCCTTTGCACCGGCAACCTCCTGTTTAGGAGCCGGAGCAACAGGTTTACGCTTCATATTATAATCATCCGTGTCAATCACCACACACTCCTTTATGGGCATCGGAATATCGAAGCCATCGGCATCTTCTACCAAAACCATATCTTTTCCTTGAAATCCGGTCACAACACCGCCCCCTACCTCACTAAGGAAACGGACTTTATCTCCTATTTTCATACTCTTTTCTTTTTTAGTTAGCGCAAATATCGGTACTTTTGCGCAGAAAAAGAAATAGATTCAGATGGAAGATACCAAACATATCAAAATAAGTGAGTTCAACTACCCGCTACCCGATGAACGGATCGCCAAATTCCCCCTTGCCACGCGCGACCAGTCCAAACTGCTAGTTTACCGCCACGGCGAAGTGAGCGAAGACATCTTTACGTCTTTGCCACACTATCTGGAATCCGGAGAACTGATGATATTCAATAATACCAAAGTGATTCAAGCCCGTCTGCATTTCCGTAAAGAAACCGGAGCATTAATAGAAGTATTCTGCCTGGAACCTGTCCAGCCCAATGACTATGTGTTAAACTTCCAGCAAACACGCCAATGCAGCTGGTTATGCATGATAGGTAATCTGAAAAAATGGAAAGAAGGTACGTTGAGCCGCATAGTAAATGTAAAAGGCAAACAAATAGTCCTGTCCGCCACCCGTGGAGAGTGCAAGGGAACCAGCCATTGGATTGATTTCTCATGGAATGATGACACAATTACCTTTGCCGACCTGCTGGAAGTGGCAGGTGAACTGCCCATCCCTCCCTATCTGAACCGTGAGACACAAGAAAGCGACAAGGAAAAGCCATTGCGGTAGGAACCACTTCGGTACGTACCCTGGAAAGTCTTTATTATATCGGCGTCCTTATCAGCCACAATCCCGATGCCACTCAGGACGAGTTGCATGTACAGCAATGGATGCCCTACGAAGATAAGAATGACCTGACTCCGGTGGAAGCACTGCAACAGATTCTGAATTATCTGAACCGACACGAAATGGAAGCGTTGCATAGCAGTACTCAGATTATCATCGCGCCGGGATATACATACAAAATAGTCAAGAAGATGGTTACCAATTTCCATCAGCCGCAAAGTACATTGCTGCTATTGGTTTCCGCCTTTGTGAAAGGAAACTGGCGAAGGATTTATGATTATGCACTGGGCCATGATTTCAGGTTTCTGAGCTACGGAGACAGTTCGCTGCTGATACCCTAAGACTTCATCACGGATATAAAGCCTTTTTTCCGTATCACCAAACGTTTTCTACTATATGGCTAAGGCTTTTCTTCCTGCTTGTTTTATCTCCGCAAGCCTTTGGAGTTATCTCCCAAGGCTTGGGAGTTAACTCCAAAGCTTATGGAGATAACTCCAAAGGCTATGGAGATAGAATACATCCGTATAAAAAGGCTTAATCTGGAGAAAGAAAAAACTTATGCAATAGGCTGTGATATGATAGACATTCATTTATTCCGCCGGTAGGTTCTTACTTAAAAAAATCCAAAGAAAGATATAAACGGGAAAATAAGAACCAGCTTCCACTAAATTTCTACCGCCCCCTTTATTTACTATACACAAGAACAGGAAACCTACTTTGTCATTATGGCAAGCTTTTTATATCCGTGTGCGTTTACCTTTACATCAAGTCTATAGATAAAAAACAACTTTATGTCACTAAACATATCTCCAAACCCATAGTATTCCAATCGTTTTGCTATCTTTGTGACAAAACACTTACATACTATGACTATCACTCTATCTACTGATTTACCTGCCTATCCTACATTCACGGAAGGCATCCGCCGTGCTCCCGACCGGGGCTACCGCTTGACACCCGCCCAAACGGAAACGGCATTGAGGAATGCATTGCGATACATTCCGGTGGAACTGCATGAGCAACTTGCTCCCGAATTGATGGATGAACTGCTCACCCGGGGTAAAATCTACGGTTACCGCTTCCGACCCGAAGGTGACTTGAAAGCAAAGCCCATTGACGAATATAAAGGAAACTGTATCGAAGGAAAAGCGTTTCAAGTAATGATAGACAACAATCTTTCATTTGATATCGCCCTCTATCCTTACGAACTGGTGACCTACGGCGAAACCGGACAAGTTTGTCAAAACTGGATGCAATACCGGCTTATCAAGCAGTATCTGGAGGTTATGACGAATGAACAAACCCTGGTCGTAGAAAGCGGCCACCCGTTGGGATTATTCAAATCACATCCCGAAGCTCCCCGTGTTATTATCACCAATTCCATGATGGTAGGCATGTTCGACAACCAGAAAGACTGGGAAATAGCCGCACAGATGGGAGTAGCCAATTATGGACAGATGACCGCCGGAGGCTGGATGTACATCGGTCCGCAAGGTATTGTACACGGCACGTTCAACACCCTATTAAATGCCGGCCGCATGAAATTAGGAGTGCCGCAGGACGGCAACCTGAACGGCCATCTTTTCGTATCCTCCGGATTGGGCGGAATGAGCGGAGCCCAACCCAAAGCAGCCGAGATAGCCGGAGCAGTGGCCATTATAGCCGAGGTGGATTATTCACGCATAGAAACCCGCCACCGCCAAGGGTGGGTACAGCATATCACATCCGATTTGTCTGAAGCCTACCGGCTGGCTGCCGATGCCATAGACCGACGAATCCCCTGTTCCATAGCCTACCATGGCAATGTAGTCAATCTGTTGGAGTATGCATTGCATCACAACATCCACATCGAACTTCTCAGTGACCAGACTTCCTGCCATGCCGTTTACGAAGGCGGCTATTGTCCTGCAGGCATTTCCTTCGAAGAACGTACCCGTATGCTGAAAGAAGACAGAGAAACTTTCGATGAAATGGTGAACGAAACTTTGCGCCGCCATTTCCATGTTATCAAGGAACTGGTGGCACGGGGCACTTATTTCTTCGATTATGGCAATTCTTTCATGAAAGCGATTTATGACGCCGGAGTGAAAGAAATCTCACGCAATGGAACAGACGAGAAGGATGGATTCATCTGGCCGTCCTATGTAGAGGATATCATGGGGCCTCAACTTTTCGATTATGGTTACGGCCCCTTCCGCTGGGTATGCCTGAGCGGGAAAAAGGAAGATTTGATAAAGACCGACCGTGCCGCTATGGAGTGTATCCCTAAAGATCGCCGCGGACAGGATATGGACAACTGGATATGGATTCGCGACGCCGAAAAGAATAACCTGGTGGTAGGGACCCAAGCACGCATTCTGTATCAAGACGCACTGGGACGTATGAATATAGCACTGCGTTTCAATGAAATGGTACGCCGGGGCGAGGTAGGTCCTATCATGTTGGGACGTGACCACCACGATGTAAGCGGTACCGACTCTCCTTTCCGGGAAACCTCCAATATCAAGGACGGCAGCAATGTAATGGCAGATATGGCTGTGCAATGCTTTGCCGGAAATTGTGCCCGGGGCATGAGCCTTGTCGCTTTGCACAATGGAGGCGGTGTAGGTATAGGTAAAGCCATCAATGGCGGATTCGGAATGGTATGCGACGGCAGTGAACGGGTAGACCGTATTCTCCGCTCATCCATGTTATGGGATGTAATGGGAGGAGTGGCACGCCGCTCGTGGGCACGCAACCCGCATGCCATGGAAACTTCGGCGGAATTCAACGAGAGCCATGCCGATGGTTATCACATCACCCTGCCGCATATAGCGGAAGATGACCTTATTAATAAGGTATTGAAAAATAAAGGAATCAACTAACCAAAAACCGGAACACCATGGATGCAACTGTTTCATTCATCCGCATCCATGGATGTTCCCTATAAACCAAATTCTAAAGAGTATGAGCTGGACAAAAATTATGGAATGCGTCCCCAACTTCAGCGAGGGACGTGACTTACAGAAAATAGACGAGATTGTATCTCCGTTTCGTGCCAAGGCAGGCGTAAAATTATTGGATTATAGTAACGATGAAGACCACAACCGGCTGGTAGTTACCGTTGTTGGAGAGCCGGACGCCTTGAAAGAAGCCGTGATAGAAGCTATCGGTATAGCAGTAGAACTGATTGACCTGAACCATCACCAAGGACAGCACCCCCGTATGGGAGCTGTAGATGTAGTTCCATTCATTCCCATCAAAGGATGTACCATGGAAGATGCTATAGCGGTGTCCAAAGAAGTGGGGCAACGGGTGGCCTCTCAATATAATCTCCCTGTATTCTTGTATGAAAAATCAGCTAGTGCACCACATCGTGAAAATCTCGCTGCCATCCGTAAAGGAGAATTCGAGGGAATGAAGGAAAAGATTCACCAACCCGAATGGCATCCCGATTTTGGTCCTGCGGAACGTCACCCCACTGCCGGAACTGTAGCCATCGGAGCCCGTATGCCCTTAGTGGCCTACAATATAAATCTCAATACTCCCAGCCTGGAAATAGCGCATGACATTGCCAAGAAAATCCGTTTTATCGGTGGCGGACTGCGCTATTGCAAGGCCATGGGCGTAGAACTGAAGGACCGGGGTATCACCCAGGTATCCATGAATCTTACCGACTATAGCAAAACCGCTATCTACCGGGCATTCGAAATGGTACGTTTTGAAGCCAAACGCTACGGAGTAAGCATCATCGGCAGCGAAATCGTAGGACTTGTTCCTATGGAGGCCTTGATAGACACTGCCTCTTACTACCTGGGATTGGAAAACTTCTCCATGCAACAAGTGCTGGAAGCGCAGATTATGGAATAATATAGAATAGAACGCAAATGACACAAATGACGCAAATAGCAAGTCAAGAAGATGTAGATAAAATATTAAAAGCATTTTATCTAGTGTACAACACATTAGGATATGGATTCTTGGAAAGGGTTTATCAAAATGCCCTCTACTTTGAATTGATAGAGCAAGGTTTTAAATGTGAAGTGCAAAAGCAAATCAATGTATTTTATAAAAATCATAAAGTGGGTGAATATTATGCCGACATGGTGATCAACAACTCCATCATATTAGAACTGAAAGCGGCTGATGCTTTACGTCCCGAACATGAATTTCAACTGATAAACTATCTGAAAGCCACAGACATAGAGATAGGCTATCTATTAAACTTCGGAAAGCATCCTGAATTTAAAAGAAAAATATTCAGTCACCATTGATATTTGTGTCATTTGCGTCATTTGCGTTCCATTAAAACTAACAACTATGAGCAACAACTTGATTATCATCAATGCCCACATCGTTACTCCGCAAGGCAGAACCGCCCGGAAAGGAGAAGCCATGAACGAACTTCTCAACATTCCTTGCGGAACGGTAAGAGTAACCGACGGCATTATTACCTATGTTGGCGAAAACCGTATAAGCCATGAAAAGCCCGGCTATAAAGTGCTTGACGCCAGAGGGAATGTATTGTTGCCGGGATTCGTTGACTCTCATACCCATTTGGTTTTCGGAGGATTTCGCCCCGACGAATTCATCTGGCGGCTCAACGGCGACAGTTATATGAGCATCATGGAACGTGGCGGAGGCATTATCAATACTGTACGTGCCACCCGGGAAGCCTCCTTTGAGGAACTGAAACATAAAGCCGAATGGTTTCTGGATACCATGAGCCGGATGGGGGTCACCACAGTGGAAGGAAAAAGCGGATATGGCCTGGATCGTGATACAGAACTGAAACAGCTCAGTGTCATGCAAGCTATCAATGAATGTCCCGACCGGAAAGTAGATATCGCCACCACTTTTTTAGGTGCTCACGCCTTACCCGAAGAATACAAAGGGCGAAGTGACGCATATATTGATTTTCTGATTAACGAAATGTTGCCCATGATCCATCAGAAACAATTGGCCGAAAATTGCGATATTTTCTGTGAAAAAGGAGTATTCACTGTGGAACAGTCTCGAAAGCTATTGAAAGCTGCGCAAGCTCTAGGCTTCGGCGCCAAGCTACACGCTGATGAAATTGTCAGCTTTGGAGGAGCAGAACTGGCAGGAGAATTGAAGGCCCTCAGCGCCGACCATCTGTTGCAAGCATCCGATGAAGGCATAAAAGCCCTGGCACAAAATAATGTAGTAGCCACTCTGTTGCCACTAACTGCCTTTACCCTAAAAGAGCCCTACGCCCGTGGCAGGAAAATGATAGACAGCGGCTGTGCCGTAGCCCTTGCCACCGATCTAAATCCAGGCAGCTGTTTCTCCGGATCCATCCCGCTGACTTTTGCTCTGGCCTGCATCTATATGAAACTGACCGTTGCCGAAGCTATCACAGCCATCACACTGAACGGTGCGGCAGCCCTCGGACGCGCCGACCGCATCGGAAGCATAGAAGCCGGAAAACAGGGAGACTTTGTTTTACTGGGAACCGACAACCCCCATATATTACCTTATTATACAGGTATGAACGCAGTGAAGCTGACCATCAAAGGGGGACGTATTCTACATTCAAATTAACCAATTAAATACTAATAGCCATGTTAACAGAACTTACCATCAAAGAATTTATCAATAAAGTACTCAGTAATGATCCTGTCCCCGGTGGCGGCAGTGTCTCGGCACTCAATGGAGCCCTTGCCACCTCACTGGCAGCTATGGTAGCCAATCTTACCATAGGCCGCAAGAAATATGTAGAAGTGAACGAAATTATGGAAGATCTTTCTGTTCGTTTCGAAGAGCTCACCCGCCAGCTGATAACCGATGTAGACCGTGATTCGGAAGCATACGACCGTGTTTTCTCTGCATTCAAACTTCCGAAAGAAACGGATGAAGAAAAGGCTATCCGCAGTGAAGCCATACAGAAGGAAACCAAATATGCCGCCCAAGTGCCTATGGAGGTGGCACGTACCGTCCATTCCATTCTGCCCATGATTGATGTGGTAGCCAGAAAAGGGAACAGCAACGCTGTAACCGATGCCTGCGTGTCCATGATGTGTGCCCGGACTGCCATTCTGGGAGCCTTGCTGAATGTACGTATTAACCTCACTTCTATCAAAGACGAAAAATTCGTCAAAGAGATGAGTGAAGAGGCTGATATGATAGAACAGACGACCATTGCCGAAGAACAGAAAATACTGGACTATGTGAAAACCATTTTTTAATCCCAACCTCCGCGGTTAAAAAAAGAATCAGACCATGAAGAATGTATATCAAATAGGTTCGGGTGACCTCACTTTTGACATCATCGAACGTATTATCAATGAAAATCTGAAATTGGAACTGGCTCCTGAAGCTAAAGACCGGATTCAGAAATGCCGGAATTACCTGGACAGAAAGATCAAGGAATCCGATGTTCCTCTCTATGGCATCACGACAGGATTCGGCAGCCTGTGCAACCGTAATATTTCTTCCGATGAACTGAGTACTTTGCAAGAGAACCTGGTGAAAAGCCATGCTTGCAGTGTAGGCGCAGAAATGCCCCATGTCATTGTGAAGCTGATGTTTTTATTAAAAGCTCATGCTCTTTCTTTGGGACACAGTGGCGTACAAGTCATTACTGTACAGCGCATTATCGACTTTTTCAATAACGATGTAATGCCCATTGTCTACGACCGCGGTTCATTGGGAGCCTCAGGAGATCTTGCCCCGCTCGCCAATCTCTTCCTTCCGTTAATCGGCGTAGGCGACGTATATTATAAAGGCAAACGCTGCGAAGCTATCAGCGTGCTTGATGAGTTTGGTTGGGAACCAGTCAAATTGAAAAGCAAAGAAGGACTGGCCTTGCTCAATGGTACCCAGTTTATGAGTGCCAACGGAGTGTATGCCATACTCAAAGCCTTCCGTCTTTCCAAGAAAGCCGACCTCATTGCCGCCATCTCCCTGGAAGCCTTTGACGGCCGCATCGATCCGTTCATGGACTGTATCCAACAAATGCGTCCGCATAAAGGCCAGATAGAAACCGGAGCCGCATTCCGAAGAATACTGGAAGGCAGTGAAATCATCGCACAGCCCAAACAACACGTACAAGACCCCTATTCGTTCCGTTGCATCCCACAAGTTCATGGTGCTACCAAAGATGCCATCAACCACGTAGCTTCAGTACTGTTGACCGAGATAAATTCAGTTACCGATAACCCCACTATATGAACGCCGCACAAGGACTGGATTTCCGCCGCCCGCTCCGCAGTTCACCGTTTATTGAAAAGTTTCTCGCCACCTACCGCAACGAGGTACCTTTTATAAAAGAAGATATTGTGATGTATAAGGAAATACATAAAACAGTAGCTTTTTTAAAACGGCATCAAGTAAATTATTAAACGGTATTTCGGACTCGGATTATAAAGGTCTCACATCCCTTTTTACTATTAAAGACTATAAGATCCATATAATCCGAGCCCGAATTCATATCTTTGCAGTAACAAAAAAATAGCGAAGATGAATTACGATAATAAAGAAGAAATGTTTCCTATAGTAGATGAACAAGGAAACATAACAGGAGCTGCAACCCGTGGAGAATGTCATAATGGAAGTAAATTGCTACATCCGGTAGTCCACTTACATGTATTCAACAGTAAAGGCGAACTCTATTTGCAAAAGCGTCCTGACTGGAAAGATATCCAACCAGGCAAATGGGACACAGCCGTAGGCGGACACATAGATGAAAAGTGGCAAATTCTTGATGCAGGTCAAGAATTTGCCACTTTTGCATACATTTTATCTTTATCAGAGTACAATCTAGAACAAAACAGCATAATTTTGTGTTGTAAAACATAAAAAGAAAGGATAACGAGATTATGAAAAAGGTAAAAAGTATTTTTAAGAAAGCCCTTGCTATGATGGGTGAAAACGAAGTAAAAGCTTGGGGTATAGGGATTAAGTAAGAAAACAACCCTATTTTTTAATCAAAGAAAGGATAACATTATGAAGAAGTTGAAGGAGATCATCAAAGCAGGTCTCAAAGATATGGGAAATGACGCCCTCCGTGCTTGGGGGTACGATACAAAGTAAAAGATACAAAGGATTAGTTTTTAACGTTTTAAAAAAAGGTAACAGGATGAAAAGAGTAAAAAGTTTTTTCAAAGGATATATGAGGGCTATTGAAATTAATGCCGCATTAATGTATGGTTATAGACCTAAATAAAAACCGTACTTTTTGATTGAGGGAATTGAATTACCATTATAATAAAAAAGCAGTCTTGAAAAGTCAAGACTGCTTTTTTATTATAAATACAGTATAAGTGAAATCAATTTATCCGACAAGCAATACACTAATATTAAAAATATATTGTATTTCTGCAAAAAGAATATACCTCTTTGAAATCAAAGAGGTAGAAAATTCACCTCATTTTAGGATAATGAGGTGGCAACCGTCCTAATTACCGTGATCTGCATCACTTTGCAGGTTTGGGTAACTTTTAAGGATGTAAATATGGCAGGCAATAAGATGATAGACACGACCTTTCTCTACAATCTCGCTTTTTACTCCCGGCAATTCATTTGCCATCTGGAAGAAAACATCCATATCTCCATTGGCATCCTTGTAGAGTTTCCTGTAAATGGAAAGCACACCACCATCCACGCAATTCTTGCTACATTCCGAAAAGAAGGCTGCTCGTTGTTCCGATGAGAGTCGGGCTATACCTTTCTCAAAACCTTTGAACCAATCTGGCAAATCCATACAATCAAGGTAATTGACTGAACAGCTTTACCAATCCTTCTTTGTTGAAGCAGTAAAACATTTCTATTTGTTCAGGCGTATCATTCTCCAGCAATAGCAACAATTCTTTAGCAAATTCCAAGTAACCTGTGCCATTTGCCGTAACAATGCGTTTGTCCGACACAGCTTGCTCATTCATATAACCTGCCTTATTGGTATAGTTGCCTCCTCCCCATAATTGTAGCTGTTCCAAACCATTTCCCGTATGTTTTATCTCATTTAAGAAACCATGTTTGGCAAGGAAAGAAGCAGCATTGCAGATAGCTCCTACGATAATCCCTTTCTTTATGGCACGGCGAACGATTGGCACGACTTTATCTGCTTCCAGTTCGTCGAGCCAGCCGAAACCACCAATTAGTACCAATGCGGCATAATCATTGGGCATCGTTTCAAAAGAATAGTCGGGTAAAGTATGGAAACCACTGCATGAGCGTACAACATCCAATGTAGGAGCTACGACTTTGTTCGTGTATTTGGGATTTTCTTTTATACTACGTTCGTCACACGCAATAGCCGAAGCCAGAAACACGGCTTCATGGTCGGCATAGTTATTTAACAATAGATATAATACCTCGTTCTTCATATTTATTTTCTTCTGATGGTTTGACATTTACGTTTTGTCATCTCTTCGGCAAAGGCTTGTTCACCTTGTTCCTTAATATAGCTAATGCAAGCGGAACGGTCAGAATTAAACAGAAATGCAAATACTTTGCTTATCCAATTGGAAAACAACTTGCATTCCCTGACATCATGGGAGCATTCAGCACAAGTATTAAACTTGTTTTCTTGGCAACATGAGCGGATTTTACACCAAGTTGCCTTTTTATTTGGTTTACATCCGGGACATTTCTCTGCCAAGAACTTACGGCAAGCTCCACAATAAAGACCGCAAGCGGCTATGTTTTTATTATCAGGTACAATCGTTCTCATAAATATCAGATGTTGGAGTGAGAAAATTCGCCATTTATCCAAAAGGTGGCTTCCGTACCAATGAAATGTAGAAGTACATAATTGGGATCACTTGGTCCATCGGGAAAATGATGAATGAACCAATCCTGCCATATGTCCTTGCGGATAGTATCGTCCGTAATAATTTCTACCGTACCACGCAGGGCAACGCCATCCCCGTAATAGTCATAGCAAAGCCCCGCCTTGTTGTTCGCCTTAAAATCATTCACTTTCATGGAGCCGACACTTGTCACCATCCAGACTTCATTAAAACTTTTAGCATGTATCTTGGACATCTGCACAGGTCGCGGATAACCGTTAGCATCAATGGATGCAATGGTCACATTTTCACATTGGGCAAGCAAGTGGGTTGCCTTTTCCATTAGTGTCCGTTCATCTTTTTCTTTCCACCGTTTCAGGTAGGGAAAGTGTTGAAGCATTTGTTCCTTTGCTTGTACGGGACTCAACTTACATTCGGTCTGCACATTCCATTGGTCTAAGAATTGCAGGCAGAACTCAATCATTTGGCTCATTGTAAAATCTTGGGTAAACTCACCTTTTTTGTAACAATACACGCAATAATCCTCACTATTGCTCCCATCGGCATTTGTCCCTCTGTTTTCATCAGTTAGGGGCATACCACAACTTTGACAAAACTGTTGTTCCATATATGTATTCTATTCGATGCCTATCAGTCCCTTTATAGGCGGTTATAAAATGCGAAAGCGTGGAACTGCAATGCTACCGCGTCTAAATTGGAGGTCGTAGACAACCTTTGGCACAGATATGATAATAACAGCCCACGCTATAGCGTGAGAACCACTATACTATTTCTTGTACCAAGTCCGAGATTTCCTACGTTTCCAACCTACAAGATGAACATAACGCTTCTTTTTTCTCGTATGTCTTGGAAATAATTGTCTTTATCCGACTACAAAAATCGGATATTTTTCTGATAATCTTTTATCTTCTAATGCTTTTATTTACTTTTAGAATAGAATTTAGGGTGCATCCTATATTTTCAGTCCTTTATCCTGTTTAGTAGATGCAGTCTGAACGAGATAACTCTTCGCACTTGCAATATACTTTTTACGTATTGCGTATTTTAAATAATCCATTGCGTGTATTTATCGGCAAGCGGGATAGTAAAAACATAAAATTGAAATGGCAACAGACGGAGTAAAAATAATTGATGGAGATTTAGCACACGACACCTATGAATATATAATGGAGTTGTATGATAGTGGAGCAAGTGCTGAAATAATTAAGAAATAAATTCCATTCATAAAAGAAGATTATGGAGATGAAACGGATTTTTATCACGAAATTTTTGTTACAGCTTACGCCTTGGCATTTTGGGAAATCGGAGAACTGACTGATGAAATCTTAAAATGAAGTAAAACGAGTTATTGAACTTAAAGCAGGTGTAAATCTTTGGACAAAAGATGTAGACGAAAAGGAAGGCAAAGAAAGACAAAAAGTCCTTGACCGATTTTTAAAAATAATATCTGCACCAAACTCAAAAGTTAGAAATAGAAATAATCAATTTTAGTTGCTGCAATCTGCCGATTTTATGAGGTTTTTCCAACGATATTCCCTATTTTTGCAACAATCTACTATTAACCTATAAATTTCAATTAAACAGAACCATGATTAAAAACCTATCTACCTTCTTCGTCGGTATAGCGTTATCATGCCTCGCCGGCTGTACCCCAATCCCCAAAGAAACAACTGCAACAAAAGAGTATGCGCCTCTTGAAGTTCCAGTTCCCGAACGTCCTGCGGGACAACAGGATGTAATCGAACTAACAACTCCTAAACTTGACACTGTGCGTGTAGGTTTCATCGGTTTGGGCATGCGTGGTCCCAGTGCGGTAGAACGTTGGACGCACATACCGGGAACTAAAATTGTCGCTCTTTGCGACTTATTGCCTGAAAATGCGGAAAAAGCACAAAAAATTGTAACTAACGCCGGTATGGAAGCCCCTGCCCTCTATTCCGGCAGCGAAGATGCATGGAAACAACTGTGCGAGCGAAACGATATCGACTTGGTATACATTGCAACAGACTGGAAACACCATACTGAAATGGGTATCTATGCCATGGAACATGGAAAACATGCAGCCATCGAGGTACCTGCCGCCATGTCGCTGGATGAAATCTGGGCACTTATCAATACTTCCGAAAAGACCCGTAAACACTGTATGCAACTTGAAAACTGTGTTTACGACTTCTTCGAACTGACGACATTGAATATGGCACAAAAAGGTCTTTTCGGCGAAGTGCTCCATGTAGAAGGTTCATACATCCATAATCTGGAAGAATTCTGGCCTTATTACTGGAACAACTGGCGTTTGGATTACAACCGGGAGTTCCGTGGAGACGTTTATGCCACACACGGCCTAGGCCCTGCCTGCCAATTGCTCAACATTCACCGCGGTGACCGCATGAAGACACTGGTAGCCATGGACACCAAAGCTGTAACCGGTCCCGAACTGGTAAAACAATATCAGAAAGAAGAAGCACCCGATTTCCAAAACGGCGACCATACCATGACTTTTATCCGTACAGAAAACGGAAAAACCATCCACATACAGCATGATGTAATGAATCCACGTCCCTATAGCCGTATGTATCAGCTGACCGGTACCAAAGGTTTTGCCAACAAATATCCCATCGAGCAATATTGTTTCCGCCCGGATCAGATTGACAGCACCAGCATACCCGATCACGAAAACCTGAGTATGCACTCGGCTGTTCCCGAAAAAGTAAAAGAAGCTTTGATGAGCCAATACAAACATCCTATCCACCAAGAATTAGAAGAAACAGCAAAGAAAATAGGTGGACATGGAGGGATGGACTTCATTATGGATTATCGCCTGGTATATTGCTTGCGCAACGGACTTCCTTTGGACATGGACGTTTATGATTTAGCAGAATGGTGCTGTATGGCCGACTTGACCCGTCTTTCTATAGAAAACGGAAATGCACCTGTTGCCGTACCCGACTTTACCCGTGGCAATTGGAACAAAGTGGATGGTTATCATCATGCTTTCGCTCAATAAAAAACTGAAACAAATACAGACTTCAATAAAAAGAGAGGTATATTCTGCATCAGGCAGAAATACCTCCCTTTCTTATAATACACAAAATCACATGAACATTATTGTGTATAAAAAACTCACATTTTATACTTTTGTCAGTTCACCCGTCACCGAATCAATTATAAATCCCCTCACTATAATATCTTCAGGTATTAATGGATGCTCCATAATAGCCCGTACAGTTCCTTTCACCGATTTCTCCGTATCCTCAAAACCATCCAGCCATGCTCCAAAATCTACACCACAGAAACGAATCATATCAATGGTTTCCTGCTTGATGCCACGTGCTTTCATGTGTTCTATCATCTCATTACTATTCATGTGACAGGCTCCACAATCAGAATGAGCAACAACCATAACTTCCTTTACACCTAACTCATAAATAGCCACCATCAGACTACGGATTACACTACCAAACGGATGCGAGATAACCCCACCTGCATTCTTGATAATTTTTACATCACCGTTCCTGATACCCAAAGCAGCAGGTAACAATTCCGTCAACCGGGTATCCATACAAGAAAGAATAGCTATTTTTTTATCAGGATATTTGTTGGTAATATATTTCTCATATCCCTTGCTCTCAACAAATTTCTTGTTGAACTCTAAAATATCATCTATCATTGCCATAAGTTTTTTTAGGATTCACTACAAACTTACACAAAAATAAAATACGATGACACTTTTAAGATAAATATTTATCGGATGCCAACTTTTCTACCATCCATCAAGGCAAAGATGAACCATACAAGAAAAAGCAAAGAGAACAATGCGTTTCCATACGAAAGAACCAACCCCGTAAATGCTAAAATTGTCATTGGTCTTTTTTCCTTCTCCCCAGTTCGGCACGGATACGGCTTAACGACTGTGGGGTAATCCATAAATAAGAAGCGATATGCTTCAGAGGTACATACTGCAACAGTTCCGGATTCTCTTCCAACAAAGTAAGATAACGCTCCTTGGCCCGGGGGCTTCCTCCCGTTATCATCCAACTTTCAAGCCCTAAAAACTGCTGCTCGAACAGTCGTCTTCCAAAATTAGCCAGTTCAACAGATCCGGCATATAATACTTCGAGTTTTGCCTTCGAAATACCATAAAGTTCACTGTCACACATCGCTTCGATAGAAACCAACGAAACTGTATTTTCCACATATCCCCATGACGAGAAGATGGCCTCTCCTTCAGAAGCAAACCAGACGGAAACATCTACCCCGTCATTAAGGTAATGCCCCCGCCAGATTCCTTTACTTACAATATAGAAGTTTGAGTTCCGCCCACCTTCCTGTACAAGAAAATCCCCTTTATGAAAAGTGAACTTCTCCATATTATCCAACAACTGCAAGCTCAAAGCTATCGGCAAACTATATTTTTCACAAAACTTCTGTATGAATGCATCCATATATCCACCCGATTAATTACTACAAAAGTAAAAAATCATCTGCGAACCCATTGATGTTTACGATAATAAATTACCATTATCACTAAAAAAGTAAGTATTTCCGCCAAAGGAACCGCCAGCCATATCCCTGGCACCTTCAATAGCAACGGCAAGCCCAATAAACAAAGTACCATAAAAACAAACCCACGCAAAACTGTAACCATCATAGCCGGACGTGCCCGCTCTACACTTTGAAAATAGCCAATGGAAACAATGTTTACAGCAAAAAAAATAAAACCAGACGCAAACAAAGGCAGTTCCGCCACAGCAATATCGTATGCCGGATAGGAACGATCAATAAACATAGCCACAATCTGATGATTGAACAAAGCTGTTAACGCAAAAAACACAAGTCCGCAGGTCACGGCCGTTCCCAGTGCCAGACGGAAAGCGGAACGTACCCGCATGGTATCACCCGCTCCAAAGTTATAGCTTAAAATGGGTTGAGCCGATTGTCCTATGGCATTATATACCATAAATATAATGGGAAAGAAATAACAGGCAATACTGAAAGCAGCCACTCCATCTTCACCTAAATAATGAATAAACACATAATTGCCTGCAAACATCATACAGGCTATGGCTGCCTCGCACAAAAAGGTGGAAACTCCTAAGTGGCACATATATTTCACATTGCGCCAAGTGAGCCGCATACTCTTCTTGCTAAGTTTCACCCGGCAAAAATGAATCACATTTCTTCTGCGACTTAAATAGACTACAATCATTCCGGCCCCCAAAATATACCCCAGACTGGTAGCCAGCGCCGCACCCATCATTCCCCATTTGAGAATAAAAATGAACACATAATCCAATAGGATATTCACCACTGCCGGAATAGCATTACACAACATGGCATAATTAGGAGAACCATCCAGACGGACAAAGAACATCCCTGAACTTAGCAAAGCACTAAATACCAGAAAAGGCAAGAACCAATACATATATTCCACCGCCAAAGGCAACAGACGTTCCGAACTTCCCAACCACACGGCTACTTGTGGAGCAAACAAACATACCACTCCCCACAGCACAGCCAAAAACAAAGAAGAAATCACAACAGCCTGCGTCACATTGATACGAGCAGTTTTCAACTTTCCCTGAGATAAATGAATAGATGCCACCACCGATGCGCCAACACCAAACATCAGTCCGATACCCGTACTTATCAAAAACAAAGGAGCAGTAATATTCACTGCCGCCAATGCGTCACTACCTATCCCTTGACCTACAAAAATACCATCTGTTATCACAAACACAGCCGAAAATACCATCCCCAGCACAGTAGGTATCAGCAATTTCCGAAATAATTTCGGAATTTCCATACTACCAAAATCAATACTATCCTTCATAAACTTCACTTTTTTGTTTAGCGGATGCAAAGATAGAGCGTTATTTCGGAGTAAAAATTACCATTTGGTAATTTCCAACTATTTTTTCATAGGAAAAAATTTGTTCTTTTAAAAGATATTCTTACCTTTGCACCCGCTAAACAAAAAGCAATGCCTCTTTAGCTCAGTTGGCCAGAGCACGTGATTTGTAATCTCGGGGTCGTTGGTTCGAATCCGACAAGAGGCTCACTAAAAAAGGAAGTGTTTCTGAACGTTCAGAAACACTTCCTTTTTTATAGGACAGTTCAATTTGAAATAAACCCCACTAATCTTTTAAGAGTGATCCACAGTCTCCTCACATAACATAATTTCTCGGATGAGCCGAAATTTAGAGAGTAAATAAAACTTGAGAAGATAATCCACTATGGTCTATAAAAAACTCCCTGTCAACATTTCGCCAACAGGGAGTCCGTTAATCATTTATGGGGCAAAGATTACATCATGCCGCCCATGCCACCCATTCCGGGAGCACCCATCGGCATTTCTGGTTTATCTTCTTTCTTTTCCACAATTACACATTCTGTAGTCAGGAACATACCTGCAATAGAAGCGGCATTTTCCAAAGCTACACGAGTTACCTTAGCAGGATCTACCACACCGGCAGCGTGCAAGTTTTCGTAAACATCAGTACGGGCATTGTAACCGAAGTCACCTTTACCTTCGCGTACTTTCTGTACTACTACTGCACCTTCCTTACCTGCATTGGCAACAATCTGACGAAGCGGTTCCTCGATAGCACGCTTGATAATTTCGATACCGGTTGTTTCGTCTTCATTATCGCCCTTCAGGCCTTCCAATGCTTCAGAAGCACGGATGTAAGCTACGCCACCGCCCGGAACGATACCTTCTTCGATAGCTGCACGAGTAGCGCACAATGCATCATCCACACGGTCTTTCTTTTCCTTCATTTCAACTTCAGAAGCGGCACCTACATAAAGAACAGCTACACCACCTGACAACTTAGCCAAACGTTCCTGCAACTTTTCCTTATCATAATCTGAAGTAGTATTCTTTATTTCAGCTTTAATCTGATTGATACGTTCCTGAATGTTTTCTTTTGCGCCGGCACCGTTTACGATAGTAGTATTATCTTTAGAAACAGTTACCTTATCGCAAGTACCCAACATTTCAAGAGTAGCTTGTTCCAACTTCAAACCTTTTTCCTCGCTGATAACGATACCACCTGTCAATACGGCAATATCTTCCAACATCGCCTTACGACGGTCGCCGAAGCCCGGAGCTTTCACAGCACAAATCTTCAACTGAGAACGCAGACGGTTTACAACCAACGTAGTCAATGCTTCGCTGTCTACATCTTCTGCAATAACCAACAAAGGACGTCCGCTCTGTACAGCCGGTTCCAGGATAGGCAAGAAATCCTTCAAGTTAGAAATCTTCTTATCATAAATCAGGATGTACGGATGTTCCATCACACATTCCATCTTTTCTGTATCAGTTACAAAGTAAGCAGACAAGTAACCACGGTCGAACTGCATACCTTCTACCACACCGATGGTAGTATCCGTTCCTTTAGCTTCTTCGATAGTAATCACACCATCTTTAGAAACTTTACGCATAGCGTCTGCAATCAACTTACCGATAGTAGGATCGTTATTGGCAGAAACAGCAGCCACTTGTTCAATCTTGTCATAGTTGTCACCTACCATTTCGGCCTGAGACTTGATAGATTCAACCACTTTGGCAACAGCTTTATCGATACCACGTTTCAAATCCATCGGATTTGCTCCGGCAGTAACATTCTTCAAACCTACCCCTACGATTGATTGAGCCAGCACAGTAGCAGTAGTAGTACCGTCACCTGCATCGTCACCTGTCTTTGAAGCAACAGATTTCACCAACTGTGCACCGGTATTCTGAAATGCATCAGCCAATTCCACTTCTTTAGCTCGTCACGGGCATCAATGTTGAATTTAATATCTTTAGCCATAATTCTATTTACAATTTAATGATTTACAATGTACTATTTAATTATCCCAAAACAGCGAGAACATCGCTCTGACGCATGATAAGGTATTTCTTACCGTCATGTTCCAGTTCAGTGCCCGAGTATTTGCCATACAATACCTGATCACCTACATGCAACACCATCTCCTCATCTTTTGTTCCGTTACCTATTGCGACAACTTCACCTTGCAATGGTTTTTCCTTTGCTGTATCAGGAATAATAATACCACCGATTGTTTTTTCTTCTGCAGGAGCAGGAAGAATCAATACTCTGTCTGCTAATGGTTTAATGTTCATAGTTCTTAATTTTTATATGTTATACTTTTAATTATATCAATTATCCGTCATCTTTAAGCAGTGACGCAAAACATCTTGCGAAAAACGTGCCAAACATGAAAAAGGAGAAATTGACAGTTTTATTCTGCCAAATTGGCACAGCTATAACATATCTTTCACTAAAATGGTTTCCTCTTCCCCTGCCATTATCAGTTGCTTTTACGAAATTTATTATTTTTACCTACAAAGATTCATATATAAACCAGTCGGCTACATTCCACAGCGACAGAACGAATCTGAATATAAAAAGAGAAAAATGTGATTTTTCTTTTTTTAATATTTCCATAGGACACAAACTATCACTATCTTTGCAAAACCTAATAATTAACCCCTTTAACTATATGGCATTTACGAACAACATTATGATTGTCCGCCACAGATTACTGACAGAACTTGTAAAATTGTGGAAAAACGGAGAACTGACAACAGACAAAATAGACCGTCTACCATTAGAACTCAGCCCCCGACGTTCAAAACATGCAGGGCGTTGCTGCGTACACAAAGAACGCGCTGTATGGAAATACAAATCCCTTCCTCTACTGGGGCTGGATATGGATGATGAAACCGATGAGCTCACTCCACTATCCGAATATGCCGCACGTGCTATAGAACGTGCAAACAATGGAAAGCCCAAAGACAACATTATGTGTGTTATAGACGAAGCATGCTCGGCCTGCGTACAGATCAATTATGAAATCACCGACTTATGCCGGGGATGTACCGCCCGCAGTTGCCAGTACAATTGTCCCAAAGGAGCCGTACATGTACATGCCGACACCGGCAAGGCATGGATCGACCATGATACCTGCATCAGTTGCGGCATCTGCCACAAAAGCTGCCCTTATCACGCAATCGTCTATATTCCCGTTCCCTGCGAGGAATCTTGTCCTGTCAAAGCGATCAGCAAAGATGAACACGGTATAGAGCATATTGATGAGAATAAATGTATTTATTGCGGTAAATGCATGAATGCCTGTCCTTTCGGGGCCATTTTTGAAATATCCCAGACATTCGATGTGTTGCAACGCATCCGTAAAGGAGAACAAGTGGTAGCCATTGTCGCGCCATCTATTTTGGGACAATTCAGCACAACTATCGAACAAGTATATGGTGCATTCAGACAAATCGGTTTCACCGATATAATTGAAGTAGCACAAGGAGCCATGTCCACCGTAGAACATGAAGCGCATGAACTGATAGAAAAACTGGAAGAAGGACAGAAATTCATGACTACCTCATGCTGCCCGTCCTATATCGAGCTGGTGAACAAATACATCCCCGATATGAAAAAATACGTTTCCGGCACAGGCTCGCCTATGTATTATGCCGCACGTATAGCCAAAGAGAAGTATCCTGATGCAAAAATCGTATTTGTTGGACCATGTGTAGCCAAACGTAAAGAAGCTCAACGTGACGAGGCTGTGGATTTTGTGATGACATTCGAAGAGATTTCCTCTATTTTCGATGCTTTCGAGATTAACCTGGAAATTGTACAGCCATACGCTATGGAATTCTCTTCCGTTCGCGAAGCGCATGGATTCGCACAAGCCGGCGGCGTGATGGGAGCCGTAAAGGCATTCCTGAAAATGGAAGCGGACAAAATCAATGCCATACAGGTATCTGATTTAAACAAGAAGAATATCGGAACATTACGCGCCTACGCTAAATCGGGCAAAGCTCCCGGACAATTCATCGAAGTGATGGCCTGCGAGGGTGGTTGTATCACAGGACCCAGTACGCACAGCGGCAGCAACAATGGAAAACGCCAATTGGTACAGGAACTGGCAAAACAGAAAAAAACATATTAAAGGTATGCATGAAGCGACTGATTGACAAATTACGTCACTACCATAGCCTGACAGGTGAGGAATATGCCAACCTCCTCTCCTGTCAGGATACCGGCACTTTACTGTATTTACAGCAACAGGCCAGGGAAGTCACTTTGGCACATTTCGGGAATGGGATATTTATCCGCGGACTTATCGAGGTGAGCAACCGATGTCGTAACAACTGTCATTATTGCGGAATAAGGAAAGGAAATACCGCCATTACCCGTTACGCATTAAAGCGTGAAACCATTTTGGAATGTTGCCGTGAAGGATATGCACTCGGATTCCGCACCTTCGTGATGCAAGGCGGTGAAGACCCTGCCTTAACAGATGAATGGATAGAAAAAACCGTTGCCGCCATCCACTGTGAATTCCCCGATTGTGCCATCACCCTTTCATTAGGAGAGAAATCACGGGAAGCATACGAACGTTTCTTCCGTGCCGGAGCCAACCGTTATCTGCTCCGACACGAAACACACAACGAAGAACACTATAGGAAATTACATCCTGAGGAGATGTCACTAAAGCATCGGCTCCAATGCCTGCAATGGCTAAAAGAAATTGGATATCAAACCGGAACAGGAATCATGGTAGGCACTCCGGGACAAACCCTGACACATCTGGTGGAAGATCTGTTATTCATAGAGCAATTCCAGCCCCAAATGATCGGTATCGGTCCATTTATCCCCCATCATGACACACCATTCGGAACAGAGCCGGCCGGAAGTGTAGGAATGACCCTCAAGCTATTATCCCTTTTCCGGTTAATGCACCCGTCCGCCCTGATTCCATCGACCACCGCCCTTGCCACCTTGTCACCGGACGGACGGGAAAAAGGAATATTGGCAGGAGCTAATGTAGTGATGCCCAATCTCTCCCCCAGGGAGCAAAGAGAAAAATACACCTTGTATGATAACAAAGCCGCCTTCGGTGCCGAAGCAGCCGAAGGTTTACGAGCTTTGGCACAACAACTGGAAACAATCGGTTACCGGATATCGACAGATAGAGGTGACTATCACTAACCCCTAACAAACATGTATAAAGCAGATTCTAAAATAGCAGAAGAATTCATAGACCATCAAGAGATACTGGATACCTTGGAGTATGCTCACAACAACAAAAGCAATCGTGCCCTGATAGAGCAACTGATTGACAAAGCTGCTCAATTCAAAGGACTGTCCCATCGTGAGGCAGCATTACTGCTGGAATGCGACCAACCGGATCTAACAGAACGCATTTTCCGGCTGGCACAGGAAATCAAACATAAGTTTTACGGCAACCGTATTGTAATGTTCGCCCCTCTATATCTTTCCAATTATTGTGTGAACGGATGCGTCTACTGCCCTTATCATTTGAAGAACAAGACCATAGCACGCAAAAAGCTGACACAAGAAGAGATACGTAAGGAGGTAATTGCCTTGCAAGACATGGGACACAAACGCCTGGCACTGGAAGCAGGAGAAGATCCGTTGCGGAATCCTATTGAGTACATACTGGAATCTATCCAAACCATTTATAGCATCAAACATAAAAATGGGGCTATCCGCCGGGTCAATGTCAACATTGCCGCCACTACCGTGGAAAACTACCGCAAGCTGAAAGACGCAGGTATCGGCACTTATATCCTGTTCCAGGAAACTTATCATAAAGAAAATTACGAATCCCTGCATCCCACCGGTCCGAAAAGCAAATATGCTTATCATACCGAAGCGATGGACCGTGCCATGGAAGCGGGAATTGACGATGTAGGACTAGGTGTTTTATTCGGGCTGAATACCTACCGCTATGACTTTACAGGATTATTGATGCATGCCGAACATCTGGAAGCTACCTTCGGAGTGGGACCACATACCATCAGTGTTCCTCGCATCTGTCCGGCAGATGATATCTCCACGCAAGATTTCCCGGATGCCATTTCAGATGATATATTTTGTAAAATTGTGGCGGTAATCCGTATCGCTGTTCCTTATACAGGTATGATTATCTCTACAAGGGAATCGGCTGCAACCCGACGCAAAGTCTTAAACCTGGGAATCTCACAAATCAGCGGAGGCTCCCGGACCAGCGTAGGCGGTTATGCCATTCCGGAAACACCGGAAGAAAACTCAGCACAATTCGACATCAGTGACACCCGTACCTTGGACGAGGTAGTGAACTGGCTGCTCGACTTGGGGCATATCCCCAGTTTCTGTACAGCATGTTATCGGGCAGGGCGTACAGGCGACCGTTTTATGTCATTAGTCAAATCGGGACAAATCGCCAACTGCTGCGCCCCCAATGCATTGATGACACTAAAAGAGTATCTGGAAGATTATGCGGCACCGGATACACGAGCCAAAGGAATCCAACTGATAAAAAAAGAGTTGGAACATATTCCCAATCCGAAAATAAAAGAAATAGCAATTCGTAATCTGAAAGAGATAGAAGAAGGGAAACGAGATTTCAGATTCTAACCGCTCATGCGTCAAGCAACCTTTTCAATACAGATAATGAACCTAATTCAAGCCCAATAAAATATGAGTCTAAACAACACTCCCGCTGCCAACCGGCTACATATCGTCCTGTTCGGAAAACGCAATAGCGGCAAGTCCTCTCTAATCAATGCCTTGACCGGACAAGACACCGCCCTTGTATCGGATATTCCCGGTACAACAACAGATGCTGTCAGCAAAGCGATGGAAATTCAACATATCGGTCCTTGTCTCTTTATCGATACTCCCGGATTTGATGATGAAGGGGAATTGGGAGAAATGCGCATAACCCGTACGTTGAAAGCCATCGAACGGACAGATATTGCCTTACTTCTTTGTGAAGACGGCAATTGCGAGGATGAAAAACAATGGATGGAGCAGTTAAATAAAAGGAATATTCCGGTTATCCTGATACTGAACAAAGCTGATATCCGAAAAGACATAGCATCCACAAGGGATTGTATAGAAAAAGAATGCGGTCAAAGTCCTCTCATTATCAGCGCAAAAGAACAGACGGGCATAGAGAAAATACTTCAAGCTATTCTGGAAAAGTTACCGGCAGATTTCGGACAACAGACCATTACCGGAGATCTGGTTAAAGAAGGAGATTTAGTGCTCTTAGTCATGCCACAAGACATACAGGCTCCCAAAGGCCGACTTATTCTTCCACAAGTACAGACGATGCGCGAATTATTGGACAAAAAATGTCTGGTAATGAGCTGTACAACCGATAAAATAGCCGCCACTTTGCAGGCTCTGTCCTATCCTCCGAAACTAATCATAACCGACTCCCAAGTTTTTCATGCCGTTTATGAGCAAAAACCGGCAGAAAGCCTTCTCACCTCTTTTTCCGTTCTGATGGCAGGATATAAAGGGGATATACTCTATTATATGGAAGGAGCCTCAGCCATAGACCGCCTCACCCCACAATCACGGGTATTGATAGCAGAAGCCTGCACTCATGCCCCTGCCACCGAGGACATAGGCAGAGTAAAGCTTCCACGTATGTTGCGTAAAAAGATAGGTGAAGAGTTGCAAATAGATATCGTTGCAGGTACAGACTTTCCGGAGGATTTGACACCCTATCACTTAATCATTCATTGCGGAGCCTGCATGTTCAATCGCAAATATGTACTAAACCGGATTGATAATGCCCGTAAGCAACAGATTCCCATGACTAATTATGGAGTGGCTATTGCACACTTGAACGGGATATTGGATAAGATAGCGTATTAAAAAGACATCTGTTCTTTTTTGTTTCCATCACCACAAACCATTTATCTTCAAAGGTTTGTGGTGTAAAAGGTTCCATAATTCCCCTTAACCGGTATGTATGTGTCTTTTTACCATTGTTTCTGAAGGCTCATAGATTTTCCTTCTTGGTGTGTCCTGTATCTATTTACTTCAGTTACAAAAACTTATTTAGTCTTTTCAGATTCATACTTCCTTTTGTTGTTTTCTCATTCTTAAGCATGGTAAGCGCCATCTTTGTTGCCACCGAAAAGTTTCCGGCAGCATTTTTCACCTTTTTACTGTAGTCTTCTCGAAAGG
>PPYE01585088.1_pt1 | contig 30398 bp, 27 predicted proteins | sample 1559881 | NCBI WGS metagenome assembly PPYE01 (sample SAMN08240022, study PRJNA423297) | Human gut metagenome, whole genome shotgun sequencing project. | reverse complement strand
TAATTTACAAATACAAAAGTATCCCAACCACAAGATATTGTGGTTGGGATGAAAAAATGGAGTTAAGTTGTTAACATTGCTTCCATAACTACAGCCATTGTATCTCCACCTCCATTCCGCACTTTTTCGACATTCTCATTATACAGGCACTCCTTATTTTTCAGAAGAAAGGCAAAATTCAACTCTTGAAGTCTAACTTCAAATTTCGGAAAATAATTTAATGTGAAACACACTTTATTATGTTTCACATTAACATTTCCCAATGTTTTTGCTTTTCACTCGGAGGGCATCTGCACCGAAAAGTGAAATCGTCACGAAAACCGTAGGGCAACCGAATCCAATGGAGTGAGAAAAAAATGGGGCCGGACAATTCTGCCCAACCCCGTAGTGTGTCTCCATATTCCCAACCGCTATCTAATCTTATCTCCGTTCTGCACCACACCGATTCTGAGGAAAATCGGGTACAAGTAGCTTGCCCCAAAACAGCGTAATTTTTTCGGTCCGGTTATCATCAATCCGCTTTTCTGCAATTCAATGGCAGCATCCAGAGCAACCTTCACACTTGCCCTGGTAACCGATTTTTCTTTGCGAGTGAAGAAGATTTCATATCCTTTGATTTCATAGGTAAACCGCAAGCCTTTTGCTGTCATAAACGGATACCCCTCAAATGCCACAATAGTATCCCAGAGTATAGAATCCAGATGATCATAATCCATGCTTCGGATCGCTTCTGTCATCTTTTCTACTGCACTCTTTCGTTTTCTGTATTTCTGCAACCGCTCTGCCAACAAGGTCTTTTCTTCCATGTTGTAGATTGCCTTGCGATATGGCAGATAGCTCTGGACGGAAGCCCGACTTAGCTTCGTAATTTCCTGTATCTCCGCAATGCTGTGTCCTTGTTCAAGAAGCTCATTGACTTGCTTGCTGATGGAGGATTCAAAAGCTCCGGCAGTTATGAGAATCTTCCTTACCTTCAATGGTGTCATACCAAATTCTTCTGCCAGCGGTCTGATCTTCATATATCCGTATTCATCCTCTGATCCCAACGGAGGATTTTGGTACATATCCGCAACCGCATCCATCATCTGTTTTGCCAATTGCTCATAATCATGATCTGGTTTCTTCCTTGGTCTTGCCATATTATCCCTCTTTACATTTTCGTTTTAATCTAATCGCATCATGTGTGGTGCCAAATCTATTCGGCACTCATCTGCAATCCCACAGCCTGTTAAGCATCAAACCAAGTTTTTCCAACCACCGCTCAAAAACAAGCCAATAACAGTCCTTTAGCATCTGTTCATCCAAGCAGACCAGAATATCCTCCAGACATTGGATCTCTCTTTGGGTAAGAAGGTCGAAGCCCCTGTCCATCATCGGCTCACGCTCCATTGCCCAAATCAAAGTCGGATCAGTTAATAGCATAGCACAATAATGAGCCAATTTATACTGGATTACCTTGTAACCGTCCAGATAAGTTTCCTGTAACAGTTTTGCAGCTTTGGTGCGGCTCTTATCTATTCCCGGAAGAGATTCTTTCAAAAGCTGAATCAACTGCTCCTGTCGTCCCCAAGCAATCTGTTGTGGTTCTTCCTCTGCCACAATATTGGCAATACACTGAGCAATAAACTCATTCCAGAGGGACAAGCCAAACTTTGCCATACCGCCAACTTCCGAAATATCATGAACCTTATCCAGCTTTAGAAGCAGGTCACGGTTGCTCTGATGGAAAAAGGCGTGGCCTAACTCATGCAGCAGCACCATTCTCAGTTCATAAGCACTTCTAATGGCAAACGGATACAGTAACACCACAATTCCATTGGAGCCTGCAACCGTCTCACCTGCAGTAGAAGGCATATACTCAAAATATTTTGCACCCGTATACAGGAAAACTGCCTTGCGTTTTGTATTGATTGTAGTCTTGGTGAGCAATACCACCTCCGGGATAGTGTTGCAGTTCATTTTATTGCAAAACTCTACTATTATGTTTTCGATCAGCATCTGGCATTCTTTAATCGTCATATTTTCCTCTAAAGCTCAATGTTGCTAAAAACAGAATTTTCTTCTTGCATCGCAAATCTATTGCTTATTTTTGTACTTTATGATATCATTCTTCTCGTAATACGATTCTATTTACTGTTAACGCAAAGGATATATGCTGTTTTCAGCATCATTCAAGAAAGGATATGATATATTTGAAGAAATTATCTACCGCTCTTTTAGCTCAAACTCTACGCACACAGCGGAAAGCCAAGAGTATCACGCAGGCACAGCTCTCTGAGTTGACCGGAATCAACCGTTCTATGATTGGACGCATTGAAAGCGAAACCTACAAGCCAACTACCGACCAGTTGGAGGTACTGGCAGAGGTACTTGATTTTGAAGTAACCGATCTTTTTGTGGCTCCTGCTATTGCTTCTATCAAAGAGCCTATGAAGCCCTATCATATCGCTGTTGCGGGAACCGGCTATGTGGGGCTATCTCTGGCTGTTTTGCTTGCACAGCACAACCATGTCATTGCTGTTGACATTATACCCGAGAAGGTCGAACTTATCAATAACGGAAAGTCCCCTATTCAGGACGATTATATTGAAAAATATCTGGCTGAAAAAGAGCTTGATTTGACTGCAACGCTGGATGCGGAAGCAGCATACAAGGATGCAGATTTCGTCATTATCGCTGCTCCTACCAACTACGACAGCAAGAAGAACTACTTCGATACTTCTGCGGTGGAAACTGTCATTGAGACAGTTATGAGCATCAATCCCAACGCCATCATGGTCATCAAATCCACCATTCCCGTGGGCTATACTGCTTCTGTCCGTGAGAAGTACCACACCCAGAACATCATTTTCAGCCCGGAGTTCCTTCGTGAATCCAAGGCTCTGTATGACAATCTCTACCCGTCCCGCATTATTGTGACCACTGATGGCTCTGAAAAGCTGGATAAAGCTGCTCACACCTTCGCCGCTCTGCTCCAGCAGGGTGCAATTAAGGAAGATATTGACACCTTATACATTGGCTTTACAGAAGCGGAAGCTGTCAAACTGTTTGCCAATACTTATCTGGCTCTGCGTGTCAGCTACTTTAACGAACTGGACACTTATGCCGAAACCAAGGGGCTGAACACGCAGGACATCATCAATGGTGTCTGCCTCGATCCTCGCATCGGCACACACTATAACAACCCGTCCTTTGGCTATGGCGGTTACTGTCTGCCAAAAGACACCAAGCAGCTCCTTGCAAACTTCAATGACGTTCCTCAGAACATGATGAGTGCCATTGTGGAATCCAACCGCACTCGTAAGGACTTCATCGCAGATAGAGTCCTTGAAATTGCCGGCGGTTACAGTGCCAACGACCATTGGAGCGAAAGCAAAGAAGGTGAAGTTATCGTTGGTGTTTATCGCCTGACCATGAAATCTAATTCTGATAATTTCCGCCAATCCTCCATCCAGGGTGTTATGAAACGGATCAAAGCCAAGGGTGCCACAGTTATCATCTATGAGCCTACTCTCAAGGACGGCGAGACTTTCTTTGGCAGCAAGGTCGTGAATGATCTAAATAAGTTCAAGAAACTTTCTGGTTGTATCATCGCAAATCGCTATGATAACTGTCTGGATGATGTCAGAGAAAAGGTCTATACCCGTGATGTGTTCAAACGAGACTAGGTTTTCGTTTTAATCTAATCATACAACCTGCTCAAAAGCCGAAGCACTACCGAAATCATAGTGCTTCGACTCATTTTTACACCTTATAGTATTCTTTGTACCACTCAGCAAATTTCCGCAGACCTTCCCGGATGCCGATTTTTGGGGTAAAACCGTAATCTCTTTCTAAAGCGGCAGAATCCGCATAGGTCACAGGCACATCACCGGGCTGCATTCCGACCAATTTCTTGTGCGCATCAAAATCATAGTCAGCCGGAAGCACACCCGCTCTGACCAACTCTTCCTGCAAGGTGGTGATGTAGTCCAGCAGGTTTTCCGGCGTTCCTCCACCGATGTTGTACACGGCATAGGGCGGAATGGGAAGACCATCCTCGCCATTCTTCTTTTCCGGCGCACCCTGCATGACACGAATCACGCCCTCCACAATATCGTCGATAAAGGTGAAGTCACGCTTACAGTTGCCGTAGTTGAAGATTTGAATGGTTTCGCCCTTTAACAGCTTCTGTGTTGCAGAATAGTAGAACATATCCGGACGTCCGGCGGGGCCGTATACGGTAAAGAAGCGCAGACCCGTGGACGGGATATTATAGAGCTTGGAATAAGCGTGTGCCAGCAGCTCATTGGACTTTTTGGTCGCCGCATATAGAGAAACGGGATTGTCCACCTTATCTTCCGTGCTGAACGGCACCTTTTTGTTACCACCGTAGACGGAGGAACTGGATGCGTACACCAGATGCTCCACAGGATTATGGCGACAGGCTTCCAGGATATTGTAGAAACCTATCAGGTTGGATTCAATGTACACATCCGGGTGGTCGATACTATACCGCACACCAGCCTGCGCAGCAAGGTTTACGACCACATCGAAATGATAGGTAGCAAAAAGGTCGTCAACGAGTGCTTTATCTGCTAAATTGTCTTTGACAAAGGTAAACCGTTTGGTGTTCAGCTTCTCAATTTCACTCAGTCTATATTCCTTGAGTGCCGGATCATAGTAATCGTTCATAACGTCCAGACCGACTACAGTAATATCCGGGTAACGGGTCAGCAGTTCGGTGGTAAGATTTGCACCGATAAATCCTGCTGCTCCGGTAACTAAAACAGTTTTATTGTTGAAATCTATGTTTTGCATAGTATGCTCCTTTTCTTACTTTTCGTCATCAATATCTATCTGGCATCCATTGCAGATGTTAATACCAAATTACACCGGCTCAAAGAAAGTATCAGGTCGATTAGTGTCAAAAATCTCATTGCAGGTCATGACTGTGACAAGGTTCTCGGTCTCAGAGAGATTGATAATATTGTGCGTCCATCCGGGAATCATGTGGATCGCTTCAATCTTATCTCCGCTGACTTCAAACTCCACCATCTCCCCGGTGTTGATATTTCTCTCCTGGATCAGTCCGTGACCCGCCACCACGATGAACAGCTCCCACTTAGAATTGTGCCAGTGCTGACCTTTGGTGATACCAGGGCGGCTGATGTTAATAGATACCTGACCACAATCCTCGGTATGCACCAGCTCGGTAAAGCTGCCACGATCATCCACATTCATCTTCATGGCATACTTAAACTTCTCAGTAGGAAGATAGGTCAGATAAAGAGAGTACAGCTTCTTTGCAAAGCTACCGTTCGGCATCTTCGGCATCATCAGTGTGGTCGGCTGATCTTTGAACTGCTGCAGGAGATCAACGATTTCTCCGAGAGTAACCTTGTGTGTTACAGGAACACAACAGTACTTTCCATCTTCCTTAAGAACAGTCTCCACACCATCAAATTCGCAGTGGAGTTCCTTTCCTTCCAAAAGGTCATACATACCTTCTACAAGATCATCGATGTACAGAACTTCCAGCTCGGTGGAACGATCATTTACAGTAAACTCTTCGTCATTAGCCACAGCCCAGCAGAAAGTGGAAATTGCAGAGTTGTATTTCGGTTTGCTGTGGCCCATCAGATTTACAAAACGGTATACAGCGACCTTTGCACCTGTCTCTTCAGCGTACTGGAAGAACAGTTCCTCTCCGGCTTTCTTTGATCTGCCATATTCAGAGTTTCCGAAACGGCCTGCCAGTGTGGCTTGAACTGAAGATGACAACATAATGGTCGCCTTATTTTCATACTTCTTCAAACCATCAAGCAGCTGGCTTGCGAAACCGAAGTTCCCCTTCATGAAGTCTTCCGGGTTCTCCGGGCGATTTACACCGGCGAGGTTGAACACAAAGTCTGCCTTCTGGCAGTACTCATTCAACTGCTCCGGTGTGCTGTCCATATCATACTCGTAGATCTCCCCGATTTCGATGTTTCTTGTTCTATTCTTTCCGTCTCTGATGTTTTTCAGATTGTTGCAAAGAGCTGTTCCGACCATGCCCTTCGCTCCGGTCACTAAAATGTTCATCTATATACCTCCGAAAAGAAAGGCAAGCCCAGTGCTATTTGAACCGGACGCTGAAACTTGCCTCTCGTTTTATTCTTTGTTCATTTGAACACATCTTCATGTGTTCTTATTATTTGCTATCTTTTCTCCACACGAATCTGTTAACCACATTCACGTAACCCTGGATGATTCGTACCACCTTCATGGATACTGTTTCATCGGTATAATCCGGACAAGGCTTGCCCAGGATACCCTTCTGCTTCATATCAATAGCCATCTCTGTGGCATTCAGCAGTTCGTTTGTGGTGATACCAGCCAAGATAAAGTCACCTGCTTCCAGTGCTTCCGGACGCTCGGTAGAAGTTCTAATGCACACAGCTGCAATCGGATGACCAATGCTCAGATAGAAGCTACTCTCCTCCGGCAGTGTTCCGCTATCACTTACGATTGCTAGCGCATTCATCTGCAGTTTATTGTAATCGTTGAAGCCCAGCGGCTCATTTACACGTACTCTCGGATCAAGCTTGAATCCGCTCTTCTCCAGTCTATTCTTAGATCTTGGATGGCAAGAATACAGAATCGGCATGTCGTACTTCTCAGCCAGAGCGTTGATAGCCGTGAACAGGCTCAGGAAGTTCTTCTCTGTGTCAATGTTTTCTTCTCTATGCGCACTGAGAAGAATATACTTATTCTCCTCAAGTCCCAGCCTCTCAAGCACATCGCTCTTCTCGATCTTCTCCAGATTACCTCTCAGCACTTCTGCCATCGGACTTCCTGTGACATAAGTTCTTTCTTTGGGCAAACCAGTGTCAGCTAAGTATTTGCGTGCGAACTCACTATAAGCGAGATTTACATCTGAAATGACATCTACGATTCTGCGATTTGTCTCCTCCGGAAGGCACTCGTCTTTACATCTGTTGCCTGCTTCCATGTGGAACAGCGGGATGTGCAGTCTCTTTGCGCTTATTGCGCTTAAACAACTATTCGTATCTCCTAACACAAGATACGCATCCGGCTGAAGTTCAGACAGGATTTCGTAGGAACGTGCCAAGATATTGCCACAAGTCACACCAAGATTCTCTCCAACAACCGGAACAATCATGTCCGGGCCGAATTCGCCCTTATTGTTAACCAGTTCAAAATCCTCCCAAAAAACTGTTGAAAGATTTTTGTCCCAGTTTTGATTGTAGTAGATTACCACGGTGTCAAAATATTCCCGACATCTTTTGATGGTTGCTGCGAGACGTATGATTTCTGGTCTGGTTCCGAGCCCAATGGCACACTTAATGCGACCGTCATTCTTCCATTTGAAGTCCATGATTTCTTTCCTCCTGTGGGCCGGTTTGTCACCGGCTTTCTTTTTTATCTTCTTCCTGTGTCTCGCATTCCTTTTGCTCCTGGCTTTTCCTTTTACGACTTTTCCACAGGAGTATTATTTATCTCCTGCAGGCCTTCCGGTCTGCTTTGGTTTCTTATTGTTGTTGTGTTCTTCACACTGTTTCTTTTATTTTTTCTTGTAGTTATCTCACCACCGTACTGCCCGCAAGAAGTACATACCTTTTTTCTCTGCCGTTCCAAAGTTCCAATGTGTTAATAAGAGCTTTTGGTAGGATGACGGTACCTGGGTTGATTACTGCAGTTGGAGAGACATAGCTGTTGGGTGGATAAGGGGGCGAGAGGGGTGCCAGCGGAGCTAAGTTTGTTTATCCAGCCCAGACGGAAAGCGTTGTTACCAAAGGCGGGGATGAATTCTACTTCATCATTTGAATCCTTAGCCGGTATATACTCTGTGAAGGAAGAAAACGGATGATCTGGAATCTCATCATCGAAGAACACACAGGAATAACCTAGCTGAGTGGCCATAGCCGCCACTGCCTAATAGATAAGCTTCTTCATTTCGATCTCTCTTCGCAATAATCAATCACAGTGTAGAATATCCCTTATACTTTTTAAATTCTGCTTCAGTAAAGCCCATTGCTTCAGCAAAATAATCTTCCTCTTTCCATTCTAATACATTATCAGCAGAATTCAATTCAAAACTTAATCCCAAAACTCCACCGATTCATGATCCTCTACAACAAAGGAACCACTAATTCCTTCAGTTTTCAAAGCTTCCTCAATATCATCATGAGCTTTTTTGTTGTACCAGTAATAAGTCCATTTAGCTGTTGGACTGATGCTCTCCTTTATCTTTCTAAGATAATGTCTATCCACTTCGCCTGCAGACCATCCAATAATTATCACACGATTGATATCAGATAAACCCTTCCAAAAATGTGAATTCATCTGAATCAGTTCGTCTGTGTCTTTGTAGATTGACGTTAGGTAATCCACAACCGCATCATGTATGCTGGCTTCACCTTCAGCATATTCTTCATCGGCGTCTTTGCCCCAGATCTTATGCTGTTCGATATCCGCTTTATTACAATGCCCCATAATAGGATCTATATCTGTAACTGACGAAACGCTACCATGAATATGAAACACATCCTCAATCTGATAAACACGTTCTAACAAATCGGTATAGTTGAATGTAATAAAGCAATCCGTGCTTCCGATTAAGTCCGACCTCTTTATTCTAACTGAACTTGTATCGACAGATTCAATCCATTCCTTGACGTACTCTTGGAATGCAGTAACAAATCCATATTGCTCTCGCCAATATTGGTTCATTGTATCTCTTATACCTACGTTACCGCCGTCCAAACACATATCGTCTAAAATTGACTGTGAGAATTCCATCATACCTTCGATGTCCGGCTTACCCATCTTATCCTCAAAGGTACTCCACAGGGCGTTATCCACAGACTTTTTCCATCGTTCTATATCCTCTGGCTTGATTCTTGGATCAGAATCATCAATGGCTTGAATGTTATAAAGGTTTTCAAACTGATACAGGAAATCAGGATACTTGTCTTCAAGATATTCACGGAACTTCCAATAACGTGTATCCAGACCATGCGCCATATCAAAACCGTTTCCCACTATATATAATGTCCTCATATAGATCCTTTCTGCTTTTCCCGGCGATGTGCTGTGTTGTTCTGCAAAAAATTGTAATGTACAGAATCGAAACCACGCTTAGTATAGTAATGAGAATGTTGACAAAACGATTTTTGTCATACAACAAATCGGCAAGCGAAACACTCATTACTCCTCCGCCAATCTTTCTTGAATATAGGAAAGTTCCATCATCTTAGCTTTGATTTCTTCTTTGTCCAGAAGTTTTGTATTATTACTGTTGAACTCAGTTAATGTATTCCTCTCTGCATCGCCATCCTTGAAATATTTATCGTAGTTCAAACCACGATTATCTGCCGGAACTCTATAGAAATCACCTAGGTCGATTGCCTTTGCACACTCCTCGTTGGTAAGTAATGTCTCGTACATCTTCTCACCATGACGAATACCAATAACCTTGATATCTTCTTTCTTACCACCAAACATCTCACAAACAGCTTCTGCCTGGAGACCAATAGAGCATGCCGGAGCCTTCATAATAAGAAGATCACCATTCTCGCCATGCTCAAAAGCATAAAGCACAAGGTCAACCGCTTCCTCAAGAGACATGATGAAACGAGTCATATTAGGCTCAGTTACAGTAATCGGATTCCCAGCCTTAATCTGATCAATCCAAAGCGGAATAACAGAACCACGGGAGCACATAACATTACCATAACGTGTACAGCAGATTTTTGTCTTTCCGCTGTATCTGCTCTTTGCGATTGAAACAGACTCCTCGAGGGACTTGGACTTACCCATAGAATTAATAGGATATGCTGCTTTATCTGTAGAAAGGCAAATTACAGCCTCCACACCTTCCTCAATCGCTGCTGTCAGTACATTATCAGTTCCAATAATATTTGTTTTTACTGCTTCCATCGGGAAGAACTCGCAGGAAGGAACCTGCTTTAAAGCAGCAGCGTGGAATATGTAGTCTACTCCGTGCATTGCATTCTTGCAAGACTGAAGATCTCTGACATCACCAATGTAGAACTTGATTTTATCTGCAACCTCAGGCATACGAACCTGAAAATCGTGACGCATATCGTCCTGTTTCTTTTCATCACGAGAGAACACTCTAATCTCTCCAATATCGGTCTTAAGAAAACGATTCAAAACAACATTTCCGAAGGATCCGGTACCACCAGTAATCATCAGGGTTTTATTAGTAAATAAAGACATAATCTTACCTCATTTCTCTTTCATTTTGCTTATCTAGGTTAGCTTTCAAGGATAAATCTGCTATCCCGGTGTGTTTCTCGTAATGTCCAAATACAAGTTTGTTTACTCTCTCTCGATTATGCAACCGAAGACTAATTCCATCCAAAGCTCTAAATACTGCTCTCATTCTCTTTTTGCACACTCTATTTCTCTCATGTGTTCCTCTATAAAAATAAAATGTACTATATCGCCACCATGGTGAAAAATATACATCTCTAAGCTCACTCATAGATTTATACACATCATTTTCAAATTGTGTTCTTTCTTTTGGTCTTGGTGTTGGATGTAACAAACAGGGCTGACCTCTTTTTGCATCTTCAAGTGTTTGTTTTACACATGTGATATTCTTTTGGATTTTCTTTAGACTCTCTTGTCCTTTCGATGAATTGATCATAATCATTGATACGCCTCTATCATCGTCCATCATTTCATTTGTGCCTAAATAACCCCAAAAGTCTGATAGAGTAATATCACTAACTCGATCTATGGATGTATAACGACAATGGTAACAGCTTTCTCTTAGAAAAATATCTCTATTAAACCCAACAAACATCTCATCAATTAAACCGCTCTTGAAATAATGATTACCATCATTGTATGTAGCATGTACTGATGGGTTTCTCCAACTGTAGTACTTATCTCTAAACCGAAAGCGCTTTATCCCCGTACTGTTTTTTTCACGAATTATCTCCGCTAAATACTTTTCAAAGACTAAAGGAGAGCCCACTCCATGGCAAACTATATCTACTGTTAATAATTCCCCTGTGTAATTTCTTCCTGAAAGATATCTTTTAACGCTAGCAACTTGACATGCTGTCCCGGACAAAAGGACCTTTCTTCCATCAACTAACTGTTCGAGTACACTTTTGGATAAATTCTCTGTATCACTCTGTATATATTTAGAGCCTCTAAGTTTTTCTAAGTCTTTATTGTTATCTATTATAATATGCTTAACAGCGAAATGGTCATCAAAACTTGCTCCAATAACACACCCATTTTCTGATAATACATACTCTGCAATAGCAGAGAATGCTCCTCCTGAAGTGCTCTTCATTCTTATAGCATTATCATTATGCCAAGCAGCGTAAACCTCTTTTACACTGTTTTCGTCGATAATCGGTGTAACGATATGACAATTCTTCTTGCACAATCCACACTCAATGCACTTCAGCTCATCGATTACCGGAAAACTAAATCCTAAAGCATCTCTTCTAATCGAGATAGCCCCACAAGGGCATACTCCTACACATGACAGGCAACCTGTGCAATCATTTTTTTCACATATTGTCATCCTACCTAAGCTCCTGTTCTACTCTACCGGCAAGAGTATCATATATTTCTCGTTTGAAATATTTATCTAAAGTAGAATACTCAGCTTGTCTCAAGACTTCACGTGCCATTGTAACTGCATCGTTAGGAGAATCCGCAAACCATATCCTATTTGGATATATTTTCTTTAGTATAGAGTATCCTTCAATAACCTTGTGATCCCTTGTTTTTAACACAATAACTGGAGTATTTGATACCAACGAATAAATCATTCCGTGATAACGATCGGTTATCACAATTCTGCTATTTTCAAATTGTGAAATGACACCGTTGATTTCACCTTCCAAGTCTCTCATTATTTCCTTGTAGGACTTGTTTGTTGTAGTATCCATTAGCAAGAATGCATCGATATCACCAAGCTGTTCACCAATACTCAAAAAATCCTGATCCGAGTAGTACTGTTCACCATCATGTCTATGACATAAGACAATGCCTTTTCTTTTGCTTATTTCTTTCCTTGTACCAATCAAACTTGTAACTACATCAGGTACCATTAATACATGACCATCCGGCATCATTTCCTTGCTTATTTCAAAAGATATTTTGTCTCTCGCCATAAATACCATGTTTTTCCTTGAATTGAATACCTTTGAGGAATCGATTTTATTCTTTTCCTCCTTGAAATACACCGTTTGCGGAAGAACGATTAATCGATTCTCTTGGTAATTACTCATCAATAGCAGATTCAACTTATTGCTTATCGTACTCAAATCATTTGTATTATATCCGCTGTGTATTACTAATAGATCATCACAGCTAATATTCTGATCAAGGAATTCCTTAAAGCCGCTTTCAGTATCCAATACAATTGAACTCGGACACTCAACAATATTATATTCCGAATAATTCTCCCGAAGCCATTTAGAAAAGCAATAATACTGCCCTAAATCCCCCATGTTAGCATGCTCTGGAACTCCAAAGTAATAAAGTTGCTTCTTTCCTTGCTGAACACTCTTTTTCAATTGTCTACAACGCTTGCGTTTTTTCAAGACAACGAATTGTCTTTTCGCCTTTCGTAGAATCGGCCAAACCAAAGTTTTTACACTCATTTTTATTTTCTCCTAACCAAAGAAATAACCTTTGACATTATTAAATTACGCTGTTCCTTACTTAACAATACCATACCAAGTACACACATCGTAATAACAGCAACTAAGATGCATTGAAATCCAAAGCTAATCCAAGAAATCACATTCATACTATTAACGATAAAACGCTCACACACAACCAATCCCGCTACCATTATGGTGTTAATCAGGATTTTTTTATATATGATCGTTTTTCTAATCCCACATGTTTTTTCAGCATATGGAATAATTAACGCTAAATTCTTGATAATATATATAATGCTACTTATTCCGGCTACGGCATAAACACCTAAATCTGTAAAATGTAACACCACTAAAAGAATTACTGTACTAGCCACACCGGAGATTAGCATCCAAATTGAATTATACTTAAGCTTATTTTGTACAGTAAATGCATTAAAAATGCTTCCCATGTTTCCACTTACAACAATCCAGAACGATCCCAGAAAGGTTAGTATCATTAATTGGGTTGCATTTTGGCTAGGAACCCATAAAGAATAGAATTTATCTCCCATCGTATACAGGCTTACTAAAGCAAAGCAAGACATAAAAGACAGTAAATCCATGTCCCTATAAAGCTGTTTATGGTAATTATCAATGTCGTTTTTTGAATAGAAATATGTCAACTGAGGTAGCATAGTATTAGATACCGATCCAATGAATACTTGCACATATGTAGACAATACCTTTGATATAGACAGAACGCCCATTGCCTGAGCATTAATTGATATATTTGCAATTACAAGGTCTAGTCCCTCAGACAGCATCTTGCCTAATTGCGTAACCATATTCCACATTCCACTTGATATTATCTCAATGAACTGCTTGAATCTATAATGACTCAATTTGATATGGAAACGTGGAAGATACTTTCTCGTATAAAATATGTGCATGCTAATCTGTATCAGCATACTAACAATGCTTCCTAAACCTACAAACCATATTTTATCGCCACAAATATATAGAAGACCAATAACAACAAATGCTCTAACTAATACACCTATTACTGTTGAAATTGATGTTAGATAAATTCTATTCGTAACAAATGTGGATACTCGAAATACAGTAGAAAGCAGTTCGAATATGAAAGAGCCAAAAATCAACACCCACAGCAGTCGAATATCAGCGACAAACATATCAGGGACATCAAACAATACATCTATTTTTTGAATAACAAAAAGTCCAATGACACCTAACACAGAAGCTAATACAACATTTGAAAAGAATGTTGTGGAGTAATAGACCTGTGCCTTGTCCTCATCGTTTCGATATATCTCTACTGCGATAAATCGTGATGCCATAGAGTTCAAAGCAATTGCTGCAACCGAGGCATAGCTTACAAAATTATTTGCCAATCCAACGAAACCATATACCGATTCACCGATGTGCTCTACAACAAATGAAGTAACGAATAAAGACAGAAGTGCAGCAATGACTTGATTGCCTAACTGTGCCGCAATATTCAATACGCGTTTGTTTTTTAACATAGCAATTCACCACCTTCTATTAAACTTCTCGTGCAGGGTTTCCAACAACCGTTGCCCCCCTCCGCACATCGTGAACTACTACAGATCCAGCTCCAATTGTTGCATTATCTCCTATCGTAATACCTCCAATAAGAGTAGCATTTACTCCAACCCAAACATTGTTCCCAATAACTGGGCAATTGCGTCCGTTTATTTCTTTCCCAATACCAATAGTCGTCCCTTGACCGCACGAGAAATTCTGGCCTATGGAATATGCATTAATTGTACAGCCACTTTTGTGGAATACTCTTATTCCGCTTCCAATTCGTTTTGTTAGAATTTCGATACCTTCAATTGGAGGCGTAAATGGCATAACCAATCGAAAAATTCTTGTGACCCCCAGTCTATACAAGAATACATTCCTATATTCCTTTTTACCCATAATTACATAGCAGAAATACAAAACTCCCACTTTTGAATAAAGGACTTCTTTTTTGTAGCGAAGCAAATCGTCAATATGTCGGTCTTTTGTTAATAAAAAGCAAATAATAGCAATTAACAAAAAAGGAATAGATAATAAACTAGCAACCCTTTTCATAATCATCCTTTTTTCCTCTTCCAAGCTGTTCGAATAGGTTCATATAAGCTGATCCCCAAAATCCGCTTGATCCCTCTAACAATAATCCCTTTTACGCGAATGGAGGTTGGAAACAGAATTGTCAACTCTAGTCTATTCTCAAACTCAGGATCCACCTCGACTTTTTGAGGATGAACCAGCGGAAATTCTAACGGATGTGAATCCATACCACAGAACCTTCTTGTCATCTCCATATCTATATTTGTCCCACCGTGAATACTATTTTCGTCAACTCCAATATTCTTTATCTGATTACGACTCGGAACAATTCCGTACATTTCTGATGCTCTAACTGAAAATGCCATTTGAGAATCCCATGAGATGCACCTTTTGCCGGAATCCATTCTATATTTTTCACCACGTACATTGAACATTTGCTGCTTAAACAATGCATCATGGATATAGCTCTTTCTTGCCCTACTAACTATGTTGACATCATTCAATCCATTCAGATCAAATTGATAATTGTTTAAGAACTTGTCCCTCCAAGAAGCCCAACCGCAAGGCAAAAGGTTACGAGTAAATGTATAACTACTACGATTAGCAAATTCTGTTTTTGCTTCGTAATTTGTTCCACAAATCCAGAGGACCTTATCATCCTTCTCATATCGTTCCAGCAATTCTCGGCAATACGGAAAGAACGTCACCTCTGGAAGATTATCATCTTCCAAGAATATTGCTTTCTCTTCTCTCTCAAATACATATTTAGCTCCTAATGCTATGTTTGCAAAAACCCCGCGATTCTCCTGAGCATAGTTTTTCACAAGCTCACATGGCCAATCTATAGCTTGCTCTAACTTGCTACGAAGTTCCGAAACAACAGCCTTTTCTTGATCATTTCTTCCTTCATCGCTTAGGAGATATAGCTTTTGAGGTTTTACAGCTGCAATTCTCTTTAATATTTCTAAAGTTGTATCTAACCTCTTAAAACAAATCAATGCAACTGGAATATCAAATCGTTCCATTATTTTACACTCCCTTTTTCTGATTATTCATAATCGTATTATATATATCAATCATAGTCTGATTATTCGTCTCTCGACAATGTGTCTTCCTAGCCTTAAGCTTTGCTTTTTCTCCATACTTTCCTGCTTCACGCTGAATCTCAAACATATGACTAATTGCCGCTTCTAAAGCAGGCGTATCATCAAACGAGTAAATTATACCTTCCAAGCCATCTTGCATCATATCTCTGACCCCACCAACATCAGAAGCAATACAAGGCACCCCAAGCAGCATTGCTTCTCCAAGTGAATTTGGTGAATTCTCAATCACGGAAGGTAACACAAAAACATTTGCCTGAAGAAATTGTTTCTTCATATTCACTTCGTTTATATTTCCTAAGTATTCAACATGCTCTGATAACCCGTAGTCATCAATTTTCTTCTTGAGATACAACCCATACTCGTCTGTCTGTTGAATTATATAATTCTTTAATCCTTCTTGATTTGAAAACGGTGAATTCCCTGCAATATAAATCATGAGGTCAGGGTATTTCTTAACAATATTTCTACATGCGTCCAAGACCTTATGGAAACCTTTTATCGGATATCCTGCGTTGCTGATGAAAATTGAATGCTTCTTGCAGCTATCATAATTCCATGTATCACCTTCATAAAAAGAATCTCGCAAAGACTCATTGCATGCTAAGTAAATAATATTCGGATTGTAATCGTTCGCAAATTTCTTATCAAATTCGGTTCTACCTGTTACGTACTTAGCTTTTTTTATTGCTTCCTGTTCAATTTTTGCTCTACGATAAAAGTCTTCTTCTCCAGACTTAATCAATCTGTTCTTTAGGAAAAAGAGTCTAGCATTCAATGACCCAAGAAATCTTAATATATGGTGTTCGCCAATCTCTGCTCTTGAAATTCCACCTCTATATACTTTTGCATACTCAGTCAGAATACCCGTCAAAGAAATCAAAACTTTTTTCGGCTCAACTGCATTGAGTGTTTCCAAAGTCAGTGGATACTCCGTTCCAAACACATGTACAACGTCTGGATTGAAATCTTCTGCTATCCTCTTTATATACTCCTTGGATGCATCACTATATTCTCTGATATTACTCTGTGGGTAAAAGAAGTATTGAACGCCCTCTACAGAACCACGTTTGATCTCGTCAATTCCACTTAAGTAAGAACAAACAGCAAATTCAATTTCTTCTGTCTTCCGAATTGTGTTGGATAAGCCGGTCAGCCATCCACCACCAAAATTACTCTCATCTCTACCCAATTCTTTATAGAAAAGTGGCAAAACCCTATTAATTACCCATAATATCCGCATTTCAATTTACCTTTCAGTGTTTATACTACAAAACATTTGACGCCATTGGTCAAATATTACTTTTTTCGACAATCGCTGCCTGATTTTTAAGGCATTCTTTGCCATCTTTCTTGATTTCTCTGGAGCCCTAAGAACTTTTGCAATATCCTTGGCAAGTTCATCTACATCATCTCTAGCTGAAACAACACCATCAATATCATCTGTCACAATTTCCCTTGCACACCCAGGGAGAAAATCCGTTGTTACACATGGCAATCCACACGCCATCGCTTCAATTAAGGCATTTGGCATTCCCTCAAGCACAGAAGAAAGAACAAACGCTCGTGCTCCAGAAATTGCTTTACCAACATCACTTGTTTGCCCCATGAAAGTGACCCTATCGGCTATTCCAAGATTCATTGAAAGAGATTTCAATTGCTCTAAGTATGGTTCTTTACTTCCAGGTTCCTCCTCACCGAATATTTCAAGAGTCAACTCTGGAAATTCATCTTTGAGCTTTGCAAATGCTTTAACCAATAACGGAAAGTTTTTATCTGGATGAATGCGTCCAACTGATACTATTCTGTTATCCCATTGCATTCCTGAACAATCCGGAAGGCTTTTCTCCTTAAAGATGGCGTTATATATTACTTCACCTTTTTTGCTTAGCAAACCAGGATAAGCTCTTTTCGCTGCTTCTGTTTGAAATATTATCTTATCTACAGGTAAAAAAATCAAATCTAGCAGAATTCGATTCAAACCTTGAAATCTTGCTGCATTTCCTCTTTCAGAAATCACAACTTTCGTCTTCAATCCAACACTAGCAAGACTTAATCGAACATTGCTATAGAACCCAAATGATACAGCAACATCCACATTTTTATCTTTTAGGATAGAATGCAGCTTTGTTACACCGCTAAGCGAACGTTTTAGACCATTTGTGTGTGGTACAAATTCACCATTTTCCTTGAAGCGCACATAGTCTATGCGTTCTGATACACGACCTTCATTTTCCCTAGTAGAAACGTATATTATTTTAAAGTACTCGGTCATGTTTTCAGCCAAACTTCTGAATACCATTCCTAAGCCGCCATCTGCAGTATCATCTTCAACAAATGCAATTATCTTACGCATAATAATCCTCTCCAACGCTAGATGCTACTGTGTTACTTTTTCCTTTATAATAGATTATCACCAAAAGTATCCAATACAATTGATTGCTTACCAAGGTAATACTTGTTAACGCATATAAAAATAATACAAAAAGAGCTATTTTTTGAACAATGTTCATTCCATGCTGTTTGCATATGCCAATTATCCAAATCAAATTGACTGAAATTCCTGCCAAAGCACCATAAGCAGCAAAATAGTATGACCATGTAGAAGTTCGTGAGATTACAGCTCTATTAAGTCCAGAAAAGTCAAGTGTATATTTTACAACTTGTTCCTCTACATGCTCAATTCCTACACCCAAGGGATGGTTTAAGCATGTTAAGAGATCTCCAACCGGATTATAAAGTCTTGTTAAATAGGATATATCTTTTTCTACAAATTTATAAAATATACTTGGAAACATTTGATACAGGTATTGCATTATACTATCTCCAAAGATCAATAAGCCTCCAGCGACAAAGATTGTAAACAAGCTGAATGCTAACCGCTTACTACCATCAGTAATTCTGTCTATATACGCTATGTATAAGATAAGGACCATATATACAACCGAAGACATAGATCCTGTCAATAACAATGCTACTATTTCCCAAATAACGTTTTTCCTTTTTTTTTCAATACACTGATCTGAGAATAATTCTAGAAAAAGCGTAAAGGCAACAAATACAGCACACATACTTGGTTCCCAAAAACTACCTGCAAGTCTTTGATCCGACACAAGCTGCGATACAATTCCAATTGTATAATACGATGTTGTTGCTCTAGTAGAGATTATTGGAAAAACGCGAATACCAATAGCCACACAAATAAACAAAAGAATACCTGCTTTGATAATGATTCGCATAGTTTTTATCCATAATTCAGTTACCCTATTTAAACCACAAATACGAATTGTTAAATAAGCATCCATACTGAGCATTAATTGCACGATATAGTTTCGATAAGCGTAGCTCTCGCCGTTAATAATCATCGCAAACATAGTACTAACAATAAATACCAATATCAGCACTATTAAGCAGGAATCTTTGGTGACTTTACGCTCATGTGAACAAGCATAAACAGCCAAAAATGCCGTTAAAAGGACATGACAATACAATGATTGGGATTGATATATCAGGCTGAATGGACTTCCGCTCCGTAAAATAATAATCGCAATAGCCAGTATAATTGGTATTGTTGCTTTTTTAATAATTCCGAATCTTTGTGTACTCATTCTAATATCTTCCTAACTTGATTTAGATAACCACTGTATTCAAAATGATCTTCAGCAGTCTTTCTAGACGTAAATGCCATTTGTTCAATTTGACTTCTATCATAAGCTAGCAAACGTTTCATGCTATGCATCATTGCTACTGCACTGCAATTTGCCACTTCTACACTGTTTTTTCCATCTTCAAGATAACAACCTAAGTCACTTGAGTAGTTGCAGATTACAGGAACCCCCATAGTCAAGCTTTCTGGTACTTTTGTTGGGAAACCCGCCTTGGCATATCGCTGTTCAGCAGGTCTCAGAAGTATTGAAAAATCGGCTTTTTTAAGATTTTCGAAGACCTGCTCTCTTGGTATTCTTCCAAGGAAATGAATGCTTGTACCTAAACGACTCAGAACCTCCTGCGAAATGCCATTCTCTTTTGCCTGTTCTTCCGTTATCCCGATAATAGTGATATCCAAGCGAGAAATCTCATCTGGTTCTAACATTGCAATGCCGTCCAGTGCTACACTTAAGTAATCCTTTTTTAATGGGGTCCCGGCATAGATTATTCTTACTTTCTTATTATTTTGTCTAAGTAAAATCTCATCCCTTGTTATTAACACTTTCTTAGTGTCAATCATTGACGGGATATATACACATTTGCTCCCTACACTTTGGAAGTACTCCTCCAAATAATGACTTATAGCAATAATCCGGCTCGTACCAGGTAGAAGTTTATTCATCCACAATTCTTTTTTTCGGTATAGCCGATCGTATTTTCCAAGCTTGAATTCTTCCGCTGAATACCACTCAACAGCATCATGAATGAGAAGTATATTGTTTTTCTTACAGTATTTTATTATGTACTTAAGCGTTGCTGTTGGCAGCGCACATACGACAATAGCACCAATCTTTTCTAATTGGTCTCGACTTCTAAGATATCTTTTCACATTTGAGGTAAAAGCGAAATAATCGATTCCTCTAAAAACCACATTCCCTTTGAGTAGCTTTTCATTGCTCACGCTGGTGTGCAAAAAGCTCTGTTTTTTTACTCTTGTAGTGATACCTCTACTTATCAGTTCTACTTCGTTGTCAACCGAAAACATCTCTGCCAAATAATGAAGACGGCTCGCTTCCGCTGAGTTGCTCGGATATTTCGAAGAAGAAATAAACAGTACTTTCATCTAGTATTCCTCTTTTCAATTATTCCCTGCAGCATCTCCCTATGTGTATCACTTCTAAGAAATAACTGCACATTCTGTTTTTGTTTTCGCGAAAGCATCAATTTGTCGCTAACTTTCGAGATTATTCTTGCGTAAATATATGCAGGTTTACTCCCCCCGAGTAGCATTGCATTATATTTCCACGTCTCTTCTTTAAGGAAATCTTCCCAAAGTGCCTTCTCTTTATCTATATTTTCTATTTCGTGCTCTCTTTGGTGCATCTTCGAAATTACTTCATCCGCTATCTTTTTATCAGACAGCGTTACACACCCACCTTTTACAGATACAGGAACGAAATTATACGAAAACGCATTTGTCTGTACGTCCACATCCAATATCAAGCCTTCGTGCCATGTTTCTCGGTCTGTTTTATCAAACAAGAAATTCCCCTGGCCATAAAGAATCATTCCTCCTTTATACTTTTCAGATGTTCCGATACAGTGACTATGTTGGCAAGTAACTATATTCGCACCGCATTCAATCATTTTCCTACAACGCTGTTTTAAACAAGGACTTGGATACTGATAATTCTCTGCACCACTGTGATAAAGAACAATTGTACAATCGCATTGGTTCGATAATTCGTGAATTTCAAAATATGTTTCCGGCGATTTAAAGACATTTATTCCGCCTTCACTAAAACTGAAATTGTATTCATGGTCACCAACCGCATAAATACCCGTTCGTATACCATCCTTTTCAAGAATAATCGAATGCTTCTGTAATCCCGAAACTTCAGCACCTACATATTGCATTGAACAGTTCTCCATATGGAGCAAAGCATTTTTAAAGCTCTCCATCCCATTATCTAGCGCATGATTATTAGCCACTGCAGCCACTTTAAATCCCGCGCTATAAACTGTTTCCACTATAGATAGTGGTGCAACCATTTGTGGTCCTGATTTTTCTATCTTAGTGACTTGATTGGCTATTGCTGTTTCAAGATTAATGATGTTAAAGTCACTTTCAGCATTATATGCAACGATATCTGTGAATACCTTTTGATAGTCTATTTGAGCAAATGCTTCTATATTACTCTCGGATAGGGCTAAATCACCATATATATGCAGTTTCATTTCCGAATTGCCTCTTCTATACTAACGACTAGTTTTTGATAAGTGACAGCTCTGTCAAATCGTTCTTCTGCCAGTACCCTAGAATTTCTACTCATTTTAATTCGTAGTTCTCTGTCACTTAAGATTTTTTCAAGTGCATGGGCAACTTCTCGATAGTCATCGACTCCACATGTGATGCCACAATTATAACTAACAATCAAATCTCGGTACTCATTAGATTCTTGAGTGCTTACAACTGGTAATCCAGCAGCTGCATAATCACCGTGCTTATTGATAATGCTTTGTGCTGCGTTATGAACAATTGGATTCACAGCTAAATCACACTGTGAAAGGACTCCTACCATGTCTTGATACTGTAATCTCCCCAAAAAATCGATAGGTAAATCTTTCCCAAGTTCTTTAAGTCGTTCTAAATCCGGTCCATCTCCCATAACCTTCAACCGCATATTATAGTTTGTCTTTTCCAAAAGAATCTTCAACGCCTTAATTACTACATCAAGGTTATAGCTTGCACCTAGTGTGCCCGCATATCCAATCCAAAGCTCGCCCTGATTTTTGGTTTTTTTTGCGTTAATGGCTGCCGCATCAAATCTTGCTAAATCCGTTCCAAGATAAATTGCTAGAGTATTATCTGTTTTTGCCACCTTCATACCACGTTTAAGATAAGTCTCGGATACCGCAATCAAGTTTGTAGCTGATTTGTATATATAGTCAGCCGTAAGTTTCATCGGCATGAGAGCATACCTGCTAATTTTTCTGAAAGGAAGGACTAATTCGAACGCCTCTGGCCAAATATCTTGAATATCGACAAAAAATGGAATATGTCTTTTATTACAGTAATCCGCAGCACATTTACCAACATCGAGAGATGGCACTGATATGTACACACATTCTATATCTTTCCTCGATTGTAGATATTTCCTTAAGTTTTTCCCAAATACACGATGGCTAATTATTCTCTGTACGCATACATTTTTAGGATATCCTGGTTCAGGAAGCATTGTATAATGATATGGCAATTTTTCAAAAGCCTCTGCCGGGATGTTCCTTGTTTTTTTCTTTATGTGTGAGAAGTCAGTTGTTATTATTTCTACTTCATGTCCGGCCTTACACAGTAACTCAGCAAGATACGTAAATCTATTATTCCCCGCTTCGCCAGGTGCCTGGCTATAATGGTCAATAATTGCAATCATTTTTCCACCTCCTCATGCATTCTCAAAAAAACGTCCCATCTCATAGTCAAACGACTCCGGTTTAAATGGAGTCATTCCACCAGCTGGGCAGAATGTCAATTCACTAAAAACAGGTCGACCATTTATGTTGTAAAGGTCTACTCTTACAAATTCAAAAGGCTGTGCTAGCTTTTCTGCAAGATCAACAAATAGTGCTCCGTTCTCTGGTTTTACACATTGATAATTATTTGGAAATCCATATGTAACTCTCTGCGCATTCCAGTTTCTATCATAAACATTAGAAAAACGTTCTCCTGCTTTTTCATGATTATCCATAATAAAACGCACTCTACCCTTTATGCAGTAAAGCTTTATTTCATTTAAAGGCTCTCCATCGTCTGTATCAAGAAACTGATCACACATTATTCTTGGTTCTATTGCCTGATATTGGGTTTCTCTCATCGGATAGTAATAATTCTGTTTCATCCAAAGACCAAATTTTTTTCGAGCAGAATCTATATCTATCTTACCTTTATCCGTTACGATCAAGTTGAATGATGACCCATGAGTACACTTCAATGCAAATCGATTAGGTAGTTTGCTGAAGTCAATATCATCAAAACTATGGTATACTCCAAATACAGGATTTAAGTAGCAATCTCCGATTACTGATGCTACATACTTTCTTGCCTCATATTTATCAGCATAACAACTTAGAGATTTATTTTTTTCTTGTAGTTTCAATTTTGATAGATATTCGTTGTATGTCTTCGGTGTAGCTAAATCTAGCTTTCTACCGAATACAGCCCTGTACATCAACTCGGTATACTGCTTGTCACTAACTAGATGAACTCTCTTCGAAAAAAGCAGTTGTATAATTTTCTTTTTAAGGACTTTCCACTTCCATTGCAAATCCATTAATTATCCCTCTGTACAAGCTGATCCGGCTTGCATATCACTACACTGTCATACATCATCATTACAACTCCTTCTTCGTATGCTCCGAATTCAGGAGTATTCGCTTCACCAAGAAGGTTCTTTTCAATCAGTTTAATAAAATCGACACCAGCTCCATAAGCATGAAGATAAGCACCACCAAATCTCGGATTAACTTCGGATAGATAGTACTGGCCGTCTCTGTAGAAGAAGTCCATATCTACAGGACCGTTAAATTTAAGAGTCTTGACTATTTTCGAAATAAAATTAAACAGCTTCTCATCTTTAAAGGAAGTAGTCTTACTTGCTCCACCAATTCTGGTCTCAATCTTTTTCTTTGAGAATGCGGCAACAGCTTCATGTGTAATCGTATCAATATACACATCAGCATCGAGATCCAGACAATTCATAAATTCTTGAATAATCAAGCTAGGATCTTCTTTCATAGACTCGGCAAGAATTTCATGGCTCAATACCTTACGTGCTCCAACACTTCCACTACCAGTTCTTGGCTTTACAAATACTGGGAAGCTTACTTCACCCGCACTATATGCGGCATCGAATTCATCCATTGTTCCCCATGTCATTACAGTTGGAATACCAAAAGACCGAAGATGTTTAAACATAAGGTACTTATCGAAACACAGCTTTGCTGTTTCCTCATATGGAGCCAACACCTCAACTCCCAATGCAGCAAAACGATCCCTATTCTTTGAAAGAATTTCTATTTCAGGATCAATAAATGTAGTAACAGCATTGATTGATTCTTTCTTGCAGATATCTAAAACTGTGTCCATATATGCTGGATCATCAATTCTAGGAACAAGATACTGCTTATCTGCAAAGTATAGAGCAGGTGCATAAGGACTTAAATCAGTAGCAATAATTTTTGATCCTTCACTAATAGATTTTCTGAAATCCTTCAGAAGTTCACCGCGACGTCCAACGCTCAACATTAAATAGTTCATTTTCTTACCTCTTTCATACCTAAAAATTCTTCCATAGTTGATGAAGTTTCAGAATTAATTCCGTCTCTTCTTAAAACAACTAACACTGTATCAATGATTATCTTCCAATCGCCCAAGAAGGTAATGTGATCAACATACTTCACATCCCAGTCAAACTTGTCTTCCCAAGTAATAGAATTTCTTCCGTGAACCTGAGCTAATCCAGTAAATCCGGGTCTAACCTCGTGTCTCCTTGCCTGGTGTTCATTGTAACGTGGCAGATATTTAACCAGCAGTGGTCTAGGACCAACAACAGACATATCGCCTTTTATCATATTGATAAGTTCAGGTAGCTCATCCAATGATGTCGCTCTAAGTTTCTTCCCAAATCCTGTCATTCTCTCTTCATCAGAAAGAAGTCCCCCATTTTTATCTTTAGCATCAGTCATTGACCTAAACTTATACAGTTTGAAGATTTTTCCATCTTTTCCAGGCCTATCCTGAGTAAACAACACTGGTGACCCAAGTTTTGCTCTAACCAAAACGGCAGTTATCAACATCACAGGACTCAACACAATTAGAGCCAATAATGCACAAAGAAAATCTTGTGGTCTCTTTATGTATTTTTCATAAATTCCATACGGTTTATGTTTATTCATTTTTGAATCATCCCTCAGTTTTCTAAACAAATGAAACAGCTGAAATCCTACCACTGCTCCAATAGTATTACTTATAACATCATCAGTTTCTGCTAATCCACGTGCTGAAATATACTGTATTAGTTCAACAGCTGTAGAGAACACAGCTGCTATTGCCAACGTGTTCTTCCTACTATTATTCTTGGATGGGAAAAAGAAACCAAATGGAATAAAAAGAAGAATATTTTGAAAAAATTGCAATACTACTTGCAAACCTATGACTTTATTCTTCGATATAGTCCTTATTCCCCAAAACAATTCCAACTTATATTCTCTAGTGGTCACCGGTCTATTGAGAAGTGTCATCCACACAATAAACCCGCAGTAAGCAATGAGCAGAGCCCACCACAGGACTTTCTTTTTACTCAAAACATCCTCTGATAACTTCAATAATCTTCTCCTGCTGCTCAGCAGTCATCTTGTTATCCGAAGGCAGGCAAACACCACGCCGGAAGATATCAGCACCAACATCTTCGCAACCACCAGCAATATAAGCATTTGTGCGACATCTCAATGTACCATCTCTGCCAACCACCTCATGCATTCTGTACATAGGCTGCATGTGCATCGGCTTCCAAATCGGACGCCCTTCAGCGTTTATGCTGCTTATAGCTTCCAGGATTTCGGTCGGGCAAGTCTTTCCTGCTTCTTTTACATAAGCCACATCACATTCGCCTCTAACCTGTTTGCACATGGCACCCGCATCAATGATCAGTGCAGACAGCCAGTAGTTCGGCTCGGTGCCTGCCATGATTGGATTCATCTTTACAGGCAAACCTTTTAAGCCCTCTGCATATCTCTCGTACACCGCCTTTTTCTGTGCGATGTGTTCTTCCAAATAGCCATACTGCCCTCTGACCACACCAGCAATGACATTGCTCATGCGATAGTTATAGCCCACTTCTTCATGCTGGTACCATGCAGCGTTTTCACGACTCTGTGTACTCCACTTTCTTGCTTTATTCGCATCTTCAAGGCTATTGGTCAACAGGCAACCGCCAGAGGAACCAGTAATAATTTTGTTGCCGTTATAACTAACAGCACTATAATCGCCAAATGATCCACACTGTCTGCCATCAATGGTAGCTCCCATCGCCTCAGCTGCGTCCTCGATCAGCAGAGCACCGTGCTTCTCACAGATTCTCTTAATCTCGTCCATTCTTCCTGGGAAGCCGTAAAGCTCGGCACTAATAACCAGCTTCACATCCGGATACATCTCGAATGCCTTCTCCAGTGCCACCGGGTCCATATTCCAGCTGTCTCTTTCCGTGTCAACAAAGACAGGAATGCCACCTTCATAAACTGCGGGGTTGAGCGTTGCGGCGAAAGTCACATCGGAACATAGCACACGTTTTCCAGCCAAGGCACCATGGCTAATCAGAGGCTTACCATACAGCCTTTCCCCCGCCAGTTTGCAGCATAGGTGCAGTGCAGCAGTGCAACATGAAAGGCCAACCGCATACTTTACACCTGCCTGTTCTGCGGCAAGGCGTTCCACCTCATTGATGTTTTTTCCCACTGTGGACATCCAATTTGTATCGTATGCCTCTCTTACATACTCCATCTCATCACCGTGCATCGTCGGCGATGCGAGCCATACTTTTTTCTCAAACGGTTTTATGTCGTTTCTAAATTTGAACATAAGACTCACTCTATCCTCTCAATAATATAGTCTCAAATTTGCTTTAGTCTCTTCTACTTTGATTTAAGTAACAAATCAGCAAGGCATACAGCATCATTTTTTCTAGCCTTTGATTTCGCTTCTGTTCGTTTTAATTCTTGTATATTTACAAAACCCATGATATGATCTACCTTGGGAATAGTTTTCGATTTTATGAAGGCACAAGAAACAGCCCACTGCCATAATTGGCAAGTGAGCTAAGTCAATCCCTCCTTATCAAACTATCTACTCTGTATTGTGGGTCAATCAAGAGTATCCAAGAAGCCATCTTAACCTCCGGGATCCTCCTCCACCAGTTTTCCGTAGATAATTTCAATTCACGGGACTGACTTAGACTCAGACAACCCTTGTAAAATCAAGGTTTTTTCTTGGTTGTCCCTATTATACAGCCAGCACTCGCTTCCCTTCAACAACACCATGACTGATCGCAGGCTTTATATAAAACTTTACCCAACCAGTTTCACACAAAGATGAAGAGCTGCTGTACACGCTGACAGTCCACTGCGTACTTCACTCCAGCCTTTTCCGCTGCAATCTTTTCTACCTCATTTATGTTCTCACCTACCGTGCTCACCCAGTTGGTTTCGTACGCTTCAGTGACATACATTTATCCATTGATTAAAACAATTGTGAATAAAGACCATTATTTCAATGTTCAGGTGTTAATAAATCTATATCCTTTTTATAAGTTGGTACCACACTTTGCACTAACTCCCGAATATCCTCCCGGTTAGAATAACTAGCAGTAGCCAGATCTCCCAAATCTCCCAAAAACTTCTCTAAGTCAAACGGAATCGGACTCCCAATATGTATCAACTTATTCGGCGTAGTCTTCATCCCTTCCTCCGCCATAAGTTTCTCCTCATAAAGCTTCTCCCCAGGCCTCAACCCAGTATACACAACCGATATATCCACATCCGGCTTATACCCCGACAGCTTTATCAAGTTCCTTGCCAATGTATCAATCTTCACCGGCGCACCCATATCCAGTACAAATATCTCTCCACCCTTCGCATACGTTCCTGCCTGCAGCACAAGACTCACCGCCTCAGGTATCGTCATAAAGTACCGAATGATATCCGGATGCGTAACCGTAACCGGTCCGCCAGCCTCAATCTGTTTCTTAAAAAGCGGAATCACAGACCCATTACTTCCTAAAACATTACCAAATCGAACCGCCACAAAATCTGTAGGTTTCCTCTGCCCTTCTTCATGTTCCCCAAATTGTTCTCTGGTAGCAGCAACCATATCATAGTCCGCACCTTCATCATGCCCATTCAAATCCGGCAAAACAATCGGCTTTCCCTGTTTACTCAGCCTATCCATAGTCTGAATCACCATTTCACACAGCCTCTTGCTCGCTCCCATAATATTCGTAGGATTAACCGCCTTATCTGTACTGATCAGCACAAACTTCTCACACCCACTCTGCAGTGCCGCGCTGGCAGTCTTATACGTCCCCAGAACATTATTCTTTATCGCCTCACAAGGACTTGTCTCCATCAAAGGCACATGCTTATGTGCCGCCGCATGATAAACCACATCCGGCCGATACTCAGCAAACACACTGTTAATCCTTCTGCTGTCTCTCACCGACCCAATCAGAACAACCAAGTCCAGCTTCGGATATTTTCTCCTCAACTCCTGTTCAATATCATAAGCATTATTTTCATAAACCTCAAATATGATCAGCCGTTTCGGACCATGCGCCGCAATCTGCCGACACAACTCACTGCCAATAGAACCACCTCCACCGGTAACCAGAATCGTCTTATTCCTTAACGCATTGAAGATTTCCTCCATATTTACCTTTATCGGATCTCTCCCCAGCAAATCCTCCACAGCCACACTCTTCATTTTACTGATCGACACTTCCCCATTCACCAACTGGTAAATCCCCGGAAGTATCTTCATTTCACACCCAGTTTCCTTACAGATATTGAGAATATCTCTCTTCTCCTCAGCCGAAGCACTGGGAATCGCCAGTAAAATCTGGTCAATCTTATATTTTTCCGCACTCAGCAGAATGTCATCCCTGTTGCCAACAATCGGAATCCCTTCTATGTAACGCCCCATCTTATTCGGGTTATCATCTATAATGCAGCAAACCTTTGCCTTCACTTCACTGGCCCGGTTCAAATCCCTGATTATAATCTGCCCTGCAGCACCAGCTCCAATCAGCATTACCCGATGAAGTACAGCCTCCTCTTTGCTCTGTTTATTTCTACTGCGTTCCAGCAGAATAAACCGATAAGAAAACCTAACCGCAACCGTAAGCACAAACTGCAGCATTATCCCAAACAGATAATAAGAAATCGGCATCCGCCCAAAAAACAAGGTAATTCCAACAATCTGCACCAGCCCGGTAATCACATTTGCCGCTCCAATCCGGAACAGCTCACTGAAACTTGCAAACCTCCAAACGCTCTTATACAACCGAAGCGTCCAATACACCCCAATACAGATCACTGTATACCAGGGTGCAAACTTCAAAAACGCCCCCAGATAAACATCCGGAATCATAGAATATCTGCAGTCAAACCGAACCCACAAAGCCAGCAGAAACGCCGCATTCACAGCCACAACATCATACAGCATCAGCCAAAGCGCAATTGCCTGCCAATGTTCCATGAATTTCTTCTTCCTGCCGGCCTTCCGCATCAACTCTTCCTGAATCTTATCTCTCTCATCATTGGCCTCTGCTGCCTTCCATTTTCTCTCCTCGTCGCCGGTCATGCCAGAGCGGTTTCCTCTGCTCTCATCATCTCCCGCATCCTTACCGCCTCGAATAAACGCTTCCTGCTCTTTATCCTCTCTCTTACTGTCTCCGGAGTTGATCTTCGCCAAAGCAAAAACCATCACAAACAAAAACAGTACCAGCAGAAGCAACAGCACAATGATTATCTGCCACATAATATCTCCCCTCGTATTTTCTATTTCTTTTATTTCTATTATTCTTTTTATTATTACTAAGAATATTCGTCAGGCGCTCTAACGCGCCCTGCATCTGAATAACGTTCAGTTCCCAAATTTCCTCATGCTCCAGAAGCAGGCGGAAATAAAAATCCAGAACCTGTCTGTAGTATTTCTCGGTTTCTGTCAGCCACTCCGGATGAGAACAGCGAAGTATCCCGTTTTCATTCGTTTATTCCAATAAATGGAACATATTTTTTTAGAAATGCGACATAAGAGGGAAAAGACAGGTCAGAAGGCGCGTTTCGCGGCTTCTGACCACTTTAATGACCACGA
>PPYE01320150.1_pt1 | contig 30417 bp, 15 predicted proteins | sample 1559881 | NCBI WGS metagenome assembly PPYE01 (sample SAMN08240022, study PRJNA423297) | Human gut metagenome, whole genome shotgun sequencing project. | reverse complement strand
TAAAGAAAAAATAAGCTCAGGGAAACATTTTCATTACGTTTTGTGCCTGAGCGAAGCGAAAGGAATGGATATAACAATGAAAGAAAAATATAGTGATGGAATAGAATGGAACACATATGAAAAATTGCGGAAGGAACGTCCGGAGTTGTTTGCAGAGTCAACGCAGATTCCGATTGTGACGGATAAAGGGACGGTCGATACATTTGTGAGAGAGACCGGGCAAAAAGTAGGTGTGATGTATAGCAGCGCATACCATTATCTGCTTGTGGATCTGATTCGGAATCCAGATGGAAAGTTATATACATATGAAAGAATACTGCCGGTTGTGCCAAGTGGAGCAGCAGTGGCGGTGACGATTCAAAACGGATTGTTTGTGCTCCTGCGGCAATATCGGCACGCGATTCGAACGAGTCAGTATAGTTTTCCACGTGGATTTGGGGAAAAGGAACTCTCACCGTACGAAAATGTCAAAAAGGAAGTGCACGAAGAAATCGGTGCGACGGTTATCAAATGTGAATATTTGGGAGAGGTTGTCGCAGATAGTGGACTTTTAGCGAATAAAGTGGCGGTATTTGCGTGTCAGGTGGAAGGTGTGCAGAGGCGATATGCCTACGAAGGAATTGAGGACGTGGTGTTTCTTTCAGCAGAAGAATTTCGGAAATGGATTGCGGAGGGAAAGATTACGGATGGTTTTACACTGTCGGCATATAGCTTGTATTGTGCAAAGAATCAAAATGTGTGAACTGTGACTATGTAAAAATTTACTTTTGGAAAATATTTACAAAAAACTTGCAATGTTGTAGAGAATATCATATGATAATAACGATTATATGGATTGTTACTATTAGATTAGGCGAGACCAGGGAAAGAGTTTTAGATAGCTCCTGTAAAGTGGGGGACTATTTAGAATGTCCTTGGTCTTTTCTTTTTTAACAGGACAGATTCAGGAAAGGATGAAAGAGGAATGAAAAAGATTGCAAAACAAATGTTGACAGGATTACTGGCGATTGCAATGGTTTTAACAATGGGAACGCCGGCAATTCCAAAGGTTTATGCACAGGACAACACTCAGGTGGAATACGAGATTTATCCGAATCCACATGACATGTCCTACCAAGAGGGAGAATATGTTATTCGCCCGGAAGTGAATGTAGTTTTTGAAGAGAAAATTGATGAAGCTACACAGAACAGAATGAATGAGGTTCTGGAATCGAAAGGCAAGAATATCACTGTGGCAGCAGAAAAAGCAGAAGGTAAGACAAACATTTTAGTTGGTACCTACAATTCAAAAGGGTATGTAGACAACTATGTGAAGGAGAACTACAACGTAGATGAGAGCTTGTTTGAGCATTATGGTTCTTATTTTCTGGCATCCAACAATGATGAGATCGTCATCTTAGGTGTGGATACAGATGCAGCATTCTACGGAATTACATCATTAAAACATATCTTTAATCAGATGGACGGGTCTACAATACGCAATTTCGACATGAGAGATTATGCAGATGTAAATATTCGTGGATTTATCGAAGGCTATTATGGAATTCCATGGTCTAATGAAGACCGCATGTCTTTGATGAGATTTGGTGGAGACTTCAAGATGACTTCCTATATCTTTGCGCCGAAGGATGACCCATATCATTCTGCAAAATGGCGTGAGCCATACCCGGCAGATAAATTGGAAGAAATCAAAGAGATGACAGAAGTCGGAGATGCATCAAAATGTCGTTTCGTATGGACAATCCATCCATTTATGAACGGTGGTATCACAGAGGCAACATATGACGCAGATATCCAAAAGATTAAAGATAAATTTAATCAGTTGTACAATGTCGGAGTGCGTCAATTTGGTGTGCTGGGAGATGATGCAGGAAATCTTCCTAGAAAAGTTGTAATTAGAGTTATGAATGACTTGCAGAAATGGGCAGATGAAAAAGGCGATGTATATGATCTGGTATTTTGTCCGCAAGGCTACAACCATTCATGGCAGGGAAATTATTCTGAATTAAATGAATTAGATGAAGGTTTCCCGGAAGATGTTCGTATTTTCTGGACAGGTGAAGCAGTGTGTCAGCCAATCGAGCAAAAGACACTGGATCACTTTAGACGGTATAATTTACCGGAGGGCAAGACAGAACGTCGTGCACCGTTATTCTGGTTAAACTGGCCTGTAAATGATATCAATCATGGACGTATGCTGATGGGAAAAGGTGTGCAGCTTCACACAGATATCAATGTAAATGATATTTACGGAGCAGTGACAAACCCAATGCAGGAGTCAGAGGCTTCTAAGGTTGCGATTTTTGCAGTTGCAGATTATGCATGGAATGTAAAAGGATTCGAGGTAGATAAGAGTTGGGAGGACTCTTTCAAATACATTGAAGCAGATGCGACAGAAGAATTACACACACTGGCAAAACATATGTCGAATCCACAGCCAAACGGACACGGTCTGGTGTTGCCGGAATCAGAAGAATTACAGCCGTTGTTGAACGAATTCAAGACAAAACTGGACAACAATGAATCTGTAAAAGAAGTTGGAGTAAGATTGATGCAGGAAATGGATGTCATCATCGACGCTTGTGATGGTTTCCATGCAAAAAGCAAAAACGAAGCGCTCAAAGCTGAGTTACTGCCATTTACAAATTCACTGAAAGAATTATGTGAATCAATCCGCTCATTTGTAGAAGCGCAGATTGCAATTGAAAATGATGATATGTATGCAGCGTTTAACAGCTACACAGCAGGAAGCTCAAGCTTTAAGACATCAAAGACATTTACAAAGCCAATGATCAATGGAAATCCACAGGTAGTATCACCAGGTTCTACACACTTGATTCCATTAGCAGAAAAATTAGAAAAGAAACTATCCGGCCCAATCAATGATTATGTATCCGGTGAGGGAGAAAATCCGCTGGTGTTCACTGCAGAGTCAAGTTTCACGACATGGCAGGAAGGTAATGTTAACAATATTATCGATGGTGATGAAAAAACACATGCATGGCACAATGGGTATGAAGAAGTTGGACAGTATTATCAGGTAAACTTCAGAAAACCGAGCACAATCTACGGTGTACATATTCTGAATGGTGCGAATAAGGAAGGAAAAGCACAGGATACATTTGGAAAGGCAAAAGTAAAATACAAAGTATCCGGAGAAGACACATGGAAAGACTTAACAGATAAAGAATACGGTCCATATGCAGAGCGTGTAGATGTATCTGGTATTGAAATTGAAGATGTTGTGGCAGTTCGTTATGAATGTACACAAAAAGGTTCTGATAACAAATGGCCATCTATGAGAGAGTTCAAGGTAGCTACAGAACCGGAGGCAGGAGTTGAGTTTACAAAAGAAGTCATCCGTACACAGGAAGGCTGGAAGGTCAGTCAAGGTGAAGAGAAAAATTTAATTGATGAGAATAAACAGACTTTTGTTTGGTACAATGTCAGACAAGGCGGAAATCCGGGGGATACGACTATCAAAGGTGATTATGTTGGAGTGAAATTATCACATCCAATCACATTAGGCAAAATTGATATTTTACAGGGTAAAGACGACAGCACAGATGACTATTTTAAAAATGTAAAATTGCAGTACTCTACAAATGGAAAGGATTGGAAAGATGTTCCAGGTTTAGAGCCATTTAAAGAAACAAGACATATTCAAGTAGATCTTTCAGATAAGAACATCGAGGCACAGTATGTGCGTCTGGAAAATCAGGCACAACAAAAGAACTGGATTTCATTCAGAGAATTTGATGTAGATGCAAAAGTATTTTACAATGCAAAAGCATATACTAACGTAGATGCATATAAAGACTTTGGGGCAAATGTATTCGGAGATTTTGCAGAATTAGCTCCACAAAATAGCATTGCGTTGGAGAAAGATCAATATATCGGTCTGAAATTAGATCGTGTACATGAGATTACAACAATTGAGAAGCAGTTAAAAAATGCAGACGGTATTACATTAGAAGTATCGAAAAACGGATACGAATGGGCTGAGTATGCAGCTGGAAAGAATGTAGATGCACGTTATGTACGTCTCATCAACAAGACAGATGCGAAGAAAACATTCGATATTCAGAAGCTGTCATTGAAGACATTTGAGATTTATGAAAAATCACTTGTAGCTGATCAGACAACGTTTGCAATCGGTGAGGAGGCAAGCAATCCGGCGACAAACTTGTTTGACGGAGACCGCACGACACAGGTTATCTATCAGGGAAGCCAGAATCAGGGCGCAAAATTTGTCTATGATCTGGGACGGACAATTGACCTGAAGACATTGAAAGTAGTATGTAGAGACAGTGAGATTGATTTCCCACGTCACGCAAAAATTTCGGTATCAACAGATGGTCAAAAGTGGACAGATGTGATGACAATCGGTAATCAGGATAAAGAAAATGAAGGCGAAGCTTCAAACGAAGATAATATCAATGATGTACTTCCGTTACATGAGACTTCTTACAATGCAAAATTGGAAGAAAATATCAACAAGAAAGCTCGTTTTATCAAGTTTGAGATTACAAGAACAAAAGTAGGTTCAGATAAATGGGTGAGATTCCAAGAATTTGAGATCAATGGCGGTGAATATATGCCGACAGTAAACGACCCGACATTTGAAAGTGACTGTCTGGATACAAGAAACGGAAAATATGCATACATGGTAGATGCTGATCTGTCTACGGCATTTGTTCCGGCGAAAGAAACAGGAACATTGAGCTATACAGTTTCCGACAATAACAATGTCAATGTGATTAAGATCATTCAGGGAGCAGACGCAATTTCCAATGCGACTGTAAGGGCCCGCACATTGAAAAATCCGGATAAATGGATTACACTTGGAACGCTTGCGCAGACAGTAAATGAGTTCGTATTAGAAAAAGATGCTGTTCTCTTAGATGTGAAATTAGAGTGGAAAAATGTGACACCATCTATCACAGAATTAGTATTTGCAAAGACAGACTCTGTGAATGTGGACAAAGCAGAACTGAAAAAGCTGTTAGACAACAAAGAAGATACTTCTTCTTGGACAACAGACAGTAAGCAGGCATATGATGCAGCAATTACAGCAGGTCAGAAAGTATATGACAGCGAACATGCAAGCAAAGGAAGTGTTGACAGCGCAGTACTTGCAATTAAAAATGCAGTGGCAGACAAAGAGTTGAAAGGCGATAGGTCAAAATTGCAGGCAGCATTGGACAAGGCGCTGAAAGATTCTGAGAACTACACAGCAAGAACATGGCGTGTATACAGCAACGCAGTAAGCGCAATTGAAGCAGCAACGAAGAATGCGGATAATACATCAGTAGCAGAGGTAGAAAAATTACTTGCAGATTTAGAGGCGGCAAAATCAGCGCTTGTATACAATCCGTCTGCAATGGAAGAATGTATGCTCACAGTGCAGGCAGAAAATGACTTTATCAATGCAACAGATAAGTCTATCTATACAGAAGAGTCTTGGAATAATTTTATTGCGGCAAAAGAAGCAGTGGAACAGCTGATTGAAAAGAACAAGACAACACCGGTACATCCATCAGAATTTAAAGATGCATTGAAAGTGTTGAAAGATGCAAAAGAGGGATTGACTTTTGTACCGGTAGCACCTGTATCAAAAGAAGTGTTGGCTGGATTGATTAAAACAGCGGAAGGTTTAGATGCACAGCTTTATACAAAAGACAGCTATCAGACATTGACAGAAGCACTTAACGCTGCAAAAGCAGAATTTGACAGAACAGACAGTACAGAGGAATCTGTAAAAGCGGCTGTTGATCAATTAGATGCAGCAATCAAAGCGCTTGTAACAAGAGCAAATGCTGAGGAAGTGAAAGCTTATATCAATGGTATTGAGTTGAAAGATGCCTCAAAATACACAGAGGAATCTTACAAGGTATATAAAGATGCATATCAGAAACTTTGTGGAGTATTAGATCGTCTTGACAATGTTTCACAGGAAGAATATCTGAAACTGAGAAATACATTTGAGACAGCCCAAGCAAATCTTGTGGAAAAAGATGCTGCTAAGCCAGAACAACCAAAACCAGATAAACCACAGCAGGATCAGAAACCAGATCCGGACGACAAGCATAAAGTTCACACAGGTGACACGACAGAAAGCAGTCTGCCAATGGCATGGTTGCTTGCAAGTGTTGTCGCAGTGGGCGGAATCTTGATCAGCAAAAAGAAAAGAGTAAAATAGTGGATTCTAATGAGGGAGAGCGGTATGCTCTCCCTTTTCAGATGCTGAAATGTATGTTAGAATAGGGCAAAGCATTGACAGAAGACAGGAGTGTGTAGATATGGACCAAAAGTGGGATATGGAGATTTTGTCAGTTGAAAAGTTTGCGGAAAGATACGAAGAATTGTTTCATAGGAGTTTTGAATCAAGCAAACTGCATTATATTCGTTTCTGCAAGGCTGAGAATTGGAATCAGGTAGTAGAAGGAATATTTGCAATTCCGCAAAAAGAAGATTTACGAGGAGAAAAAACAGCATTTGGATACTGTGTATTACCGGATCGATTTATTTTTATCGAGTACGATACAAAGATAGAGCCGATGCTGAAAGAGATGAAGGGCTATCCGAATATAGATGCGGTATCTCCATTACAGTTTCTGTTCAAATTTATGGAACATCTGCTGGAAGATGATATGATTTTTTTGCAAGGATACGAAGATAATCTGGAGGAGCTCGAGGATGAACTGTTAAATAACAATCTGGAAGATTTTAATCGGACGATTCTGGCTATCAGAAAAGAACTTTCTGTGCTGAGTTCTTATTATGAACAATTATCCGATATGGGAGAGACGATAAAGCAGAATGCAGCCGAGCAGGGGGCTGAGAAGGAAGAGTTATTATTTTCTTTGTTATGTGAAAGGGCGGGACGGTTTTATTCGACTGTTCAGGAATTGAAGGAGTACTCCATGCAGCTTCGGGAGATGCATCAGACACAGGTGGATATCAGACAGAATGAGATCATGAAATTTCTCACGATCGTGACAACTATATTTATGCCACTGACACTCATTGCAGGATGGTATGGTATGAATTTTGTCCATATGCCGGAGCTTTCATTGCGGTATGGATATGCGATTATTTGCGGCATCTGTCTGCTGATTGTGTTGATTGAGATATGGTTCTTTAAAAAGAAAAAATGGTTTTAGAAAATAAGGAGAAAAAGATGGGAATAGAAATACAATTTTTAGACTGGCTACAGACGTTACATAGTCCAATAGTTGATAAAATGATGCTTGGGATCACGCACCTTGGAGATGCAGGAATTTTTTGGATTGTGTTGGCGGTTGTTCTGCTTTTGATCCCGAAAACGAGAAAGAGCGGATTGATCGTGGCAGCGGCATTATGCATTGATGTCATTGTGTGCAATGGAATTTTAAAAAATCTGTTTGCCAGAACGAGACCGTTTGATGTCAATGAGGCAGTACAGCTTTTGATTACAGCGCCGAAAGATTTTTCGTTTCCGTCAGGACATACGGCTGCATCTTTTGCGGCGGTTGCGGCGCTTTATTTTGCGGGGGAGAAAAAGCTTTGGAAGGTCTCGCTTGTGCTTGCTGTTTTGATTGCATTTTCACGAATGTATCTGTATGTGCACTATCCGACAGATATTTTAGGCGGAGTGCTTGTCGGACTTGGAGCCGGAGCGGCAGGTTATTATCTTGTTATCACATTGCAAGAACGAATTGGAAGGAGGAAGAAAAATGGCGCAGACGAACTGTGAGAGTTGTATGAATTACGAGTATGATGAAGAATATGATTACTATGTATGTATGAAAAATCTGGATGAAGATGAGATGTATCGGTTTGTTCGGGGAGAATTTCGGGATTGCCCGTACTATCAGTTCGGAGACGAATATCAGATTGTGAGAAAACAGATGTAAAAAGGCTGTGTGCGGTGACACAGCCTGACACATTCTGAGACTTATAATTCATCAATCATTTTTTGAAGACCTTCATAGAATCTGCCAATATGGACGCCGTCGATTATGCGGTGATTGACTTCCACGGACATTCCGAGTGTCTCACGACCATTTTGGGCGATGATCTTTCCCCAGGTGATTCGTGGAATCATATCATCGATATCCAGATTACGTTCATGGGTACATCCGGTAAGGTCAAGCCACGGAAGACAGGAGATATAGATCAGCTCGTCGCCTTCTTCGGTCTGGTTAATAAACGTCGTCTGTGCATGGCTTTTTTCTTTTGCAACACGGCAGAATTCTTCCATGGAATTCTGACAGCGGACAGTGACAATATAGAACTGTTCACTGTCTTTTTTTATGTCTGTAAAGCTTGGAATCCGTGCTTCTAAAAGTGCAACTTTTCCATCATGGATGGTATAGCGGAAATTTTCCACTTGATTTATCGCTTTTGTAACCAGATAGGTCAGTGCATAATAAAAAGAAAGACCGTGGCTTTTGGTGTATTTGTGAAGCTGCGTGACGTCCACACGGAAAGTTGTACTGTAAAATGGATGATTCACCGCAGAAAAAAAGTCAAATAATTCTGCTCGTGGCCAAAGTGACTTGTCAATATATTTCATAATGTTTCCTCCTCAAAATTTTTGATTTTATTATATCGCAGAGAAAAAGAACATACAACCTTGTTGATTTCTCTTGCACTAAGTCGTCCGCCTTAACAGTTAAGAGTGAAAGATACAAAAGTTACAAAATATGTATACGAAAATACAAATGCTAGTAAATAAAGTACAAGTTTTGGTAAATGTATTACATGTTAAAAGGGGAATAGATATAGTAAGCTATAAAGTAGAGAAAGAGAGAGGAGAAAGCGCATGAGGAACGGAAAAGAAAACAAAAAAGTAAAACTGTTCGGTATGTCCTGTCTTGCAATGACGCTTATGGCACTTGGAGTGACAGAGGCGAAGGCAGCCGATGCAAAGAAAACCCCGCCACTTGTGAATCTTGCAGAAGAAAAAGACGTCAAGATCAAAGTCGGTGATGGAATGACGATAAAAGAGGAAGAGTTATTGACGGATGGTGATAAGTATTATCTGCAGCACAATGATACTGCCAACAAAGACGGAACGAGCTGGGAAGCGTATCAGGAACGTGGAACAGAAGTGACGAGTACGAATGCAAAAGACAAAGGAGTGTGGGTGCAGATAGATCTTGGAGCATCCTATCCGATTGAAGTAATCAACTTAAAACGACAAGTGTACGAAGGAACATCGACAATTGGGAATGGGAATCCAAGTGGGCAGGGAACCCGCTTAAATGGAAAGAAAATCTCTTACGAAGATACAGCAATTGTAATTGGAAATGAGGAGAATCTGTCAGATGGTGAGGTTGTCTATTATGCAGGAGACCCAGCACTTCCAAGTGGGGTGGAAAAACCAGACAGTATTTCAGAAGCATATCAAGAGGAGATGGGTGGACAATGGTTCTATATGGATTATGAGAATGAAAAAGGGCTGGGAGCAACAGAACTTGGAACGACAAAGACAGCACGTTATGTCAGAGTATATACAGAAAATCCAAAAGAAGCAGCTGTAAAGTTTATGGAACTTGGAGTTTATGGTTATGAGAATGCACAAAGTGTACAGAAACAGGATGGTCCGCGCCGTGTTATTGACAATGAAAACCCGATGATGATCGCAACTGCATACTCGAATGATGTCTATAAGATAGGTCAGAAAGAAGGACCGGAGCTTCAAGGCTGGAACACAGTGGCAGGAAGATGGAAGGCAATTCCGGATGATTTGAAAAAGAACAACGTGTTGCTTTTACATACAAACAATCTTCGTCAGTTTGCGCCGGATCATATAGGACAGGCGTATTTGCAGGCATTCCATGAGCATGGATTACAGATTGCTTATGAAGAAGGAGCACCGGTAATGTTACTTGGTTTGACGGCAGCGGCAACCCCGGAACAAGGTGGAACGCAATACAATATCACAGCAGATATGGATTACGGATGGTTGGATTTGATGTACCGCATGTATCCGAATATGCAGGGGGTATTTAATACAGAGAATTTCTGGGTTTCTGGCGGAATTCAGGGAACTGCTGAAGGAAGTGCGAAGATGTTGGAAATTGCAGCACGTTTTGGTGGATTTTTTGTGTGGTCAGATCAGGATCATGGTGACACAGTTAAGAATATTATTAGCAATCAGAATATGAAAAATGCATTGGAAAAGTATGGAGATTCATTTTATCTGATTTATAAAAATACCAATTCAAGCAGTCCGGATGATTTAAAGACGACTAGTTTCTTTCAAGGAAGCTGGCTGGCAGGATATACTGGAGGCTGGGGTATGCTCTCTGACACATGGGCATGGGAGAAAAAATATTCTAAGCTTTGGCAAGGAAAAGGAAATTATAACAATTGGCAGGGGCTTTGTGGGGAACCTGAGGCACTGCTAGGAATGCAGATGATGAATACATATCTTGGCGGAGGTGTGATTTATACGTTTGAATTTCCGGAGATTGTATATGGAACAAGAGATACGAATAGTCCGGCAAATACACACGTGTTAAGTGAGATGTTCCGTTATATTGTGAACAATCCGGCACCGTCTAAGAAAGAGGTTTTACAAGAGACTAAGGCGATTCTTTATGGCAATGTTCCTTCAAGTTTTTACAGTGGGCTGTCAGGAACTCCTACAGGATTTCAGATTTATGAGAATGGGCGCTATGGTTTGATACCGGTAGTGCCGGAATGGGATAATAGAGCTAAAGTGACAGAAAAGTTACGTCGTGAGGCAGCTGAGCTTGGCGTGACACCGCCGAATGTATTGGATGTATCTGATGTCAATATGACAGGACAGTTAAAACAGAAGTATTTTAACAACCTTTATCCGATCGAGTATGTGGGAGATGCCTTTGCAGATAAATGGAATGATACATGGTATTTGTACAACAGCAAAGTAAATGAAAACAAAAAGCAAAGTGCGACTCTTCCGCTGGAAGGAAAAGAGAAAAGTGCAAGATTGAAAGTGGAGATGGAACCGCATGCATTTATCATCATGAATGAAGAAAAAGATGGCTCTGCAATGGACATTACTTTGAACAACTATCGTGTCAACAAAGACGAAGTGATCTTTGATAATAAGTATGGATTGACCTGGACCGGTAATTTTGCACCGGGACAACCTGTAATTGAAGGAAAGAAGTCCGTATATACTTATATGGACCGCTACAATGTGGTAAATGCACCAGCAGGAAAACATTCACCGGAAGACAATGAACTTCGAACAACGACATTCGAGCTAACAAAGCTTGCAAAGAAACCAGTGGTAAAAGTGATAGATGGACAGAAACCGGATACTGATGGAAAAGTACAGTATCAAGACCCAGAAGTTACTTTTGATGAAAAGACTGGAAAAGCAGTCGTTACGATAGAGACAAACGGTTGGGTAAAACTTTCTGTTACAGGACTAGAATTTGTATATGATGAAAATGCTCAGAAAATCGAGGATAATGAGACAGAATCTGTCAGAACAAATTTAGCACTGTCAAAAAAACTGACATTTTCAAGTCCAACAAGTGATAATAGCCGAGCAACGATGGCAGTAGATGGACAAAAGGATAATGCAGACAGCTACTCCGATCCAGGAGGAAATGAAGGTGGTGCGCATTGGATGCAGGTTGATCTTGGGGGATTACACCATGTGGAAGAAGTGAATTTATATCGCTATTGGAATGATAGCAGAAAATATCAAGATACAGTAGTACTTCTATCACCGGACAGTTCCTTTGACCCAAAGAAGACACTGGTATTGTGGAATGGAAATCGTGATGAGAATTTGAAGTGGCCGGCTTCTTTAAGTGGAGAAAAAGGGCAGACACATACATTGCCAAAGGGGAGCAATCAAGAATATGCAGAGACAGCCAACGGAAAGACTATGAAGGTGTATGATGAAGGTGTGAGCTGGTTAGATCCAAATACAGATATGCCATTGCCGAAAAAAGGGGAACGCTTTGATGCGGCGTATGTACGTGTGTACATGAATGGTAGTGTGAATGGGAATACAGTTGGAAAAACAAACCATATCGTAGAGTTGGAGGTATTTGGGGAAACCGGAGAAGTAGAACTGAAAGATGAAGAAGCACCAACAGCACCAGCGGATTTGAAAGTGGTATCTCCAAAAGCTTCAGAGCCTGCAATTACGTTCCTTTCAGCAGTTGATAATACAGGAATTGCAAAATATGTAGTGACATGGAGTAAGGATGGAAATGTTGAGGGAACAAAAGAGTCGACAGAGACAGCTCTCACACTTGATTCGGTAGAGGCTGATCAGGTTTATATGGTAAGTGTAAAGGCGGTTGACGGATTTGGGAATGAGTCGGAGGCAATTAACACAACATTCACGGCGAAGGAGATTCAGGTAAGTGCAGATATTTCATCTGGAACTTACAATGCTACTCAGTATGTCACACTAACTGCAAGTGAAAAAGCAGAAATTTACTATACAGTAGATGGAAGTCAGCCGTTTAATAAAAATCATGAATTGACGGAATCTGCAAAGAGATATGAAGATCCGATTGCAATTGAAACAAGTTGCGTTCTGAATGCAGCAGCGAGAAAAGACAATATTGAGTATGGAACGTTTTCATGGAATTACGTAATCGAAAAAGAGACAGAAGAAAACGAAAACCATCCACAACAGCCACAAGAACCACAACAGCCGCAAGAACCACAGCAGCCGCAACAACCGGAGAAACATTCGGCCATAAAGACAGGAGATGAAAGTAGTCTATTGGTTTACGGTGTTATGATGATGGTGGCATTAGGAGCGGGAGTAATATTCCGCAAAAGAGAAGAACACTAGTTTTTACAACTGGAAAGAGCAAAAACGGATAGCCGTTATGGAGCATTGAAAATCTATTTAGGTTCGATGCTCCATTTTGGCTTTTCATAAATATTCTGAGATGGTAAAATTGATATATGGAAAAACAAAAGAATAAAAAAAAGAAACGAAGTTTTAGAAATGAGGTTATTGCACTCACCCTTTCTGCATGTATTATTTCCGTTTTTATTTTAGGGGTTGTACAGACGGCATTATCAGTGTATCATTTTTCAGAACAGGCACACACCGATTTGGAATTTTATCTGGAAAATACAAATGGACAGTTTGATACAAGAGTTAAAAATATGGAAAATATGATTATCTCTTTTCGAAACAACACAATATTAAAGCAGTTCATGGAAGGAGATAACTACAATATAGAAGAAGTGAGAGAACAGTTCATAAGTGCTGCTGATCTATTTTCGGAGGCTAATGTCGTGAATTCGGTCCATCCGTTTGTTGACTGTGTATATTTATTTAACAGTAAAGGAAAGTGGGTAAATAGCCAGTTTTATCCGATGGTCGTAGAAAAATTGGAGATACAAAACCAATTTTTAAAAGAAATCAGCGAAGAGTTCATGAAAAGTGATAAAGAGTACCGATATATATCTATAGAAGAACGAACCTATGTATGTACAAGAATCTATGATGAAAATATGAATGAGACAGGATGCTGTATTCTGTCAATTGAAAAAGAAGCTGTGGAGGAGCTGTTTGATGCATCAGAGTTGTACGAAGATAGACTTTGGATGGTTGCAGGAGCAGGTGGGGAAGTTTTGTTCGCGAATGAAGGAGGAAGAAAGATATCAGGAGAATTGGTGCTGAATCATCAGTTTTCTAATCAGGAAATGGAGGTAAAAAACGAAACCTATATGATTCATGCAAAAAAGACTGGTTTTGGAATGAAAAGCAATCTGTTGGTGAGCAAGCGATCAATTAATCGTTCTATTTTATCAACGATCCGACCATTCGCATTAATCTTTATTGTTGTTATTGCAATTACAGGTATTCTTGTATTTTTAGCTTCTATGAAAATGACAAAGCCACTAAAATGGATTGGAGAGGACATTCAAAAATTTGGAAATGGAAAATTAAATGGAAGAATGAGGGAGTTTGATACAAGAGAATTTGAAGAAATCAGCCATTTATTCAATGAGATGACAGAGCAGATAAAAGAACTGATTACAGAGGTGTATGAGAAGCAGCTTCTGGCGACACAAGCACAGGTAAGATACCTGCAGTCGCAGATTAACCCGCATTTTATGTTTAATATTTTGTCTATGTTAAGTATGCGTGCTGCTCTTAGTGGGGACAAGCAGATGCAAAAGCTTTTGGGAGCATTCTCCAAGCTAATACAGGGAAAGATTTTTCGCAAAGGAGAAATACAGATTCCGTTTTCAGAGGAAATTGAGTTGATTGAGTTTTATCTTTTGCTGCAGAGTGAACGATTTTCAGGAAAGATCGTGTATGAAATCTGCTGTGATGAGGATGTAAAAACGGCTAGAATACCAAGGTTGATGATTGAGCCTCTTGTAGAAAATGCGGTGGCACATGGCTTAGAACCAAAACAGGAAAAAGGATATATAACAGTGGTGGCAAAAGAGCAGAATGGAAAGCTTTGGGTTCAAGTAAAGGATAATGGAGTTGGATTTGACGTGAAGGAACTAGAGAAAAAGGAGCAGAAGGCAGATAAAAAGCATACACATATCGGTTTGGTAAATACACAGCAAATGCTTCGGACAGTTTATGGGGAAGAGGCAACGATGGAAATTCAAAGTGAAATAGATGCCGGAACGTGTGTTACGATTTGTCTGCCGCTTGAAAAGGAGGTGCCGCTATGTGGAGAGTAATGATTGCAGATGATGAACCATATATTCGAGAAGGATTGGAAAAACTGATTGACTGGAGTGCGATTGGTTGTGAGCTGGTATATAGTGCTGAAAACGGACAGGAGCTTTTAGAAGAGATTCAAAAATGTTCGCCGGATGTAGCTGTCATAGACATTAAAATGCCTGTGATGAGCGGCATGGAGGTTGCTGAGTTCATCTATAAGAATAATATTCCGACAGTTGTTATATTCCTGACTGCGTATGCTGATTTTCAATATGCACAAAAAGCAATACAATATAAAGTGAGTGACTATATTATAAAAACATCTGCGCTAGAGGAAATTCCTGCGGCAATTGAGCGGATTCGAAAGAAGAAAGAGAGTGAGATCGTGAGATCATATCGTATGATCATGATCACTCCGGTCAGACAAAGAGAAAAAGTGAGAAAATTTTTTATACATGCATTTCATTCCATTGAATATCAGATTCTTACGCTTGGGGATCATGAAGAAGGAATCATGGTCACGGAGAAAAATGGAAATCAGATAGAAGAGATTATTCAAGGGTGTGAAAAGATGCGAGGGTTTTGTGAAAACTTTCTGGGCGAGGAGCCAAAGATCATATGTAGTGCATCGTATCGCAAGATGGAGGATACGTTACTTTTATATGAACAGATGCAGGAGTATGCAAAGAAAAAGAAACATGAGGAACAGATTGTACTTTTGGAAAAAGAGCAGATTCTGGAGTCGGAAGATGTTGGAAACCTTTTGAACCGTGTGCAGAATTATATACAGAACCATTATGCAGAGCGAATTACATTGGAGGATATTGCGGAGGCAGTTCATGTCAGTTCTGGATATCTCAGTCGTTTCTATAAGATGAAAGTTGGGAAAAACCTATTTGATACAATTAATTCGCTGCGGATTGAGAAAGCAAAGGCACTTTTGGAAAAAGGGGATAAAAAGATTTATGAGGTTGCATCAATGACAGGATTTGAGGATACAGCATATTTTTCAAAGGTGTTTAAAAAGTATGCTGGATGTCCACCGAAAGAATACGAGCAGACATGTGGAAGGAGATAGCGTGAAGAGAAGAAGAATAGTTTTTGGGGTTATGCTTTTCTGTCTGATCCTTACAGGATGTCAGGAAAAGGAAAAAGAAAAAGTGGAGATTACACTGATACATGGATGGGGAACGATGGAAGAAGAGCATATTCGAATGAGGGAAATCTATCAGGATTTTGAAAAAGAGTACCCAGATATCAAACTGAATCTAATGTCTATGACTTCATCGGAGGAAGTGGTAGAGAAAGTGGGGAATATGCTTTCGGTTGGAGAAATCCCGGATCTGGTGTTTATGGGCGGTTATGGAAAGGATTCCGTGTATCGATTTATGGTGGAGAATGAAAAAGCTTTGGATCTGATGCCCTATTTGGAAAAAGATAAAGATTTCAAGCAAAATATTGCACCGGAGATTATTTCTTATTGGGAGCAGAATGGACATTTGTATACGTTGTCTGATGTGCTGCTTGCAGCAGGTGGATACTGGTATAATGAGGAGATTTTCAAACAGGTGGGGATCGAGGAAGTGCCAGTGACATGGGAAGAATTTTTTGACGTGTGTGATCGGATACAAAAGTGGTCTGAGGAAAGTGGAAGTGGTGTGATTCCAGTAATTGTTACACAAGAGAACAGTACTTATTTGGCAGACGCATTTTTGTTGGATGCATCAGAGTCAAAAGAAAAGGAGTTGATGCCTAACTCGATAGAAGTTGAAGATGATGAATACCGCAGTGTGCTAGAAGCAATAAGGCGAATGAACCAATATGATACTGAATCGGGAAGAGAATATGGTTACAGAGATGTTGGGAGTATGTTCAACAGTCAAAAAACAGCCATTTATGTCAATGGTGTTTGGGCTGGAAAATTAATTGATGAAAAAATAAATGCAAGATATGCTGCATTTCCGGGAAGAGAGGGGAAATCATCTTCCTGTTTATCGGCATGTATTGGATATGTTGTCGGGAATACTACGGATAAAGAAAAAAGGGACGCAAGTGTCAAGTTTTTAAAATATATACTTAGTGAAGAAGTGCAGGAGAGAATCCTTCTAGAGACCGGACAGATGCCATCCAATCCACAAGTTGATCTTGAAGACTATAAACAACAGGAACCAAGATTATATCAGTCTGTACAGGAGGTGCGACAAGCTGATAGAAAGATTGAGGTGCCCAATAATCTCTGGACGACAGAACAGATTGAAGTCTTTCAGAATGGCATTTTAAATGTACTGGAAGGAAAGAAAGAGGAAACAGAATTTATTGCAGAATTCAAGAGAAAGTAAAGAGACAGGTTAATGGTATCCTGTCTTTTTTTATGGGTCAATAAATTACAAGAAAATACAGAAAAGATAAATAAAATACAGAAAATGTAGAAAGAAAAGTAAAAAGATAGAAATAATGCAAAAAAGAGTAAACAACCTCCATAGAGTGAAAAAAGACAGTATGGTAATCTAAATATAACAAATCTCAAGGAGGATATAAGAAATGAAAAAGAAAAAAATTATCAGTCTGATTTTAGCTACTGCAATGGTTTCATCTATGGCTTTGGCAGGATGTGGAAAATCGGAGGACAAAAAAGATGAAGGCAAAAAATCAAGTGACAACGTTTTGGAATTTTATCATGGATACTATCAGGACGAGTCAGAATGGGCACCTGCACAGGTAATGCGTGAAATCTATGATGAATTCGCAAAGGAACATGCTGATGGAGATGTAGAGTTCAAACCAATTCCGACAGAAGATATTGACAGTGTAGTAGAGAATAAGGTAGCGGGTGGCGGATACCCAGACATGATCGATCTTGCAGGACGTTCGGTATCACTTTCAGCAATCTCTCAGGACCTTCTGCTAGATATGAAACCATACATAGACGAAGAGGGAATCAAAGATAATGTTGGAATCAATTACACACAAAATGATGTAGATGGAAAAATTTACACCGTACATGATCAACTTTTGACACTGGGATACTGGTACAATGATAAAGTTCTTGCAGATGCAGGCGTGTCAGCACCAGATACATGGAACGACTGGGCAGCATTTGAGACAGCTATGGAACAGGTTCGTTCATCGGGACAGGATGTATATGCATATGGAGCTGGACAAGGTTCTGCAAGATGTTTTAATGCAATTCTTGGTATGTCAGAAAGTGGAAGAAAAATGTTAGAAGGACCTTTGACTGAAGATACAATTAATTCCAAAGAATTTGAAGAGGCATTCAAACAGGTAGCAGGCATGGACCAACAGAATGGTTCTGCAAATGCCAGCAGTAACTCCGCTGACGGAGCAAATGATTGGGCGGCAGATTTCAACAAAGGAAAATCAGCAGTATTCTTTAATGGTGTATGGGCAGCAGGTGGATTTGAAGATACAGCAAACTTTAAACCGGCAATTTTCCCTGGAAATGTAGCACTTTCAGCAGCAAGTGGCGGAATTACAATTTCAAGTGATATGAGCGATGAGAAGAAAGAATTAGCATTAGAATTTGTAAAATACATGACAAGTGACGAAGTACAGACAAGAATTTTTAAAGAAGTAGGGGCAAACCCATGTACAACAACATTAGATTTGAATAAACTTGCAGAGGGATCGGATGAGAAGACAATTCTTTTAGCAGAAGCATGTGCACAGGCGAATGGTGCGGAACACATTGTGGCAACATTAGATGCACAGTGGGGAACTGATATCGCAAATGCGATTGGAAACAAATTAATTGAGTCAACAGTATCAGGTGCAGATATAAATGCAAAATTTGAAGAGTTAAAGACAGAACTGCTTGGATTGATTGGATAAGATCATTGAGAAAGCTGCTTTGAGAATATGCTTTGTCTCAAAGCAGTTTTCTTTTGTACGATTTAACAGAGGAGGTACAGCATGGAAACGATTGGAACAAAACAAAAATTAAGAAAAAATCTGTTTATCTTTGTTTTTTTATTACCAACACTAGTTTGTTTTTGTGTATTTTATTTATATCCGATTTTGACTGTGATTATTAGTTCATTTTCAAAATGGGATTATACAAATTTGAATAATATGCAGATGTACTCATTTTCACATCTGTTTGATAACTATAAATATGTTTTTGAAAAGTACCCGTATTTCTGGGAGGGATTAAGAAACTCCTGCATTTGGGCGCTGTGTGGATTAATTATACAGGTTCCAATTGCAACAGGAGTTGCACTGATTATCTCGAAGAAATGTAAGGGGTGGAAACTCGCAAGAAATATCTATGTTATTCCGAACATCATTTCATCTGCGGCAATGGGCTTGATTTTCTTGCAGTTATATAATCCGAAATATGGAATTATTAATGAAATCATCAGTGTGTTCGTGCCAAATTTTGAGGAGAATATTTTATTTATTCCAAAAGTAAATATGATTGCTCTGACATGTGCATACATTTTCTTCGCCGGAACAAATATGATCATGGTACTTGGACAGATCAATGCAATTCCGGAAGAAGTCCGAGAAGCAGCATTACTAGATGGTGCCAAGGGATGGACGTTGGATCGTTGTATCGTCTTACCACTTATTAAAGATACAATCAAGACGATCAGCATCTTATCCGTATCAGCAGGATTCCTGTTATACAATGAAGTTTACTTTTTGACAAATGGAGCAGCTGGAACAAAAAGTATCAGTTTCCTTATTCGAGAACTTGCCGTTGTCAGTCCGAGAGCACAGTATGCAAGAGCGAATGCGATTGGTACAATACAGATTCTTGGAGGGTTGGTTCTGATCTTCATAATTAACATGCTGTTCCGTGAAAGGAAAGAAAGGAGCAGAGTATAATGAGAAAACAAAAAAAAGAAAAAGAGATTGTCCGCGGTGTGGGCAGAGGCGGAAAAATAGTCTCTTATATTGTGATGATTGCAGTTGCAGTAATTTCTCTGTTTCCAATCATCTGGGTTGCAATTTCGTCTTTAAAAGCCGATCCATTGGCAGAACCAGGATTTACACTGCCAAAGGCACTTTGCTTTGATGGATATGTTGGTGTCTTTGCAGATATGAATATTATGAGATACTTTTTTAACAGTTTTAAGGTGGCTGGAATTTCAGTTTTATTGAGTATTATCATGATTTCCATGTCGGCATATGTTGTTGCGAGAATGCAGTTTAAATTCAAACCGGTAGTGAGCGTGATGCTGATGTCCACATTATTTATCCCGCCTACTGCGATGACATTCCCGGTATACAACTTGGTCAATAGTATGAATATCAATGATAGCCATGCAGGACTCATTATGATCTATACATGCAGTGGTATTGCCGTCAGTTTTATGGTTATTCGAAATTATTTTATGACAATTCCGAAGGAACTTGAAGAGGCGGCACGTATTGATGGATGTGGATATATACAGACATTTTTTAGAATTATGCTTCCGATTGCAAGACCTGGTATTTTTACAGCGGCAATGCTTGCGTTTATGAATTATTGGAATGAGTACTATTGGGCTTCTATGGTGCTGACGACAAAAGAATTAAAGACCGTTCCGGCAATTTTGGCACAATTTCAGAATGCATTTTCGACAAATTACAATGGAATGTTTTCCGCAATTGTCGTAATTTTACTTCCACCGGTTATTCTATTCTGCTGCTTTAGCAAGTACTTTATAGAAGCACTTTCCGGTGGAGCAGTCAAGGGATAATAAGGAGAGAAGATGATGAAACAAGTAACAGCTATTCTGCTTGGTGCAGGACAAAGAGGAGCGGAAGCGTATGCTTCTTACGCATTGGATTATTCAAATGAATTAAAATTTGTAGGTGTGGCGGAACCTCGAAAAGACAGAAGAGAAGAGTTTGCAAGATTACACGGCATTTCAAAGGAAAATGCCGTAGAGTCTGATATGGAACTGCTAAACAGACCGAAAATGGCAGATTGTGTGTTGATCTGCACACAGGATCAGATGCATTATGAGGCGTTGAAACTGGCGGCAGAAAAGGGATATCACATTTTGTGTGAAAAGCCGATTTCGCCGGTTAAATCAGAATTAGAGGAGATCAAAAAGCTGGCGGAAGAGTATGATAAGGTCATCAGTATCTGCCATGTCCTTCGATATTCGCCATTTTTCAGAGAGATTAAAAGACTTTTAGATGATGGAACTATTGGACAGTTGATAGATATTCAGCATATTGAAAGTGTGGGGTATTGGCACATGGCTCACAGTTTTGTAAGGGGCAACTGGAGAAATAAGGCATTGAGCAGCCCAATGATCTTGCAAAAATGCTGTCATGATATGGACATTTTGTTATGGCTTGTTGGTTCTTCCTGTAAGAGACTGAGTAGCTTTGGAAGTCTTACACATTTCAAAAAAGAGAATGCGCCAGAAGATGCACCAGCTTATTGTCTGGATGGATGTGCACATCGTGAAGCATGTCCGTATTTTGCACCAAGATTCTATCTAGAAGACTTAGAGGAAAAAGGTGGGACCTTTGCGAAAGTAGTCAGCCTTAAAACGGATAAAGAATCTGTGATCAATGCATTGAAAGATGGACCGTATGGAAGATGTGTATATCATTGTGATAATGATGTGGTAGATCATCAGGTTGTGAATTTGCAATTTGAAAATGATGTAACAGTCAGCATGACGATGTGTGCATTTACAAATAAATGCGAGAGAATTATCAATCTAATGGGAACAAAAGGCCAGATACGTGGCAACATGGAAGAAAATGAAATTGTCGTGGAGGACTTTGCAACGGGAAAAACAACAAAGATTGTTGTAAAAGTTCCAAAAGGTGGACATAGCGGAAGTGATGTATCAATGATGAAAGAGTTTGTTAATCTTGTTGCAACAGGGGGAACAGCAAAAAGTGTAAGTGCGGCATCGGAATCTGTGGAAAGTCATCTGATGGCACTTGCGGCAGAAGAAAGCAGAGAGCACGGGGGAGCAGTATATGAAATGAAAGGATTTGGTGAGAAATAATGAATAAGGAAATATGGAATCGAACTGAATGGTTTAGAAAAGACAGATTTGGAATGTTCATTCATTGGGGATTGTATGCAATTCCTGCACTTGGTGAGTGGATTATGTCTGAGAAAAGAATGAAAGTGGAAGACTATGAACAATACTTTGAGCAGTTTGATCCAACGGATTATAATCCAAGAGAGTGGGCGAAGCTTGCCAAAAAAGCAGGTATGCAGTATGCGGTACTGACTGCAAAGCACCATGATGGATTCTGTCTGTTTGATTCTGCTTTGACAGATTATAAGGCTACAAATACAAAGGCAGGGCGAGATCTTGTACAGGAATTTTTAGATGCGTTTCGTGCAGAAGGGCTGAAGGTAGGACTTTATTTTACACTGATTGACTGGCATCATCCAGATTATCCGAAATATAACGATGCTTTCCACCCAATGCGTCAGAATGAGGCATATAAAGATGAAAAGATTGATTTTAACCGCTATTTGGACTATATGCATGGACAGGTAGAGGAGATTGTCACAAATTATGGAAAATTGGATATTTTATGGTTTGATTTTTCCTATGACGATATGTGTGCGGACAAGTGGAGAGCAGAAGAATTGATTCAGATGGTTCGAAAACATCAGCCGGATGTGATCATTGATAACCGCTTGGAAGGTTCAGGAGAGAAAAATGGAAGTATTGTAACGGAGACACCAAACAGTTACAGCGGAGATTTTGCAAGTCCAGAGATGATCATACCGCCGGGGGGGATGAGAGATCTCAAAGGAAATCCGATTCCGTGGGAACTGTGTGCGACATTGAACAATCATTGGGGATATTGTTACCATGATCATACATATAAAACACCACAGACGGTAATCCGCAAATTGGTAGAGTGTGTCAGCAAGGGGGGCAACTTTATTTTGAATGTGGGACCGGACGCAAAAGGGAAAATTCCAAAGGAAAGTCAGGACGTATTGGAGGCTGTTGGAGAGTGGATGAAGGACAACGGAGAAAGTATTTACGGATGCGGAATTTCTGAGTTTGACAAGCCGGAGTGGGGACGTTATACTCAGAATAGGAAGACTGTCTATGCTCATATTTATGAAACTCCGCTCGGAGCATTGCCACTTTATCAGATCAGTCCTAAGCAAGTAAAAAAAATTACATTTTTGTCAAGTGGGGCAGAAGTACAGAGAGGAGAGGCGTGGAATACAGCAATGTATTCAGATACACCATTTGTAGCTTTAGGGGAAAATCCAGTGTTCAGTTATCCGCTTCCAGATGAATTGGATACTGTATTGAAGATTGAATTGAAGTAAAGGAGAATTATGGTGAAAAAAGGAATGAAGAAATTTCTTGCAGGAATGTGTGCAGTTCTGGTTATGCCGACAGGAACCGTACAAAATGTTCTTGCCAAACAACCGGAACAGGTATTGCCAGTGTCCGAAGAAAAAGCGATGAATCAAGAGTTGAAACTATGGTACAATTCGCCTGCTAACATTAATACGGCAGAATCAAGTAGCGGCGAATGGATGCAACAGTCCCTGCCTTTGGGCAATGGAAATCTGGGGAATTTAATTTTTGGCGGGATTGCAAAGGAAAGGATTCATTTCAATGAAAAGACATTGTGGACAGGTGGACCGTCACCAAGTCGTCCGGATTATCAGTTCGGGAATAAGGCAACAGCGTATACTGATACGGAGATTGAGGAGTATCGAAAGCTTTTAGATGACAAATCTACAAATGTATTCAACGATGACAAAAGTCTTGGCGGTTACGGAATGGGGGCAAAGATTAAGTTCCCGGGAGAGAATAACCTGAACAAAGGAAGTTATCAGGATTTCGGAGATATCTGGCTTGATTTTTCCAAGATGGGAATTAATGATAAGAATGTAAAGGATTATCGGAGAGAGTTGGATATCCAGACCGGAATTGCGGCGACAGAGTTTTCTTACAAAGACGTGACATATAAGCGGGAACATTTTGTGAGTAATCCGGATCAAGTGATGGTGACAGAGCTTTCTGCATCTGAAAAAGGAAAACTTGATTTGGATGTAAAAATGGAGCTTAATAATAATGGTTTAGAAGGGAAGACTACTTTTGATGAAAAGAATCAGACATGTACGATCGAAGGGAAGGTAAAGGACAATGATCTGAAGTTTTGCACAACGATGAAGCTCGTTCTGACAGGTGGAAAACTGAGTGTAGATGAAAAGAATCAAGTCTATCAGATTCAGGATGCAGATCGGGTGATGATCGTGATGGCAGCAGAGACGGATTATAAGAATGATTATCCGACATATCGGGATAAGAACAAAGATTTGAAAAAAGTAGTCGCTGACCGTGTGAACAATGGAACGAAGAAATCCTATGATGAGTTGAAGGAAACACATATCGCAGACCATCAGGGATTATTTGACAGAGTAAGTCTGGATTTGGGAGAACAGCGCACATCAGTTCCGACAAACCAACTTGTGGATGAATATCGAAATGGAAATTATTCGCATTATCTGGAAGTGCTGGCATTTCAATATGGACGTTATCTGACAATAGCCGGTTCAAGAGGAACGCTTCCAAGTAATTTAGTTGGATTGTGGACAGTTGGTAACTCTGCGTGGACAGGAGACTACCATTTCAATGTGAATGTACAGATGAATTACTGGCCGGTTTATGCAACAAATCTTGCAGAATGTGGGACAACGTTTGTAGATTATATGGACAAGTTAAGAGAGCCGGGACGTCTGACTGCGGAAAGAGTGCACGGAATTGAAGGAGCAGTGAAAAATCATACTGGATTTACCGTACATACAGAGAACAATCCGTTTGGTATGACAGCGCCGACGAATGCACAGGAATATGGCTGGAATCCGACAGGGGCTGCATGGGCAATCCAAAATCTTTGGTGGCATTATGAGTTTACACAGGATGAGGCATATCTGAAGGATACGATTTATCCGATTATGAAAGAGGCAGCTCTGTTTTGGGATTCTTATCTCTGGACATCGAAGTACCAGAAAATTAACGATGAGAACTCGCCATATAACGGCCAGAACAGACTTGTAGTTGCACCAAGTTTTTCAGAGGAACAGGGACCGACAGCAATTGGTACAACTTATGACCAGTCACTTGTATGGGAATTGTATAATGAATGTATCAAGGCAGGAAAAATTGTCGGAGAAGATGAAGCACTTTTGAAATCATGGGAAGAAAAGATGCAAAAATTGGATCCGATTGAGATTAATGATACAAATGGAATCAAGGAGTGGTATGAGGAGACACGTGTCGGACAGAAGAACGGTCATAATAAATCTTATGCAAAAGCAGGAAATCTTGCAGAAATCGAAGTTCCAAACAGCGGATGGAATATCGGACATCCGGGAGAACAAAGACATGCATCTCATTTGGTAGGTCTGTTCCCGGGAACATTGATCAACAAGGAGAATGAAGCGTATATGAATGCGGCAATCCAGTCTTTAACAGAGCGTGGAGAATACTCTACCGGCTGGTCAAAGGCAAATAAGATTAACCTTTGGGCAAGGACAGAGAATGGAGAGAAGGCATATACACTTTTGAATCATCTGATTGGAGGAAATTCTTCTGGGCTTCAGTATAATCTGTTTGATTCGCATGGTTCCGGCGGTGGAGATACTATGTTGAATGGAACTCCGGTATGGCAGATTGACGGTAACTTCGGTCTTACTTCCGGTGTGGCAGAGATGCTTGTGCAGTCACAGTCCGGCTACACACAGTTTCTTCCGGCAATTCCAAGCGCATGGGAGAAAGGTGAGGTACAGGGATTAAAAGCAAGAGGCAACTTCACAATCGGAGAAAAATGGGCAAATGGCATGGCAGAGACATTTACGGTATGCTATGACGGAGACAAAGAAAGCAGTACATTCGTAGGCTCTTATCAAGATATCACTTCTGCAAAAGTATATGCCGATGGAAAAGAAATTGCAGTGACAAAAGAGGAAGAAACAGGTCGTATTTCTTTTGAAGCGAAAGCAGGAAAGACTTATACAATTGACATGTCTGAGACAAATGTGGAGGAATTGAAAGAGCAGGCAACAGCATTTTTAAAACAACTCCATCCGGATCTGATCAAGATTAAAGAAGAACTGCAGTCGTCAATTGACCAATCTTCAAAAGAACTAGGAAGTATTCTGACAAAAGCAAAACAGATGGATCAATTATACCGCACATATCTGCAAGAAGCAGAGAACGTATATTATCTGACTGATCAGGAAGGGCTTGCCTACAATGAGATTGATACTATTTACAATCAGTTGAGAGAATTACGCAATACGTTGCTGGAAAACACAGGGGATATGGAATACTATCAGAAGGCAGAAAGTCAGCTTACTGATACCGCGGCACAATTAGAAAAACAGATGGAGAACCGGGTGATTTCATTTAGCAAAGATTCCGGAATCATTGGGGAGGATCAGACACTTGCCTTGAGTAAGAGTGAGAACGCTAAAAATTATGAGATCCGCTATACAACAGATGGAAGTGTTCCGAGAAAGACATCAGAAAACTACGAGAAACCACTTCGGTTGAGTGATCAGGAGGACAGCGTTGTCAGAGCAGCATTGTTCTATAAAGAGCAGAGAGTCAGCCCAGTATATACGAAGAAATATATGACAGAAGGTATTGCTATAAAAGATGTGACAGTATCACATACAACAGATTGGGGTGCGACTTATACAAAGGAAAAGATGATTGACGGAGACTCATCTACAAGATGGGCATCTAAGACGGTAGACAACTCTAAACAAATGGAAATTACATTGAAGCTGGCAAAAAAAGAACCGATTAGTCAGATGAAATTCGATTTGTTTGTATCTGATAAAAATGGTATTGGTGCTTTTGAAATTCAAGCGCTTGTGGATGGAACCTACCAGACAGTGTACGAAGGTACAAAGATGGGGGATATCAATGACAAGGTAGGCGATGTAGATGGTTCAAGTGGCGGCTATCACGCTTATTATTTGGCTGAATTCCCAGAAGTGACGACTGATTCTGTAAAAGTCATCTTGAAGGCAGGATTTGTAGGAGAACCGTCTCTATATGAGGTGACACCGCTTAATGTTGGCGTGCGGGCAGATGGGGCAGGTGATGCCACAGAATTAGATAAAATGCTTAAATTGGCAGAGGCGGCAGACAGAACCTCTGAATATTATGTGAATGCACAGCAGACATTAAAAGATGCATTTGAAGAAAGCATTTCAGATGGAAAAGAAATGTCGAAAGCGTCACAGGATGTGATAGATTCCAGAACTGAATTTTTATCAAACAGATATGATCGTCTTGGATTTGGAGAGACGGATAAATCGTCGTTGGAAGCACTGATTGCTCGGGCAGAAGAAGCGCTGAAAGGCGAGTATACGAATGAGTCGTTGTACCAGTTAAAGAAAGTGCTTGCAGAAGCAAAAGAAGTTTTGGCTGATGAGAGTGTAAAGCAGCCTACAGTCGATCAGATGACAGAGAAACTGCAAAAGGCATTAGGTAATTTAGAACAGGATGGATTTGAAGAGATACAGGTTCCTGCTAGCGAGTTACAAGGCTCTGGGAAATGGATTCAGGCAGGTAATTTTAAGGCGACAGCAGATGACAATGCAGGAGCATTGACCTATGAATTTAGCGGACACTCTATACAGGTTCCTACTGTAAAAGGAAATGACCACGGAGTCATCCGAGTGACGATTCAGGAGCAATCTGGCAAGCAAGTCTACCGAGAAGAAATTGATACATATGCGGCAGAACGAGCAGAGGGTGTAGAGCTGATGCAGGCAGAATTTTCAGAAGGTACATACACGATTCAGTTTGAACGTGTCGGAAAGAGTTCACAGGCGCTGAATACCAAAGGATGGGTTGAGGTTGGTGCACTGACAATTCGGAAAGAAAAGAAAGAAACTGTAGATAGAAGCAGGCTTGAAGAAGAATTGAAGATTTGCGAAGGTCTGAATGAAAAAGAGTATACAACAGAAAGCTGGACTGCACTTCAAGAAGTTGTAAAAAGTGCAACGGAACTTTTGGCAAAACCAGATGAAGAGACCTGTACATCTGAGATGAACGATAAAGCAGCGGAAGTAGAAGCGGCAAGAGTAAATCTCCAGAAAGTGACGGTAGATATATCGGAACTGAAAGAGGTCATTAAGACAGCGAAAGCAATTTCTTCGGAGGGATACACAAAAGAAAGTTTTGAGGCACTGCAGCAGGGTATCAGAGAAGCAGAGGCATTGTTAAATGGCACATATACACAGGATGAGGTAAATGAAAAGACAGCCATTTTGAAACAGAGAATCAGTGGACTGCGTGCGGATAAGACGGCGCTTCAAGAAAAGTATGATAAGATTAAAGATATGACACAAGGTCAGGCGACAGATGCGTCATGGGAAGAATTTACAGAACTTAGAGAACAGGCGAAAAATGTATTGGAGAATCCAAATGCAACACCGAGAGAGGTATCTGAAATCTTAGAAAAGCTGAACAACTTTGAATTTACATACAAGGATAAAGATAGCGGAGAAGAAGATAAAAAGGATCCGAATCCGGGCGTTTCGGGAGATTCCGAACAACAGGGAACTTCTGATACATCTCACAAAAAGGAGAGTGTAAAAACGGGAGACACTACAGCCGTTGCTGTGCCAATCACAGGAATTGTGGGAGTGGCAGTATTGTTGTATGTGATGAGAAAAAGACGAAAAATAGAATCATAATATGTAAAAGCGGCTATGAGGCAAACTCACAGCCGCTTTCATTATACGTTATATCTGGTAACAATACGCACCGTTTTCTTTGACTCCATAAAAATCGGCAAAGGAAAGATGGAAAATATCTTGTTCTTTTCCGGATAAATCAATCTGATTTTTGATTAAATACTGATAAATACCGGAATAGTCAATTTTTCCCTGTAGTAAGATGCTGTCAAGCTTCCCATCTCTGATGATGGCACGTCTGTAATTGTGAGCATCTTCCTCCACAAGCACGATATCGCCTTCCTCAGCAACACCGCGACCGAGGGAGAGTGTGACGAGTCCGTAGAAGTTCATTGTGTTTTTCATGGCGTAGCGGTCTGTGTATACCGCCTGTATTCCGCACATATTGAGCGCAGCAACCTGTCCCTGCTTCATTGCATTCGGCCAGATTCCGGAAAGACCGGTTACATCTCCTGCTGCAAAAATATTTGGGCAGTTTGTTTCCATGGTGTCAGAAACCTGAATAAAACGGTCTACATGGATTGGAGTATCAAGAGCGCATTCCACGGCAGGGCGCACACCGGCTGCAACGATCACCAGATCACAGTCAATTTTCGTTCCGTCATCAAGGAGAACAAAATCAATTGCGCCGGATTCGTTTATATGTGTCTCTGATGCTTTTTTGCCGAGAAGGAATTTGCAGCCATGTGATTCGAATAAAGTTCTGTACGCATTGCCGGCGGTCTCATTCAACTGAATCGGAAGAATGCGATCTGCCATTTCTACCACGGTGACATCTTTCCCCTGTTCTAAAAATGCATATGCAGCGTCCATGCCGACCAATCCGGAACCAACTACAAGGATGCGGTTCGCCTGATCAGCAAGAGGTCGGATTGCCTGTGCATCAGACAGGTGACGCAGTCCAAAGACATTATTAGCTTCCCGAAACTGTCCGACCGGAGGAATAAAGCTGTTCGCCCCTGTTGCGATCAGCAGACGGTCATAGGAACAGCAGGTGTCATCATTGAGAACAACGGTCTGTTCTGCGGTATCGATGGTGCGGACAGAGACATCGTTTCTCCACTGAATTCGATAAGTCTCAAAAAAGTCCGGTTCTACAAAGGACAACGTATCCTCATTACGCTCATGACTCAGATAGCGATGGAGCATACAGCGGGAATGTACATGCTCATCCGTTGAAATCATCGTAATATCTGCATCTGGGTCATTTTCACGGATTGTTTTTGCGGCGGTAATACCAGCAGCGCCGACTCCGATAATTACATGAATCATAAAGACACCTCCTCAACATAGATTGCTTTCTTTGGACAGGATTTCACACAGTTTGGTTCTGTGCCGTCCTCCATACAAAAATCACATTTGATGACTTTTGTGTGGGTTGCAGTATCTGCTTTTAAGACACCGTAAGGACAGTTCATGACACACATAAAGCAAGAGCCGCATTTTTTTTCGTCGTAAGAGACAATTCCCGTTTTTGGATCTTTGGAGAGGGCACCGCTCATGCAGGACATGACACACTCCGGTAGATCACAGTGTCTGCAGAAAATCGGGCGGTAACTGCCGTCCGGCATTTTCTCAATGTGATTTCGAGATTCATTGTGAATATCCGTAAGGTCTAAGTCATAGACGGTTCCAGGGGTATCCCGGTGTGCCTGCATGCATGCGACGGTGCAGTTTTTACAGCCGTCACAGAGAGAGGCATTGATCATAATTCTTCTCATAGCAGCACCTCCTATATCTGTAAGCCCTGACGTTTTTCTAAAATGATCTGTTCCAAAATATCGGCAGAGGCTTTTGCGTCATCGTTGATGATCACCTGTCCTCCAGTCAGTTCTTTCATATCTTCTGTCAGAACATTCACGGCAGTCTTGCTTCCGGTTACAAATGGAGGAAGTCCAAGGTGAAGCGGAAGACCGAGAGCCAATCCAAAACATCCGTCAGCCAGTGCCTGCTCTTCCAGCCATTGAGCGGCAGACAGAACGAGCGGGAGTTGAGGAAGGTCAACACCAAGTTCTGCGGCAATCTCTGTCGCAACAATTTCAAGACGTCCGATTGCAAGGCAAGGACC
>PPYE01433149.1_pt1 | contig 30421 bp, 37 predicted proteins | sample 1559881 | NCBI WGS metagenome assembly PPYE01 (sample SAMN08240022, study PRJNA423297) | Human gut metagenome, whole genome shotgun sequencing project. | reverse complement strand
TGTTCGGGCAACGGTTTTGGAGCGAGGAACACCCTGGTCTGCGCGTGTTCGCCGCATTCGTAATCGATGCGCCGCCACTCACCGCCGCTGACAACCTGCAACTCGCCCAGATGGCTGTACCGCCAATCACGACCAGTTTCCTTGCACCAGCGGATCACATGTTCGCTGACGCTGCCTTCCGTCCATTCAAAATTGAACAGAGTTTCACCCTGTTTTTTCAGCAAGTCCGTCCATTGGTTCCGGTCGGTAAACCCCAGACTATGCGCCACAATGGCCTGACACATGCGAATGGCCCAATCAGAAGGCTCGCTTTTGCTCTCATGTCTTTTTCTGAATTCCTCCAGCTGGGAGAGCAGCGCGAGCTGTTCAGGAGCTACATTTTTCACTTCCATCCTCCTTTCTCATCACTACGACTCGTAATTTTACCCTCCCGCTGTAGGTAGATAAGCACGAGGGTCAGTTTGTTCACCGTCCACACGAACCTCGAAATGCAGATGAGGCCCGGTGGAACGGCCGGTAGAGCCAGAGAGTGCGATGATATCTCCAGCCTCTACGGTCTGGCCTACCTGAGCGAGCAGTCTGGAGTTATGACCGTAGAGCGTCGAGAGCCCATTACCGTGATCGATCATCACATAGTACCCATAGCCTCCTGCGTTGTATTGTGATACGGTGACAGTTCCCGGCAGGGCTGCCCGGATAGGTGTGCCAGTGGGAACGGCCAGATCCATGCCGCTGTGTCCTCTTGTTTCTCCGGTAAAAGGATCTCGGCGGTACCCGAACTCTGATGTCACGATGCTTTCCCAGTTTGCACCCACTGGTGAGCAGAATCCGTCTACACTGATAAACGGCACATCCGCACCAGGAAACCAATTGCCGGTCCCAGTGGCTGTGCCGTACAAAACGATGTTGTAAATGCTGTCGGCGTTACTCTGATTCTCCGGGGTGACTGTGATCCCCATAGCCGCCTCGATTCGAGCGTAGACTTCGTTCATACCAGTAACAGGAATGGCCACCGTATAGGTTTCCTCAACCTCCACTTCGTTGCCTTCCTCATCAGTGGTAGTCACTGTGCGAGTCCTCTCCTCGTAGTCTACAAAACAATCTGTAAACGCACGAATGCCACTGTCATCAGGGTGTTCTGCCGCAAAATACAGAGCATAAAAAACAGCCTTGACGCGCGTATCATCAAGGCTGTTTCCGTCCTCGCACTGGGCGTTAATTTCCTCTATTGCTCTATCCAGCTGGGCAAAGCTGCCTCTCATATCTTCGATATAGCCTCGGTACTCTGGAGTAGCGCTGGAGGAAATTGTACCGCCGTGGAAACATAATTCCACGGCGGATACATTGTGCTGCGACGAGCCGGAGAGAACAGCGCAGATCAAAACCACCAGCACGATCATCGGAGAGAGTATTGCAACAATGACCCACCCCAATGCCTTGCGGGTCTTCTCGTTTGAGAGGACTGCGACGGCTGCCTTGGCAATGGCAGCAACAGTCGCTGCGCTCATGCCGCCACCTCCTTACCGGCCGCCGGCGGAGCCGTACAGAGCTTCCTTGTAGGCAGGCGCATGCACCTCCAACAGATACCGCTCGTTGCCGCACTTGAATAGGCACACGCCGCGCTGGGGGAAACGGATGAGATTGTATTCCGCCTCCTCCAGCTGAAGCAGGTCCATATAAAACCGCTTGTCGATAGACCCGCAGTTGAAGATGAACTGGTGAGGCGGAATCGCAAACAGGGGCTTGGTCAGCTCTCGGATACCCTCTCGGTCGAAGTCCTCCAGATTCTGTGAGGCCATGATGAGGTTGGACTCTTTCTTTCGCACCCGCTTGAGGATGTTGCGGATATACTCGATGATGGTGGTTCCCACCGTGATGTTATCTGAGAGCCAGACATAGAGCTCGTCCAGCACCGCAGTGGTGTTGCCGATGGTCAGCAGGCGGTCAGACATAAAGGACAAGATATTGAAAAGCATGGCCCCGCGAACGCTGCGATTGGCCTGCAGGAGTCCTTTGACGCCGAAGACAATGAATCGGGACGAGGTCACATTGGTATGGCCGTTGAAGAATTTCGCCTCCGCGCCCTTACACATGGAGTGAAGACCGAGGAGGATCTCCTGCAGAAGTTCTGCCGTGTACAGCTGGTGAGCGTCTGCATCATACCCCTGATACTCCTCCTCAATAAGGTCATAGAGGTCGGAGAGGATAGGGTAATCCTCCGGCTTCAGGCGGCCAAAGTCGGTAGTATCACTGATGCCCCACTTTTCATACAGACGGCTGACCATAATCTCAATGGCATCGATGTGCCGGTCACTGAAATCTTTATAGGCCCGGAAGAAGTCCTTGAGGAAGGAGATGTGCTGGCTCAGGCGTGTGGATTTGCGGAACGCCTCGGGGGCGTCGGTGTCCTCTGGATCGCCGCCCTCGTCCCAGCACTTGGGTTCCAGCGGATTGATGCGGTACACGCCGCCCATCAGATCCATGAAGCAGCCACCGACCCTCTCGCACATATCCTGCTGTTCATGCTCCACATCCAGCGATATAACGGACTTTCCTGCCTCCAAAAAATTGAGCAGGAGCAGTTTGAGCAGATAGCTCTTGCCCTGGCCGGAGTTACCCAGGATCAGGATGCTGGCGGAAGTTTTGTCGTCGTCCCGCTTATCGAAATCCACCAGAATGTTGGCGCCGTACTTGTCCTTGCCAATATAAAAGCCGTGGGGATCTGTCTTTCCGCTGTAGTTGAACGGGTACAGGTTAGCCACCGAGCTTGCCGGGAGGACTCGTTCAAACTGCTCACCGAAGTGGTTCCAGCCGGACGGCATGACAGAAACAAAGCCCTCCCGCTGGCGGAGAAGCAGCCGATCCACATTGAGCTTGCTCCGCACCAGCTCCGTCAGCACATCTGTCTGTAAAAGTTTCAGTGCATCGTAGCTGGATGCGGTCAATTCCAGAAACACAGCACAGTGGAGGAGCGGCTCACGGTTTCTGTGCATGGTAGAGACCAGGGTGACCACATCCTGTAGGTTGGCCTCGGCGGTGACTGTCTGCTGGAGATCCTCCGTGCTGGAGCGGGACATTCTGTTTCGATTGGCCGCATTATGGATGATGCGTTTTTCCTCGCTGGCAGTGACCTGCCGTGTGTAGATTCGGATGGTCACGCCGTCCATCTCACCCAGGTGACGGAGAATGGCCTGTTCGTCGGTCGAGGTGGGATATTCCCGGAGAGCCCAGACGCAGCGGTAGGTGTTGCCGCAGAGGAAGTGATCGACCTTGAAATCAATGACGGAGGGGGCGATCATATCGAGGAAGTCTTTGATACCGCCCGAGTCCGTCATGGGTGCGGGACTTCTTTTCTTTCTGGATTTATTCATGAGATACCTCCTGTCTGCGACCGTGGGAGGTATCCGCTTCCGCCAGATGGCCGTCTAAGGGACTACTCCCCCGGTCCAGGGAACGGGCATCCGCCTCCAGCAGTCGGCTGATCACGGGAAGTTCCTCCATGGCCGCGCGTTCCCGATAGTAACGCTTGTTGTCCTCGAAGGACTCCTTAGAGTTGAGGGCCAGCATCTCGATCTCCGTCTGGCCCTTGAGGACAGTCATCAGGGCATAGATCCGTCCGCCCACCGCCTCCGGCGGCTGCACAGAGAGGTTTGTAGGCTTCACGGAAAAGAAGGCCAGCATACCGCGGGATGTCTTGAGTCCGTAATCGCTGATGTCGTTAATCCCAATCAGCTGGCGGGTTGTTTCTTTTTTCTGTGCCGCTGCCTTTTCTTTTTTTCTGCTCATACTCATAATCACCTCTGATTCTGAATTGTCTTGGTCATCCCCCAAGAATAGCTTTGCTGCTGGAGGAGAAAGTAGCGAACCGCATAACGCAGAAAGTCCAGAATGCTGGTGTCGTCCATACGAATGGAAAGGAATGCGTATGCGGCAGTCAGCACGATAGGGACAAAGAAGCCGAGTTGTGAGAGCGCAAAGACAGAGATCAAACTGCCGATACCGATGATGGCGAGATCCCGCAGCGCCCACAGCCAGAGTGTGGCTTTGGATTTCAGATTATCGGGATAAATGTACATGTTTCACCTCACATCGTCATGCTCATTCCAAACCCCTGTTCATCCTGTTCGGGGTCGAATTCCTGATCCTGCACTTCGTCCGGGCCTTGTTCCATCGACCAAGATTGGAGTTCCTGGGTCACCAACCCCACAACGAAGGCCCGTTTGGATACGCCATTGTGTGCCTCTACATACTGCTCAACGCGGTGGAAAAGAGATTCGGGCATAGCAATTGCCAGCGTCCGTTCTTTCTTATTGTCCTGAAGGGTCGCATCCTGGAGCGGTTCCTCGCCCTGCTCCCACTGGTCCAATGCCTGATTCAGAAGGCTCTGGACAAGGGCTTTTTGTGTGAGGGGCGAATGAGCATCCAGGTAGGACTTCAGCTGCTGAAACATGTCCTCTGAGATCTGGACGGCCAGAGTACGCTGTTCCTGCTTCGCTGTGGTAGGCTGGTCCAGATAGGCGGTGAGTACCTTGGTGAGGTACTCACCGTTCGTCATTTCAGGGTCCTTGCCCTCCATCAGCCGCTTGTGAAGCGACTCGGGGATTAATCCGCAGAGGTTTTTCATCGGTTCCATGATTGCATCTCCTTTCATGATAATTCAAGCTGTTTGTGCTGTGATCGCCCACGCGATTCCTTGCAAAACATAGTCGACACAAGGAATCGCCACAGAGTTGCCCAGTGCTTTATAGCGCGCGGAGTCGGAGGCACCCTCGATATCAGTCCAACCATCCGGGAACCCTTGCAGGCGCTCACATTCCAGCGGGGTCAGGCGTCGGATCAGGAGAACCAGTGTTTCATTTTCTGGCTTTGAATCGTTCTGCGCCTCGCCAAGATTCATAACCAAATCGGTCGCATCCTTGTGTTGGCGTGCGCTCTGTGTGCTGGCTACATCATCGTCTTTGAATACATCCACGCGCTGTCGGCTGAACACGGCATGATGATCGGTGGCGGTAAGGGTGTAGGCTATGCCTTGTTGATACCCAATTCCGTTTCCGCCATTCATGGGTTGACGGTCTATCGCATTGCCGGTAATGCAAAAAGTGTCATCTCTCTGCGCCACGAGTGGAACATTGTTTCCGCCCGTACCGTAGCGTGCAGACATTGTCGGCGCGACCTTATGGGGACCAGTATACCGAGCGTCAATCCCATGGTTTTCAAAAAGTGTTGGCGTTTCCGCTTCCCGCTCAGCGACAACCAGAGGTTGATTATTTCCCCCCATGCCAAAGGTAGCAGATACTGTCTGCGCCGCATTGACTGGCCCCAGGAAACGGGTATCTTGGCCATGGTTATCAAAAACCAGCGGCTGATGTCCATGTTCCTGTGCGCGAAGTGTTCCAGTAACATCCTCACTGCAAGCCATCGCACTGCCGCCCTGGTCGTTAAGGCAGAGAATTGAGGGCATGCAATTTCCGCTGGCGGTTCCTTTCAGCGTAGGCGCAACCTCCTCGCCGTATCCAATACTTCCCGCTGAGGAACCTGCGCCCGCAGAAAAACCAGCTGTCAGAATACATGGATAGCCCTGTCCAGCCTGACCGCCACCGCCGCTGAGTGAGGTATGGCGTTCCGGTGAGAGGAAACAATCTCCGTTACCTTTAGCAGTTATGCCTGCAACAAAAGTCTGCTGTTTCATTCCAGGCTGCGCTCCGAGTGCAGCGGCCACATCGTGGAGATCACGCACCTCATCTCTTTGATTTGCGGCAAAGGCGACCACAGGTCCGCCTGTGACAAAAGTTTGCATTTGCATATTTGTGGTCGCCATGAGTGCGCCGGAAACTCCGTGCAAATCAATACCTTCATCTCTTTGATTAATGTGGTAGGCTTTTAAATCAGATACTTCCTGACTTACTGCCATCACTCCTGCCTGTACCTGCAAAGCCTGTTTGAGTTGGAATGGAAGTTCCTTCCCTCTGGCATCCGCTCGGCGCAGGATTCCCAAGCAGGCTGTCCTGCTCAAATAGTATTTGTGGGGCGGATCGTCCTGCAAAATCTGCGACAAGGAAGATTCTTTTGCGACGCTGGGCGACACCCCAGTACTGAGCGTCCATGACACGCCAAGCCAGGCTGAATTGATCTCCCAGAATGATTGCCCCAGCAGATTCCCATGTCCCGGAGTCAGGTCGAGGCACTGAACAGGTACTGTCTTTAACTCTAACAATTTCCTCCAAGACAATACGGAAGTCCTCGCCTTTTGGGGTTCCGCTGGAGAAGGCTCCGGGTACATTCTCCCAGCACATATATCGAGGTCGAACAGCGTGAGCTGTTCTACCGCGTCGCTCATCTGCATCCCTCATTTCTTTTACAATTCTGATCTGCTCCATAAACAGGCCGGACCGAGCCCCGGCAAGACCAGCTCTGGCCCCCGCCACGCTGAGATCTTGGCAGGGTGAGCCGCCGGTGATGATGTCCACCGGTGGCAGATCGGCGCCGTTGAGTTTTGTGATATCCCCGACATGGAGCATATCCGGGAATCTCAATCGAGTGACTTCAATGGGAAACGGTTCGATTTCGCTGGCCCACAGCGGGGTTATGCCGTTATGGATCGCTGCCAGAGGAAAACCACCAATCCCATCGAAGAGACTCCCCATGGTGGGCATCAGGTCATTCCCAGTCCCTGCCCTGAAGCAGTGACCTGCTCCATCTCAGCGGGCAGCTGTTCTTTCTGAATTTCGTGAGCACCGATGTTCTTTACCGGAATGCTCAGGTGATTGGCCTCGGAAATTTCCCGTGCCATGCCGGAACTAATCCTGTCACCGCACACCCATAGTTCATCACACCGCCGCAGAAGCTGTTGTCCAAGCCGGAGACCAAGCTCTCGCTCTGCGGGATCACTGTCATCCAGCATCTGTGGATACAGAAGGTGGACCGCAATCGGAATATATCCCTGATGGATTGCATAGCGGCAGGCTCTCCGTGCAAAGGCTACATTTTTCTCGATGTCTCCAGCATAAGGCGAGGCAATATAAATCAACTTGCTTTCTCTCATTTTGCCGCCGCCCCCACTGTCTGAACAACTGTCCGAGTGGTGTTGACCGCCGTCTGCGCGGCATAGACTGCCGACATGATGTTGGCGCGGGTCGAGGTATCTAAGCCAAAAGCCCCACAGATCCGAGGCACCTCACCGGCAGAAAGCATGAGTCCCAAGCCGAGGAGCGCGTGGTCTTTTAGAACCATAAGTCCGGCAGTTAGAATCGTAGCCTGTAAAAAAGTCGTGAGACACAGGCCGATGATCTGCTTACACCACTGCACAAATCCATCCATGTAACCACGAGGTACAGAGAACATATACAGTGAACCAACCGCAATTTGGATAAGGAGGATGCCACCTCGTTTAAGATTAGAAAAGAAGCACTTGATGATGGCGTAGCCCATCATGATAATGATAAAGATGACCATGATAGGGCTGGTGATACTACCGATACCACCGAAGACGCCGGAGGATGCTACCGACCCAATATCAACTTCCTGCAAAGAAGTGATGATATCTGTGGAGAGTACATCAAATCCTTCGCCATATCCTGTGATCCCAGCGGTCAAGCTGGCCTGCAAGGTAACAGAGAGTTTATAAAGCTCCACTGGCACCAGTGTAAAACAGCCCACGGCCATAAATCCCTTGATGGCATTGAGGGCGGCGTCTTTCACATTTGCTCGGCCGGTTTGACACTCGATTCCCACTTCGAATACAGCGACAACCAGACCGACGCCATACAATGCCCAGCCCAGATAAGAAAAGAAGAGAACGATGGACTGCACCCACTCCATATCAAAGAGTTCCACGCCCATGTTTCCCATAGCTGCAAAGAAATTGCCAAAAAAGCCTACGAGCTGACTGTAGATCCAGTCAATGAGTTGGTCCATCAGTCCGCCAAGGAAAAAGTCTAAAATAAACATCTGGTCGTATCACCTCTTTCTGAAAAAGGAGAGGCCGTACCAGTGGTGATTTTTGACTCCTGACCAAAAGGCGCAGGGGCCGTGACTGAGCACGGCCCCTGTTTTTGTTTACTTCCCGGAGTTTTAGTGGTCAGCACATCTGAGGAATATTCTCCTGCGCTTCCTCCTGGTTCTGAAATATCTGCAGATACTCATCCACAACGCCAGCCAGAAGTTTGTAATCTGCCTGTTCCGGCTGGTACACATACCAGCTAACTTTCCCATAATCGTCCCAAAGATGAGGGATCACCCCATCCGAAAAGTTAGGGTTGCTGACCATTTTCTTTCCCAGCAAATCACCAAAACGGAGAATGTTGATATCTACTGCACCGTCAATCCGGTTTAACACGGTCAGTTTGAGCGCGTTGTACTGGTTGGCGATGTTCAGAGAAACAAATTCCAGCTTGGCTCGCAGCTCTGGGGCAACCTGAATATATGCGGCCCTGCCCACATAGGTGGTATGCGCTGCTTCCTTACTCTGCGAAAGGATTTTTTTCAGTTCCATCTCAAATGCATTCATGGTTTGCTTGACACCTCCACATTCCTTTTCGACCATGTCATACCGTTTTCGGACCACCTCATTGACTCACATCCCCAGAATGGTCCACACATAGGTGGGGGCGGTCAGCGTGAACAAGAGGCACGCAAAGAGGATTGCGGGTGCTGTCCATTCGAACTGGCCATGCTTGCGGTAGTCGAAGTAGGCCATACCCAGCTTGGCGAAGAAGAATACTGCAAGGATCAGATCAATGACCGGGAAAACGACATTGTTTACAACCGTCTTGATCTGATCCGATGCATCGTTCCAGGTACCTTCAATGGCACCCGCCACATCGCCGGTGCCGGCGGCAAAGGCCGTGGTACTGAGCAGGCAAACTGCCAGCAGGAGGATCAGAAACATGCAGAAGAACTTTTTGTACTTGGACATAAAAAACCACCTTTCTTTTGGAAAGAAAGGCCGTAGAATGCAATCCAAGACATTAAATTAAGGCAGGCTGTGGAGCTGCATCCCACGGCCCGCTTTACGGAATTACATGGATATCGACATATCTTTTTCTATTTCATTCACAGCATTTTGCGTATCCTCCTTCTGATTCTGATCCTCAATCTCGGCAATCAAGTAAGTCAGCCAAACTCAGTTTACATAGAAATGGAAAGATTGACGCTCTGAATTTCTTCTGGTGCAAGTAAGGCTTTGACTTCAATGATTTCTGGCTCGGGCCAGAACTTCAGGTCGCCTCGAAATCCCAGCTTGAGATTACTGAAATTCTCGGCGGCCTTTAACAATTCCGGCGGGGTGCCAGGGGGCATTTCCTGCATCCAGCGGACCCACTCGCCGTTCTGATATCGCGGCTTCAAACGAAGAATCACATAGTCCTCCGGCTGAAATTTAGGATATCTGCCAATACTTCCGCCCAGTTTCACATAGGGTTTTCCCTCGACCATAACGGTGGCCCGCATGAGCTCCAGTGTATCGTCCAGCGTTGAACAGAACCAACACTCCGCATCTCCCATGCGTTTGATCCTGCCATCTCGAAGAATGGAGGCAAGGTTATCCCGCCGGGTGTAATGGAACAGTTCCTCGGGCCTGTCAGTTATACGGACATATCCCATGTGGCACCTCCTGTTATCGCATCGGCGCTATATGCCAGTCATCCCAGAGATTCCCGCTGATTGTGAGCGTGTCGCTGAGATTGACAGAGAGCATCCCCACCGGCGTCCAGCAGTCGATTACCCATGTGTTGACGGTATAGGCACCGTCCGGATACCAGATAGGTGTAAAATGAGTGCGCCGGTTGTAGGTACTATATTCGTTTGTCTGGAATTCCAAGCGAGAGGAGGATGAGCTGATTGAGACACGATCCAGCAGCCGCCAGAACGAGTCGTAGTTAAATTCTGGGAAGTAGCTGACCGCATTCTGAAGGGCAGTAGTTGCCGAGCGTTGGGAGCTGCTGACTCTGGCGGTGACGACTTCATTGATTCCGTAGCCGGATTTCATTGTGGTTCCGCTGGCAGTGGGATTCATTGTATCGGGGGTAATAGTCATGGAGGCACTCAGACTGGCGCTGTAGCGGTCCAGGTCAAATTCCCACCATCCGTGGTCACACCAGTATCCGCTATCCTTGCCAGTGCTGTGCCACACCCAGTACGCATACCACCACGGTCGCCATATGCTCCACTGGGCTGATGTCTTTTCTGCTCTGGATGGTACTGCAGACGGTGAAAAGGAATCATTGCGGTCATCCGCCACTGGGTTGGGTGGTGGATTCTCATCAAGGTCAACAATCTTGCATTGGATGGTGCCTTGTGCGGAGCCTGGACCGGATACGCTTACTGTAATGGTTACATCCTGCGGCGTATCAGGCGTTGTCCACCGCACCCATGCCAATTGGGAATCTCCGTCCGGGTAATAGACATTGCTGACGGTATAAGTCGTTCCGAGAATGTTGAACCGAACGGTAACAGGATTATCGGGATCGCTCTGCCCACCACTGACTTCCACGGCTGTGATGACTTCGGTATTGGTCCGATACTCATAATCGTAGGTGGTGATGGTCGGTTCTTCAGGCTGTTCTTCAAATCGAACAATGCCAAGCCCCAATGAAGATTTGATGGCCGAATTGGTGGCATGCTGGGTTGTAGAGCCGGACCATGCGGGGTACCCCAGGTCTGCCGTTTCCAAAAACATCGAGAGTGGCAGGTTCTTGTGGGTCAGGCTGCCCATCCATGTTCGCAGGTGACCGCTGACGACTTCGTCATACATCGCTGCCTCAGTAGCCGTTGTTGCGATCATGACGCCTTCATATTTGTAGTAGGCAATGGGTTCAAGGAGAATTTTATACTCACCGCCAATGAGCGTCTCGTAATCCATTCCTGTCTGTTCGGCAATCAACTTCACAGCATACTCGGAGCAAAAATACCGTTTGATTGCTTCAATGTTATTGTTTCCATTGGTGCTGATGATTCTGGGAATTGGCTGAGCAGGGTTCTTGTAGGAATATCCACCTTGAACAGGTGACAAAGCTGCTCCACCGTTATACTGGATTTTGCTTACTTTTCCAAAATGATAAATACCTGCAGCTGGTTGCTTATTCGTTAGATCGAAAGGCGTGGTCACAACCGCATGATCACTTGCTCGGACAACGGTAATCCGGACGCCTTCATTGCCGGGATTCCAACTGCCATGGCTCGTTGCATTGCCCATGCTCCCGCCGCCACCGTCTATATTGCCAGATCCACCGGTTCCACCTTCGGCAAATGCCGGGACACAAAGGGCAGTCAACATGATGGCAAACGACAGCAGGACACTGATAATTCGTTTCATTTTGCCTCCTTTCAGGCAATAAAAAAGCACAGCCGAAGCTGTGCTTTTCTGCCATATTGATTGGATCAGCCCATTGTGCCGACCTGTTTGTTGATATCGCCATCGCTGTCGATTGTTCCGCCCTGGTTCCCACCGGCGTTGGGGACATTCTCGAAACCGGGCAACCCACCCCCAGTATTGGTGGACGGCTGCTGGGGCGGCTGGTAGTTGTCGTGGTCCTCAGGAGTAGGGGTTCCCTCGACCGGAGTGCCGTCAGGTTTTTGGCTGGGGTCGGTCAGTGTCTCCTCGTCAGGCTTCTCCGGCACCTCGGGATCTGCTTGGATGGTTTGTTCCGTTCCGCTTGAGATTGCACCGTTTCCAGCATTTGTGCCGGTGTCATTGGGCGAGGTCTGGGGATTGATGGTGAGATCATCCTCACTGATGTCAGAAGAGGCATCAGGATCGGTAGTGGGATTGCTGCTGTCCGGATCAACCACCACCTCATCCTGTTGGGAGCTACTGGTGGGAGGTAAAGCGTCAGTAGCCTTTTCTTTCGTGAACTGCTGGGCAATCACGAACACCAGGATTGCACAGATCACAAGACCGCCAGTAATGGTCAGCCACTTTTTTGTACTGTCTTTCATGGGTATCCTCCTTTTCTGTGAGTCGGCTCTCAGGCCGATTATTTCATTCGGCTAACTTGGTATAGCGGCTGATTGATACACTTGGTATCATTTTCCTACACCGTATACCTCTTGTCAACTCGAACCCTACCACAAAAGAGTGCGGAAGTCTATAATTGCATCGGTTACAAAAGAGAGTTTTTTAACCGCCTGGTCAAAAGCGGGGTGTGTACCCGGCGCTTACTTTTACGGTCATCCGCATGGGCGGTAAAAGCCTGCCACCAAAGGAAACTGGCACCTCCAGCTCGATTTCACAGTCAGCAATCAGCCGGTTGCCAGCACTGTCGGCCGATGCGAAGGATGCGTTCTGAAGGTCGACACTTAGGTCCCACACGCGAAACTCCATTTTGCCATCCTCTGTATATTGCACATGGTAGCCGCTCTGATTAGTCAGGTTCAAAAGGGCGTCCAGTCGGCCATAGATGTCGCCGTAGTCCAGTGATTCTTCAAAGTCTCCGGCCATAGGCTGATAAGCACCAGAGTAGCCCTCACGCACCCCATGGTACACATCGTCATAGTTGTCGTTGACGGTAGAAATGACCGCCTCCTGAACAGCATCCCGGACCCCCTGCGCCACGATGAGGAGACGGAGGTATTCACTGACACCGCACAGAAGGATCACAAGGGAAAGCGTGACGGCGATAATCAACGGAAAGGAAATGCCCCGGCGGTCCCTGATTGCTTGCTTGAATCGACTCATTTCCAATACACCTCACTTTTTCCCGTCGCCTCGGAGCGGAGGGTGATTGGAAAGCTGCCAAATCCGGCAAAGAGGCCCAGGTTGGTTTCATAGGTCAGGACGACAGTAATCTCTTGGTTGAGCTGGATGCGGCCCGTGCTGCTCCAGCTGATATCTGGGTCCAGACCTGTCTGCTCCCGCAGTGACTGAGCCCGGCGGGTGGTTTCAGTTCCTACGCGGCCATACAGCTCTGCCTCACGCACAAGCTCTGTGGCAAAGGTGTCCAGCTGCTGTTTGGCGATGTAGACAGGCATGATTTTAACAGCCAGCGCAATGACCAGCATGGCGCATATCACCAGGACGCAGACATCAATGTAGCCTTCGCCGCGGCGGGAGCGCAAGACTCGTTTCAGCACATGTTCACCTCCATTTCCGGGGGACTCTGCGTCTGCTCAGGGGATTCCGTCAGGAGATACCACACACCATTCTGCCGGTTTGCCGACTTGACCGTCTGTGTGAGGATCTCGTCGGCAGAAACCTCCATAGAAACACCCGCCACACCGGGGTGCGACTTTATGCCGTGTCCGTCGAGCAGGCTTTCCGCCTGCGCCTCCGTCAGAGAAACATAACCGCAGGGTGTCATCAGTGAAAACACTCCGCCCTTGTGTTCCATCAGGAAATCTCGGACAGTCGCGGGGGCTTGGCCTTCGCCAAAATCCTGTTGAAGCGTCCATACGCAGTGCTGAAGTTCCTCTTTGTGAGAGTTGTCCGCACCGTTTTCCGAGATCCAGCGGTCGGTGACATACCCCAGAGGATCGTCCAGATCAAGCAGGAATTTTGCGTCCTGCGTAGTAATAGCATCGTCGAGATTGTCACGAATCAGTCTCGCAGCGGCAATGGTTTCGGCGGCATCCACCAGCTGCGCCGGATCAGATGACATCCACTGTTTGACCCGCCGCTCATAATCTGCACTGATTTTTTTCTTCAGTTCATTTTTATAGTTCATGAAATGGCCCCCTTTCTTAGAACATTCCGCTAAGGGAGTTCAGAATCTGGAAGATAATGATGGCCAGATAGGTCACCAGGAAGCACATGAGCAGGATGAAGGAGAAAACCCGAATCTTGGGCGGGATCTTCATCGCCTTCGCCTTCAGCCGCTGGAGTTCCAGTTGTTTCATGTCATGGGCGAGCATTTGGAAGTAGTGGACGCCATCGTCTCCTCGCAGCACACCAATGAGTCCTCTAACCACATCGGAGAGTAGCGGCGAATTGAAGCGGGCCTCAAAGCGGGTCAGTGCTGCCTCGTAGGAACCAGAGCGCATATCTGCGGTGAGAATGTCAAGCTCGGCAGCGAAAGTGGCTCCTGCGTTCTGCTTGTAGTGTTCCACCATGCTCAGCACATCACGGCTGTTGGCCAGCTCTTGTGTAATCGTGGCCACAAATCGCGGCAGTTCAGACTCAATCTCATCCCGCTTGCCAGACAGTTTTTCATCTGCCCGGCGAATCTCTTTGAAATAGACCATTACCGCCAAAAGGATCACGACCAAGGCCAACAGCGGGAACAGAAATAAGCAAGGGATCACGCCCAGCACCACCGCTGCGGCTTTCACAATGGCAAAAGCGGTATATTCCTCCGGTGTCATGCCAAGTCCAGCGGCATTCAGCGTGTTTTTCAGACGGCTGTGCTTGTACTCATCCATGTGGATATGAGGGGCCAGTTTGACAGCCCAGCCCATGAGCAGTACATCCGTGGTGCGAGCCTGCTTTTTTTCCTGGCGGCCGGCAGAAAGCAGCGCCTTTTGTGTAGCAAGACGAGGCAGCTTGAACAAATCTGCCGCGATAAAAAAGAGACCAAGCGCCAGAGAGGCACCGCACAAAATCAATAAAAACTCCATAGCGTCACCTCTTGTATTCGATGGGCTGAGTCAATTTGATGACTGCGGCTGTACTGACAAACAACACAGCCGCACAAACAGCCAAGATGATCTGTCCCATCGGCGTGTGCATCAGGATATCGTACCATTCCTGATTGAGAAAATAGAGCAGTGGGATATTGCCGAGAACGAGGATCTGCATAACAATGAACTCCTTGCGGGGTTCAAAAACCATGTTCTCCAGATCGCCATTGACGATCCGCATATCGCTCAGCTTGGCGACAATAGGCGTCAGAGTAGTCTTCATACCCCGATCATAGCGGCATGTCAAAAGTGCGGCCACCCATTCCCGGAAGACTGCATTGTCGATCTTGGTGCTGAGATCCCGCAGGGCGGCATCCACATCCGGATCGACCAGCTTAATTCTGGTCAGAAACTCGGCAAAGGCGTTTTTGACCGGTGGATTGAGGTATTCCAGATTCTCCTCAACTGCGGTCTGGATGTCCTCATTACGGAGATAGGATGTGGTAATGATGGAAAGTGCTGTTTCCAGTTCTGCGGAGATTGCCTTTTTGAAGTAGGCCGCAGTTAGCTTGATGTACCAAAATGGGATGAACATCATGCCTGCGGCCAGGACAGGAACGAGGAAGAAGTTGCCGAGGAGAAAAGCGAAAGATGCGCCCACCAGAAAGAGCAGAAGAGACATAGCGCAGATTGCCGGAAACTTTGCCTCCCGCCCTGTCATACGAAGAATATTTTGGCTCTCCTCGATCTCCCGGCGCAAAACAAATTTTTTCTTGCGCTGCGTGGACTCGTTGATCTCGTCCCGGAGGCTCTTGGGCTTGCTGGTAATCTGCCGGAATACCCCCTCAGTAAAATCCGAGGGGGTGATGCCCAGAAGCACGAAAAAGCCAACTACCATGCCAATGCAGGCCATAAGCTGTATGGTCGTCACACGGGTTCACCTCCTTATTTTTGATGGAATCCCGCCAGGAGCCTGTCCAGCTCCTGTTGAGGCATTCCGTTGTCGATGAAGTGTTTTTGAAGATTGGCGGAGATCGGATGGACTGGCTCATGGTGCCCATCGATATAATACTTGCCGTCCTCCAGCCGGTTGTCCTCAATCGCAAAATGATAGAGGGTATTATACTGGCGTGAGCCATCCGGCTGGATCACACATTCCATGATCTCCATGATCTTACGGCTCTTGTCCTCCAGTTGCTTGGCAAAGGCCACCACAGGAAACGCCTCGGTAACCAGATCCATGAGGGTATCATCGGACATCTCATGCTTGCGCTTACACAGCGTGACCATACGCCGCCAAGTGGCCTGAGAGGAGTTGGAGTGAATGGTGGTCAACACACCGTGGCCAGTACGAGCAGCTTCCTGCGCCGCATACGCCTCGGCGGATCGCATCTCGCCCACGCAGATGATATCGGGGTGGTAACGCAGCGCCATATCCAGCAGCATGTCCTGATCGATGTTTTGTTTGGCGTTCTCGGACTCACGGGTGATGGTGTGGATGACGCTGTTGCAGACCTTGCCGTCCTTCTCACGAACCAGATCCAGCTCACGGGAACCATTCTCAATGGTGAACACACGCTTGTTGTCGGGGATCGTGGTCAGCAGCCATCCAGCAACTGTGGTCTTGCCGCTGCCGGTGGCTCCGGCCACACAAACGGAAACACCGTACCGCAGGCAGGCGGACAGGAAGTCCAGCATGTCCCCAGTGGCGGTGCCGCCACGGACAAAGTCATCCTTTTGCATGTTCTGCGGGTTGACAATACGGATGGAGGCGGTGACGCCCACATCCTCATCGACCAGAGGAGTCTTGAGAACAGCGATTCGAATGTTCTTGCTGAGGTGGCCCAGGACGGCGGGGCTGGCGTTATCCAACACCATACCGGAAACATGAAGCATACGGCGGATCACATTGATAGCATGGCTGGGACTGTCGAAATGTTCATCCAGCTTGACCATCTGCCCATTGGAGTACAGCACCTCGATGTCCCGCCAGGAGTTGATGTTGATCTCCTCAATGCCGGTTCCGAAGATATACTTGGTAAGGAGGCCAAATTCCGCCATTTCCGTGTAGAGGGCATCCACCAGTCCATCGGCGGAATATCCCTTGACCGCAATACGCTGGTCCTGCACATACTTGGTGATATACCGCTTGATCTGACTTTTGGCATCCTCGTCCCCACCATCGGTGATCAGGGAGGAATATTTGCCGGAGATATACTCCTGCACTTCCTTGAGAACACTGTTGAAGTCCCGGCTGTCGCCCTCCGGTGCAAAGAAAAGTGCATGTGTACGGTTGGCCACCACAGTAGTGCTGGCCAGTATTCTGCGTGGAGAATCATCGGGATACTGCACATCTGAGTCCGGTGAGTTGTCGGCTATACCGGCGGGTGTATCCTGCGGTATAGGCTCGACAGGAACCGTTTCTTCTGTTTTTTCCGCAGTGGCCTCTGCTTGGCAGGAGGACGGGTCATCACTGGGAGAAGGAACAGTATCACCAGTGCCGTTGACGACAGGCCAGTCCGGGCCGAAGTACAGCGGAATGTCCTTCTTTTCACCGTCACGGTCTACGGTGATGTGCTTGACTTGCTTCTCCTCCTGGGCAGGCTGGGAGCCAAAGAGGGACAGGTTACGCTTTTCTCCTAACACCCAAACACCTCCTTGGAAATCTTCTCAATTTCCTTGCGGAAGACCCGGCTATCCTTCATGGAAAGTTCGCCCAGCAGATCACCAGCCAGATACAGGGACTCCACCTCAGCGGAGTACGGCAGTGTAAATGCCACCGTCCCCAGCGCCTTTGCCATGTGGTCACCAGCCTGCTGGGGTTTGACATTGCTGGCGGTTTTATACTGTTTGTCCAAGTCCCAGCCAGCATCCTTCAGAAGTGGGAGCTGGCTGGACAGATAACTGATAGATTTCAGGTCTGCATTTGCGAGACGAAGGACAGCGTCAGATTCCATCAGCGCAACGGCAGACAGTATATCGTTGGCAATATAGCTTCCACAATCGATCACCACATAAGGTGCGATGTTCCGCAGGCCATCGATCAACTCACGGGCCTGCACATCGCTATAGGGTGGGTAGGTGTATTCCGACTCACCCTTGACCAGCCCCAATATGGAGAGATAGTCCAGCCGTTTATGGGTGGTAAGGTTATTCTTGATTAAACTGTCAGACACATGGGCGGCAGCCAAGACGCTCCCCAGAGATCCTTTGTTTTCGAGATCCCTGGGTGGGCAGATGCAGGGCAGCATGGGGGCGGACATATCGCAGAGGAGAAGAATCGTGTTTTTGCGCTTGCCGGCAAGGTGCTTTGCAATCCGTGCGGCGACTGTGGTCTTGCCACTGCCGGGGCTGCCCCAGACTGCCAGTACGCCCCCCTGGTCCTCCTGCTCATATTCCTCGTAGGCATCTTCATTGCCCGCCGAACGGGAGAAGATGCTCCCTTTCTTGAAGTTCAGCATCAGACCACCTCCTCAGACTCTGTGGGAGTTTCCACCTCCGTTTCTTCAGGATTGTCGGTTCCTGTGGGAGTTTCCTCCTGCGTGGTTTCCTCCTGGGACGCTTCCTCGGGATCAGGCTCGGGAGGATAGAGCTCCAACAGGACATCATCCTGTGCGGTGAGGAACTTTTCCGCATTCTCCTTGCTTCCACGGTAGACCAGAGTCAGATGGATTGTACCTTCCTCCTCCAGTTCGGCCAGTACCTTGCTCTGTTCAGGCGTGACAAGCAGTGTGACCGTACTGGGTAGCTCTTTTCCATCCTCATCGTCGGTCTGAGCCTCCCCGGTGTTGGCATCATACCCGGTGGACGCAGTCACGCTGATCACTTCCACATACTGAAGCTCAGGTGGGATGACGGTCTGGCCTTGCTGTTTGTAGTCAGGGGCAACAACAGAAACAATATCGCCGCTCTGCAGCTTGCCCGACAGACCGTTGGCAAAAGAGCGGATTGTAACCGAGATGGCCTGCTGGCTGCCGTCAAGGTCATAGAGATAGGCGTTATCAGCCGCCGGCACATCAGAGAGTTTGGTGTTGATAATATAATCGCCTACAGCAAGGTCAGCCGTAGCATATTTGCCTACGGCATTGCCCTTCTCATGTAGAACATTGTCAGGCAGATTGTACCCACCTACCTGTACCAGCTGAACCATATCATCGGTGATCTGTTCACCAGCGCGGATCGGCTGGGTGACCCGGACGATTTCGATCTTCTGGGATACCGCCCGGTTGAAGAGCGGTGTCAGGCCGAAGCAGATGAGGACGGAGAGCAGAATACAAAACACTCCGATCACAGTACGATTTCTCAGAAAACTCATACAGGGCATAACCTCCTCGTTTTAACTGGAATGGCGATGCTTACACGCGCAACGCGTTCTTGTGACGAATTGCCTTGGGCACAATGATGGCAGCGGCAGCCAAGGGAGCCAGAATGCCGATGCACTTAATGGCGGTCTTTTTCTCAATACGGAACTTTTTCATGTTATAACCTCCAAAACATAGAAAATGGCAAAACCAATGGAAAGAAAGGGAGCCAAGGGGATGGCAATTTGGCCGATTGGTGTTGGTGTGGCAGCGCAGTGCTTTTCAATGCAGGCCCGTGCGGCAGCATAGACGATGGCGAGTGATAGGCCCAGAATGCCTCCCCACAATGTTGGGAGCAGACCCAGAACAAAGCCTACAGAGGCAACAAACTTGATATCGCCTCCGCCAGCCCTGTCTGGAAAAATCATTGCCACCCCAAGAAATGGTAGAGCAGCAAGTGGACCAAGTATTTGCCCAACAAAACGGGCGGGGCTGATTGCAATCAGCCCCGCCACGGCAGTCAGGATACAAAAGGTGTTTGGAATGAGATGTCGCCGCAGGTCAGCGGCGGATGCCAGCGCAAGCGTGCAGAAAAACCATACGGAACGAACCGCAGCATCAGCCGGCATAGTTGAACATGTCTTCCACCCGCTGGGTCACGGTGGGCAGCACGGTGTCACCGAACAGGGTGTACAGTCCAGCCAGCAGCAGGGCGCCAAGCACCACGGCAATCAGGATCTTCACGGCGGTGTCGATGTAACCCTCGCCGCGGGTGTTGCTCAGGGCGGTGCGGGCGGAAAACGCCATAGAGTTGACGATACCAACGGCCTTGCGGGAAACGGAGTTCATGGTGTTGATCATCTTGTTATACAGCTTCTTCATAGGTTCATTTCCTCCTTGAATTTTAATGAATGATTGGGATTGGATGATTCAGGTCAGTAATACACAGATACGGCAGGTTACATCGCCATTTCAGGCCCCGGTGCCTGCCGGACCGTAGGGTCCGGGGCAGTTCTTCCGACCTGCTGGCTCTGGGTCAGGGCCTGCTGATAGGCATCGAGAACAGCATTGTCGAACTCTTGCCGGGCCTCTTTGGTGACAGGGAAGCAGATGTCCTTGTACTCGCCGTTGCCAGCGCGATAGCTGGGCATAGAGACGAACAGTCCTTTGCTGCTCTCCATCACCTTCACTCCACGGATGGCGAAACAACCGTTGATGTTCACCGAGGCGTGAGCCCGACAGTTGCCGTCGAGACGGAGAGAATGGATGCGAACATCATACTGCATGGGGAGCGTCTGCTGCTGAGGGGATTCCGACTGGGTCGTGGCTTTCTGGGCTTTGGTTGCCATGGAAATATTCCTCCTTTCTGGATTTACAGGGTCATGCTCATTGACTGATCCTGACTGGGATGATCCACAAATTCTATGGGCTGGAACCCGTAGCGATCAATGTAGAAGAAGGTACTGCCAGATGCATTGTACAGTTCTACTACATCGGAGATAGCCAGCGGCTGACCGTCCGGCCCAAGAGGAGTACGGCTGAATTTGTTCCAGAGCTTTTCCAGGTCATTGTCCTGAATCCGGCCATCATAGACCACATGATACTGTTCAGGTGTGGGGCCGCCAAACTTCTGCGCCATGGCATCAAGGCCAATGAAGCGCATCTGAATTGGCGTACCGGGCTTGAGCTGCCAGATTCGGCAGGACTGTAACTCCGGCGAGCTGTCACTGACGCGAAAGCCCTCGTTGGAAAGGCGCTCATAGACGCCTTCTTCCCAGCGAGGCACGAGTCCGCGCCGTGCAAGCCAGGATTCCAGCTCCTCACGGCGGAATTGCGGATCAACGGTGACTTCGGTCTGGTTTTTGGCTTGGTATCCAATGAGGTTCCTCTCCATCTCCAAGACAGGTGGATCGGATAGAGCGCCCAATGGCGTGGGGCGAGCAGCCAAATCCATCATGGGCCAGCCAAAGCTGGTTTTCGGGCGACCAGCAGCTCTCCTTCAGGGTGTCTGGTGAAAGCACCAACACTCGGCCTTCGTAGTCGAGGTTTTCGAAGGAGTTCGGCTCACAGTGCTGTGGCCCGAAGAGGCCAAGATTCTTGTAAGCCTCGCGCACCATATTTACGAACCCATCCAATACCGCAGGATGAGATTTGACCATTAACGAGATGTTGTGAGTACCGTCTTGCGGAATGAAGGTGGCTTTCGCCCACTCCTGGTTCTTTCGGCTGAAGCGTCCATCGTAGCTAAGCTCCTGCAGGGTATTGGCAAGGACGAAATTGATTCGCTTATACCCCCACTTATCCAAAAGGGGCTGCAGCATCGAATCATCCAGGTGAGCACCATCAAAATGGGTGCGAATGTGCTCCTCGATGTCGCGGGCACATTCCTCGTTGGCCTGATAGCTCGCCCGCCAAAGTGCCAGCTCGTTCCTGGTACGAGCTTCGGCTGCAGAGTAGGGGTAAAGATAGATTTCTTTTTCCATCCTGAAACCTCCTTACGGCAGGCAGCACTTGTTCGGAAGCTGGATGGACAACGGACTGATGCCCAGCTCGTTGAGCAAACAACATAACTCCACCGGTAACTCCAGAAGGTCTTCGGTCGTTGGGACAATGAGCAACGCACCGTCCGCCACCAGTACGGTGATTTCCTCTCCCACAGGAATCGACGCTTCCGCCAGCAGGTCTGCCGGCAGATTGAGCTCAGGCTCCTCGCTGGTATAGCCGGCGCATCCTGCATCCCCGCAAACACGGCTTACCAGCAGGCTGTTTGCGTCACAGTCGCAGATATACTGATCCGCCGGAGTGGTAATGGGAACTTCCTCACCCGGCGCATAGCCCATCCCGCGCATAACAAAGGCCGGCAGTACCAGAGAGCCATCCTTGCGGATCTTTACAGAGGTGTGTACCTTACTCATCTTCGCACTCCTTTCTGCTACGAGTGCTGCCGCCGTAAATGATATCTCCGACCATCAGCCGCTCCTCCAGTTCGCCCAGGCAGATGCCGGAAAAGGCCATCATCTCCAACAGGTAGGGAGGAATATCCCGCAGGTCGTGATCATATCCGGCCTCGCAGACGGTAATCGTGTGATCCTCCTCGTCCACATAGAGACTCAGTTTGGCATCTGTGGGAATGCCGGCTTCTTTCCGCAGATCATCGTCCAGTTCGATCTTGTCGTACTCAAAATCCCCAAAGGGACATTCGCCCTCACACCCGCTGCAGGCGCCGCAGGTTTTGGCCAAATGGAAAGAGAGATTAATGAACAGCTGATTCAGACTGTCCAGCGCCTGGATCAGTTCCATGGCGGTCATCTGCTGCTTCATAATGACCGCTGTATTCTTCAGCGCATGGATCTCAACCTGACCGCTGTCCTCAAAACCACTAATTTTGAGTGCGGCACTGGGGAGAAAGAGGCCGCCATTCGACAACTGCTTGTTAAATTTCATCTGCTTTTATCCTCCTTTTATATCGTCTGACTCAAAATTGGGAATGACCTTGCTTCCTGTTCCGCCAACAGTTCTTCCCGAAATGCTGTCAGATCCTCTGTCGTGGGCGTATAGCTCCTTGATTCGAGCGCAGTTAGCAGCGCATAGGTCTGACCTACCTCGGACAGCAACGCCCTGAGACCTTCTGAGGTCATGTCCGCCCCCATCCGTCGCATCTGGGAGGAGAAGGTCACTCGATAGCGTAGCTGACCTGGAATGCTGTTGATCCGCATATCCAGCCCAAGGTAGGTTTCGTTTTCCGGCCGGATATAGACCTGTCCCACGACGCTGGGGCAAACCTGTAGGCGCCCTTGGCTCATCTCCTCAATCAGTTTCGCCGCTTCACGGAGCTTGTCCAACTCACTCACGACTTCAGCCATGCTGTATCACCTCCAGTCAGGTCAAACAGATTCATCTGAGACGGTGCTACCCGGAGCCGCTCATGCATATCGTAGTTGGCGATGATAAGCTCAGGAAATTGGGCGCCGTTATCATACCGCTGCTTGATGTTGTTGATTCGGGTGGTTTCCATCAGATAGATACCTGGCCGGTCATACAGACTTCGAATGAACTCGTCATCGTTGTAGGAAAGAAGAAACTTACCCTCAATCCGCATCAATGCATCCCGCAAACGGATATGATCCGTTTCTGTAAAGCCATCTTCGCCAATGTTTTGGTAGTAGCCCTCGGTGGCATGGTACGGAGGGTCGAGATAGAATAGGCTTGCCGGACGATCATACTGCCGGATGAGCTTTTCAAAGTCCTTGTTTTCAATGACCACCTTGGCCAAGCGCCGGTGAGCCTGTTCGATAAGGGGAAAATTGCTCCACATATCGTGGGGCTGACTTCCGAAGCTGGTCAGCCCGGCCGCATAGCTGTAACGGATCAATTCATAGAACCATGCAGCCTTCTGAACATCGCTGGCAGGACTGTCACGGGCTAATGTAGCGCGGACCACATCGAAATCCTCCCGCGAGTTCAGCACATATCTGAGTGCTTCCATCAGTTCCTGCGGCTTATCTCTTACACAGCGGTAAAGGTTGACCAGCAAGCTGTTGAAATCGTTGTACACCTCAAAATCATTGCCGGGGGGCTTATGGAACAGCACCCAACCGCCCCCGCCAAAGACCTCGATATACCGCTCATAGTAGACTGGGAACAAAGTGACGATGAGCTCTCGAAGTGCTTTCTTGCCGCCAATCCAGCTCATGAAACTATTCAACCGCATCACCGCCTTCCAATGGCAGCCGGGTCTGTGCGGTATCAAACTGCTCCAGGGATCGGTTCAGGCCGGCAATAGCGGCAGCGATTCCGCTGATCCGCCGTGTCAGATGGGCGATGGTCGCCCGCACCTCCTGTTCCGTAGCGGCGTAGAAGTACCCACTGCCACTGCTGGCGATGGGGATTCCCTTGCGGCGCAAGCGGTTGACCATCTGCCGCACTTCGATTCCCTTGATAGAGAAAACGCACTCCAACTCCCGGCTGGTGGCGGCGTTCGATTCACCGGAGTGATAGCGTTCCAATAATTCCGCCAGCCGTTCTTCCTGCATAGACGCCTCCTTTCCGGGGTGTTTTTCCGAAAAAGGGCATAAAAAGAGGGGGCCGTTTATCCCTCTCGGAAAAACGGCCCCATTGCTATTTCTGGCTATTTATTTTTCTGTAGGATCACCCCCTTGCATCAACCTCTGGCATATCGCTTATTACATGGACATGGTCGGGCTGCTGGGAGGCTGGCTGTACTCATAAAGAATCTCGCTCCCGTTCCAGGACACATACCCATGCTCTGCCGCCGACAGGCCAAGGTTCTTCATTTTCTGATTGGCGTAGCCCTCGGCATCAAAGCATTCAGCAAGAAGAGCATCGTTGGGATATACACCATCCTGCTTAGCCAGCAACCTGCCATACTCCGCTACCTCCATGTCACGGGGCATGAAATTGTAGCAGTGGAGGTTCTGCGCCAGATCCAATGCATAGTCCAGCTGATGACAGTCCTCCAGCTCCATGACCGCCTGCCATTTGTCCAGCCATCGGGGTTCGCCCTGGCCCTGTTCCGCCCACACATATCCGAAGTCGATAGCGTGGCGGATGAGCTCTGCGGCAGAATCATACTGGGAGAGGATATCTCCCAGCTGAGGCAGGCAGCAGTCTACATCCACAGCGATGCACTCGGTCAGCGTCTCCGCTTCCAACGCATCCAAAGCAAGGAGCAATTCATCCGGGTGGGACGAGTCCATATATTCGCTGGTATCCGGAAACCCAACCCAGATGCCCTCCATATTGTTGCGGCTTGCCAGCTTGACCCGAATGCCGTAGTCGCCCCTGTCGGGAAGCGTCGCCGGGTCGCTATTCTGAAAGAGATCAAGCGGCGAGGAAAGTCTGATAAAATTTCCATCGCAGAAAGTATTCCCGTCTTTTTGGCGATACGCAGCTCCTACCTTTGCCGGGTCAAGAAACTCTCGAGTCTGGGAGGAAGGGTAGAAGATATGCTCCATGACGAAGTTACCCAGGGCAAAGTCGTTCCCGGCTCCATAGAGCAATTCGTAGTGCTCCAGCTGATTGGCAATCTGCATTACATCGCAGGTTGCTTGCGGCTGCTCGATCTGCATGGCCCCGCGAAACAGCAGAGCCTCTTTTGCGGTCATGTTTTCAAACCGGCGCGCCAACCACTCATACTGTGACTTGGTCATTTCAAGGCCATCCAGCAAATCAAAAAGTTTGAGATCCTTCGTACTCACTGCGGCATCATCTCCATTCCCAGTTTGTTTTCTTCATTTTCTGCCTGCTCCACGCAGTGGAAGGGACTCCATCGTCCACAGCAGGGACAGGCAATCATACCATTTGCAGATTGGTCGACCTGCTCTTGTGTTACTTCGCCAGGCGTATTGCAGCACTCATTCACAACTGTAACAAGATGTGCCGTTTCCAGCACCTCCGGGCGATATTGTCGGTTGAATGGGACAAAGTGGACCCAGAGCGGGTTATCAAACAGTCTGGCTACATGCAATTGCAGGGCCTCTTTTCTGACCACCTCTTTGGAAGCGTGAGCATAGTTGTGGTTCGTCTCCCATTCAATGAGGGACTTGAGCAGAGCAGATTCTCCCTTGCGGTTGATCAATGCCTCAGCAATTTGACACCACGCTTTTTCCTCGATTTCTCCGAGGTCGGTCTTTACCCCTGACCAGGGGTGGTATTTTTTGTCGCGGCCAGAGCCACTGCTGTTGCAGTAGAACACACCATGGAGCCAACGGATATCAGGAAAGTCTATGGATGTTAAATCCACTTGCTCGGGTGCGGTGATCGTTTGCTTGAGTATTAAGAAGACCTCCTTTCCATATGCGTAGAGGTAGCTTTATACCATTGGAGGCCGGTCGTACTGATAGTCGCCTCCGGCTCTTACACCTTATCCAAGCTCCATCCCGCCCAGCTGCGGTTCCTGTTTCTGTTGCCCAATGGTTTGAATGGACTGTCCATCCCGGCGCTCCAGCAGCCCGTACTCCGTTTGAATGTTATTGCGGGACGCCAGAAGCGCTTGCCCATAGGTGTGAAGATTGATATGAGGACGGATCATCTTGGCGGCCTTCTCCGGAAGAATGAAGGCCAGTTCCTCTGCCGCTGCATCTTCAGGGGACGCGATGCTCGGAGAAAGGATGTACTCGTCAACCTGTTCTGCCAGATCCAGAGCATCTACAATATTCTGGCAATGTGTCGCTGTCATGAGTGCCTTGTAGGCAGGGAGAGCCGCGGCCGACATTTGGGCAAGTACATCTCCAAGCCGTTCGATGGTTTCAAAAGGTACTGCGTTGGTAATGTGTTCCGCCAATTGCGGGACTTTGCAGTCCAGGCAGGTACACTCAGCGGCGCCCCAATCAACATATCCCAGGCAGCGCACTGCCATCTCCAATGCGTTATCTTCGGCAGGAAGCTTCAAATCCACCACATCGGTTCCGGCAAAGGGGAGATTATCATGGTGTGCAGTCAACCGCAGGTGGATTGTATAGGCCGGCTCGACAGGCTGATTCAGCGTGATTTCCGGCGCCGACTTCAAGTCGGAGTGCTGTACTACATAGCCACCCAAGCCGGAGATTCCACTGGGAACATATACGCCGCATTCGCCCATGCGTGCCATTTTCCCGACCTTCTCAAAGTCCAGAAGCTCAAATGCCGCATCTGACATTCCTTCCACTTCCGGAACAAAACCATTCTCTGCGTAAAATCGCCCTAACTGTCCATCTGATACAACCGATTCCACCACATGGCAGCAGTCCACACTTTCTGTCAGATCCCGAAGGCGTTTCAGTGTGATGGATTCTTGTTTCTGGAAATCCACCCGAACCAGTCCTTCGAAGGCGATGCGCTGAACCTCATTCAGCCTGGAGAGGCGTTCTGCCAGGTCATTCAGTTCCAGCAGGTTTGTTGCTGAACATACAAGACTGGAGTGCAGCACCTCAAAGTCACGGTAATCTGTGATTTCCAAATACAAGGAATCTCCCTCTGAGAGCCGCACCTTGTCCAGCGCGTCCAGCAGTTTCCATGGGCTGGCTGGAAGATCCAGCTTGGCGTAGGCCAATTTGCTGTAGTCAGCGGGGGTCAGGTAGACGCTAAAAATTTCATCACCCAAGAGTCATTTCACCTCCATTTTGTTCCTGCTGTTCCTCATACCACTTAGGGTCTGCCCCCGGCACATCCCAACCGCACATACTGCCGGTGAGCATGGCCTGCTCCTGGGCTGGTGTAATGCCTCGCCGTTGATTGTTATAGTCGGCCAGCCAGCGGTTCTGCGCTCGATCCTTTGTACTCCAGTCGCTGGGATAGTAGCCGCTCTCGCCACGCTTGATGCAAATAAGCGTTCCCTCACCGGGGAGAACTGACCAGCACAGGTCAGGCAGGCGGGTGAGGGAGTCCGGCGAAAATCTTTCTTCTTCCGTCTGAATGCTCCAGTTGCTGGAGTTCCAAAGGCTCACATAGAGTTCTCCATCGTTCAGTTTGATGGCTCGCTGCTCGAAACCCTCGCCCCAGCCGTCCGATGCCTGACCGGAAATGTACTCAGCAAGGGCCTCCTTTTCCTCCGGAAGAAGTGTCCCATTCACCCTGCATTCGGCCACACCCCACAACTGACCGTCACGGCTTTCCACATCCAGCATCACGGACTGGACTTTCGTTGCCCGGCATCGTCAATGTTGTCCAGAGTGCCCATGCTGCCGGGGGGAACGGGGTGAGGATCGTTGCCCATCTCCGTCAGCCGAACACGACTTCCTTTGGGATACTGCTCCCGCAGGAATTCCAGCCATTCTCTCGAGATCTCTCTCATGATAGTCCTCCCATCGTTATGCCCTGCTGGGGCGTATTTTGTTCCAGCTCCAATCGGAGCGTCTTCACTGCGGCGGCGATCTCCGGGTCGCGCTTGAAACTGTCCAGTTGCAAGTGGTCCGTGAAAAAGTGCTGTTCTCCATTCAGCGACCGAACCAGATCCACTGTGGCGATACCGTCCTTGGTGACGCCCAGCCGTTTCTCTGGCCGGTCACTGTCCAGGTAGGTGCGGATGGCCTCCTCCAAGGTCAGGCCCCGGTAGATTTGCTCTCCGGGGATGTTGCAGTCGGTCATCACGAACCATGCGTAGGTGTGGGGACGGTCGGGATCGGCGGCTTCTTGGAGCGCCTGTTTTCCAGCCTCTGTCAAGCCATAATTGCAGCCTCTCCGGGGGTTCTCCTCCCCAGCAAAGTCCAGCAGAATGTCGTCCACCGCCTTCCGCACTGCGGGATCGTCCGTCAGCGTTTCATAGCGAAAGCCTGTGGTGGCTTGATACTGAAGTTCCTCCCGAATGGTGTCCAAGTATTTCTGGGTATCTGTGAAGGTCTGTTCTTCACCACCGGCGTAGGTGATCCGACCCACAGGCTTTGCCTGTTGGGCCATCCGTTGCTGGCGCAGGTCGTAGGAATAAAGGTACCCCTGATATTCCCCAGGGGAAGGGGTGCAGCGCAGGCAGTAGCGGTAGTGCTCCGTCTCCGCGATATAGCCGAAGCATCGGCCATCCTCGGTGATCTTACCGCCGTGCTGATAGCAGTAGTTTCTCATCGAAGCCAGATTCGTAAGGGGACCATCCGACCGGAGCATATCCACAAACTTCTGAAGTTCGTCTTTGAATTCCCCCGTGTTGAACTGGTCGCCGTTGTGGGGCCACCAAGTGTGGTAGAACTCTTTTCCGGAAGCTCCGAAGTCCATCCGTATATGGCCTACCGTTCCCAGCACCGCATCCTCGGCCTCGTCCATCTGGGAATAGAAAAGGCCCGCCTCCTCAATGGAAGCGGGCCGAAGCGCAAAGGGATATTCTATTGTCGTTTGTGTTTGCCACATCATTTAGTTCACCTCCATTATTTTATGAACACAATCAATACCACAACGACAGCGAAAAGTCTATCAGAAAAACTTAGGTCATCTGAAAATTAAAGCCTTGATTCCGCTGGTATTGCTCCGCAGGGTTGTCCATCATCAGTTCTTCCAGTGTGAGTACCCCATGATAGGAAACATATCCACTCTTTACGACCCGTCCTTCCTCCGCATTCATGCGCTCCAGTCCGTATCGGGCATAATCGTAGTAATCACGCAGATTTTCGTCGTACTCAAACCTGCCGGATTTCTGAATCATGTAGCGGCCATATTCCTCCACATTCTGGACACCAGGGGCATAGTCAAACTGCTCCAGATTTTCTGCCAGCTGCCTGACTTGTGCGGCGGTTTCCGGCCGTGCGTATTCCACCACCGCGCCCAGTTTTTTTATTTCATCGGTACTCAGTTGTTTAATCGCCTGGCACAGCTTATTCAGCTCCTCCAGGCACTCTGACTCCATATCCAAAACACAGTCTACGGCATCCGTACTCCGTATGGTGTGATGACTCCATTGCCCTCATCAATGAGGAGCAGGGCGGTTTCATAGCCGTCAAGGGCGTCCAGCTCCTCTTTGCTGGCGCAGCCGCCATTCAGCACCATGTAATGATCTCTGCCGACCTGCTCTAAATCAGAAAAATCTGTGATGACCGTGACCTGCTGGCAGGAAAATGTCAAGTTGATTAGGTCGGTCATGTCGGAATAGTCGTAGCTGACCGCCGCACCCTGGAACTGAGCGCCCTCCTGTGCATAACAGAAGCTGTCCAGCCGCTTGGCCAGATAGTCCAGCTCGTCGATATTTACAGGTTTTCCCTCCAGTCGCTTCAGGATGGGGTACTCACCAAGGATCTCGTCCATTTGGCAGTCCCTCGCCAGGGGATCTCCCATGTCCATCGCATTCAGCATGGCTCTTATCTGTTTGTCATTCAAATTTGGGTCTTCTGCCAACAGATGATCCGTTGCACGATAAATCTCTGTCAACTCCTCATTGGAGAAGAGACTGGCTTTGGGGATCAGACCAGAGCGGACAGCGAAGTCCCGTTTGGCTCCTGCAAAATCATCCTCATAATAGTGCCCATGGCTGACGCCGACCCTTTCATAATCCCAGATCCATGTAACGAACTCATAGCCCCGGCCGGTGCCTCGCTCTCTGCCCGCCAGCACAGCCCCGCCGAAATCCGCAAGCAGATGAAACTTATTGTCAAGACCACGAGCACGGAGCAGGGGGGTGTTTTCCATAGCCTCCACATATTCAAATACTCTGTCGGCTGCAATGGCGACCCTGTGATACAGCTCGTTGGCCTCTGGATTCTTGCTCCCGGACGGAAGCATAAATACTTCGTTCCCAGGAGAAACAGAAAGGACAGGCTGTCCATGGAGAAAAATCTCCAGCCGCCTGTCCTCTTTGCTAAGGGATTCAATTTGCTCCTTTCCGAGACACCGGGATAGTTCCTCAAAAAATTTACTCCCCACTGTAAACCTCCAATCTTGTTACTTCATTGAAAATAAAAAAAGCCCGTGCATTTTTTGCACGGGCTTAGGAACACATCTTTTAACTGAGTGTTCGTCCTCATATTCTTCTTGGATAAAACAATAACTCACACAGCATTGACTGTGTGAGTTATTGTTTTGGTGGAGATAAGCGGGATCGAACCGCTGACCTCTTGAATGCCATTCAAGCGCTCTCCCAGCTGAGCTATACCCCC